>FUWD013429747.1_pt3 | contig 13720 bp, 15 predicted proteins | sample 1063281 | NCBI WGS metagenome assembly FUWD01 (sample SAMEA79048168, study PRJEB19326) | metagenome | biome: marine
GGCATGGTGATTGGGTGGATCTACTACGCGGAAATTTTTGCTTGGCTCAGTCGTCCGTTCACCGATGTGATTGCGGCCGCCCAAGACAACGGTCAAGACGTTGTCCTCGCCTTAACGGGAGTGGCGGATCCATTCGTCCTACAGATCCAAGTGTCTGCAGCGGCCGGGATCGCGCTTAGTTCACCTGTCTGGCTTTACCAACTGTGGAGATTCGTCACGCCAGGACTTCGCCGCAATGAGCGCCGCTGGGCAGTTGGCTTCGCTGCCGTGGCCACACCACTCTTTGCCGCAGGCATCACCTTGGCATATTTCGTGTTGCCATTTGGTCTAGAAATTCTGCTCGGGTTTACACCGGAAAATGTAGAAAATATTGTTTCCGTTGATCGATATCTATCCTTTTTCTTACGCACAATCCTGGTGTTTGGTGTTGGTTTCCTCACCCCGTTGCTGATTGTGTTGCTTAACTTCGCTGGAATCCTGTCAGGAAAACGTCTGGTCTCGTGGTGGCGCTGGATCATTTTTACCGTGTTTATCTTCTCAGCCGTGGCTACACCAACAGGTGATCCCATCAACCTACTTCTCTTAGCCGCACCCATTCTCATACTTGTCGTACTTGCTGTCATGATCTCACTGCTCAATGACCGCAGGCGTGCCCGAAAGGCACGCAATACTGATTTCAGTGACCTCGATGACGACGAAATCTCGCCGTTGGACACTGACACCTTCGACACAGATCTCAAGGATTAGCGCTTCCAAGCTAGACTACGGACATGTCTTCCGCGGCCGAAAAGTACGCCGCATCCCGCGTCAAGGCCAATGATAATAAAACCATGGTTGGTGCTTTCACCGCTGATTACGCATTCGACCTAGATCCATTTCAACTCGACGCCATTCGCGCAATCGAATCCGGTAAGGGTGTGCTCGTTGCAGCACCCACAGGAGCTGGGAAAACAGTCGTGGGTGAATTCGCCATTTACCGCGCCCTCAACTCGGGGACAAAATGTTTCTACACAACGCCAATCAAGGCACTCTCCAATCAGAAGTACGCTGAGCTTGTTGAACGTTACGGTGCGGAGAACGTGGGCCTGCTTACCGGAGACAACAGCATTAATGGTGAGGCGCCAATTGTCGTAATGACAACTGAGGTCCTGCGCAACATGTTATACGCGCACTCGTCAACGCTTAAGAATCTTGCATATGTCGTCATGGACGAAGTGCACTACCTAGCAGATCGTTCGCGCGGTGCGGTCTGGGAAGAAGTGATCATTCACCTCCCAGACTCGGTGACGATTATTGCCCTGAGTGCAACGGTGAGTAATGCGGAAGAGTTCGGGCGCTGGCTAGCAACTATCCGGGGGGAAACCGAAGTAATAGTCGAGGAAATAAGACCTGTCCCGTTGTGGCAACACGTTATGGCTGGTAAAAGACTCTACGACCTATTTATCGATGACTCACAACACGAGGTCAATCCAGAGTTGGCAGCACTAGCGCGAAACTCCTCCCAAGCCGCTGCCAACAGAAGTCGCTCCAAGTACGGGAGTAAAGGTCGAACTGCCCCACGGCGAACCACACTCACTCCCTGGCGAAGCGACGTTGTCGCGCTCCTTGAAACCGAAGTGCTGCTACCTGCGATCTACTTCCTGTTCAGCAGAGCCGGATGCGACGATGCTGTTGAACAGATCTTGAGTTCCGGGCTCCGACTCACCACGACGACGGAAAGGGAGAAGATCCGTAATCAGGTTTTGGAGTCCACGCGCGACATTCCAGACGAAGACTTGGCCGCACTCGGATTCTCCGACTGGATTGACGCACTTGAACGCGGCGTGGCCGCCCACCATGCGGGTGCGTTACCTCGATTCAAAGAGATTGTTGAATCCCTGTTCCAACAAGGTTTGCTCAAGGTTGTGTTTGCCACTGAGACTTTGGCTCTTGGAATAAACATGCCCGCGAAGTCCGTAGTCCTAGAGCGCCTGGTCAAGTGGAACGGGGACGCCCACGTTGATCTTTCCCCGGGGGAGTACACGCAGATCACCGGTAGGGCCGGTAGGCGTGGAATTGACGTCGAGGGACACGCAGTTGTGCTGTGGCAGCAGGACCTTGACCCGAAGTCGCTGGCTGGTCTTGCGTCAACACGAACCTATCCGCTCAAGTCTTCCTTCCGACCCAGTTACAACATGGCCGTAAATCTTGTTGGATCAATTGGAACCGAGCGAGCTCGTGAACTCTTGGAAACTTCGTTCGCACAATTCCAAGCAGACGCATCCGTTGTTGGTTTGGCCACCGAGTTGCGCAAGCTAGAGGAAGCCAAAGCAGGCTACTTCGAATCAATGCAGTGTCACCTTGGTGACTTTGAGCAATACAGTGCCCTCCGACATGAGATCTCGGTTGCAGAGCGCCAAGACAGTCGAGCCAGCGTAAAAGTTCGCCGTGATCTGGGTGAGTCACAGTTGCGAACTCTCAAGGTAGGTGACGTAATCATGTTGACGTCCGGGAAAAAGGCTGGACCAGCGGTCGTAGTCTCTCCCGCAATCAACAGCCCAAAAGTTGAACCACGACCCATGGTGCTCACGGGTGACAGACAGGTTCGTCGGCTCAACCACCACGATGCCCTTGTCGATCTTGCCCCTATTGGCAGGTTGCGAGTCCCTAAGAATTTTTCTTCACGCGATGCTCATATTAAAAAGAGTCTCGCCCAGCAGGTCCGCGATCTTGGACAGAAGGCGGCAGACCCAAAACGACGTGGTAAAAAATCACATGAAGTAAACCCAGTGGTTCAAGACTTACGGGACCAAATGCGTGCCCATCCCTGTCATGGCTGTGATGAGCGAGAAGCTCACGCGCGCTGGGGTGAGCGCTACCAGAAAACTGAAAGCCAATACCAAGAAGTTGCATCCCGCATGAAAGGCCGCACCAACACGATTGCGCGCCGCTTTGATCGGTTGTGTTCTGTTCTGGGGTCCCTGGACTACCTAGCCAAGAATTCACAAGGTGAATGGAAGGTCACTGAGCGGGGAACTTTGCTAACGGGGGTTTACTCAGAAAACGATCTACTCATTGCGCAAACTATTCTGGCGGGAGTTCTTGACCAACTTGATCCGGCGACACTTGCGGCGGTGTGCTCCACTTTTGTCTACGAAAGTCGCCGCGGGGATTCCGACGAAGCACCGTCGGTTCCTGGTGGGCCAACCCAAAAGGCTCTCGACGAAATCCATCAAATTTGGGGTCAGGTCGAGGGTGTTGAGCACGAACACCGGGTCAATGAAAACCGCACGTTAGACGCTGGTTGGCTTGGGCCGTGTACCGCTGGGCGAAAGGTGCAACGCTCATGCGAATCCTGACAAGCAATGACGTGACGGCGGGCGACTTCGTTCGTTGGGTACGACAGGTGAATTGACCTCCTTGGTCAGATCGTCGCCGTGACACCGCAAGACTCCGACTTACATGCAAATGCTGTTGCAGCAATCGAACTGTGCAAACGAGGAATTATTTCCTATCCGAGCGCTGCCTGAAGTAACTCGTCCACATATTTTTCAACGCCCCATTGCATTGAGATCTCGCGTAGGGCGTTCATGTCAACAGGCTCATAGGGAACATCTGTGTCCCATGCAGCCACCGGAAGCCGAGTTTCTGCAGTTATTACAGCCAGAGCATCATGTAAGTATTGTGATCCCGCTGTGATGCGTTCGGCGAGTCTGGGTGTGAGCGGTCGGTCATAGGTGTCAGAGCTTGATACCTTGATAAGTTCGGTGAGGTCGCCGTATTCGTTGATCAAAGCAGCTGCAGTCTTCTCACCAATCCCGGCTATTCCGGGTAATCCGTCGCTGGGGTCACCACGTAATGCAGCCATGGCCAGGTATTTGGTGGGGGATACCCCGTATTTCTCCTTGATCGCTTCCGGGCCTAGGACAGGCCAACCCTCAACCCCGCCGGTTACCTGCAGGAGCAGTGAAACCCGGTCGGTAACAACTTGAATCAAATCCCGATCACTTGTCACGACACATGAACGACCTTGACGCTGCGCCGCAACAGATGCGATGACATCGTCTGCTTCAAAGCCATCGATCCCGATTCGAGCAACACCCCAGGCGTCCAATAGTGCAGCAATTGCATCTATCTGTGGGCTTAATGTGTCGGGTACCTCCTCTGCACTTGTTTCAATTCCCAGTCGGTGCGTTTTGTAACTGGGAACGAGCTCAACCCGCCACGCCGGTCGCCAGTCGTTGTCCCACGCTGCGACAAGCCCGCTGGGGTGATGCAGGGTCACCAGTTTCGTTAACATGGAGACGAAGCCGCGAACTGCATTGTGTGGACGTCCATCCGGTGTGGTCAGTTTCTCTGGGAGGGCATAGAAGGCACGGTAGTAAAGGGTTGCGCTGTCCAGGATTAACAGAGGTCCACTCACGGCGAAAGTATGACACCCGGGTTAATGTGTCCCACATGGCAGCGAACTTAGATTTCTCCGAAAGAATCACCCGCGCACAGGTTCACATGCAGGAGTTAGGTGTCGACCTGCTCCTTGTCACACCTAGTGCCGACCTTCGATATTTGATCGGTTACAACGCGATTCCACTCGAACGCCTTACGGCACTGGTTATCGCACCTCATGCAGAGCCGTTTCTGATTGTGCCCAAGCTCGAAGTTTCCACGGCGAAGGCTAGCCCGTTTGGTGGGCTGGGTTGGAAGGTAATCGGCTGGAGCGAGAGCGAGAATCCATATGAACTTATTGGTTCCAGATCTGGATTCACGCATGGACGAATCGCGGTTGACAACCACATGTGGGCCGAGCGAGTACTCACAATCACAGAGAAATTCCCCGAGTCAAATATTGAACTAGCGGCGCCGATCATCAACGCCATTCGCGTGGTGAAAACACCCGCGGAGTTGGACCATCTGCGTGTCGCAGCGGCAGCCATTGACCGAGTTCACGCTCAGGTGCCGAACCTGTTGCGAGTAGGTCGAACCGAGGAAGAAGTAGGGCGCGATATTGCGGATTTGATCCTGGCAGAAGGACACACACGTGTTGATTTTGTGATCGTGGCATCTGGCCCGAACGGTGCAAGTCCACACCACGAACTCAGTAGCCGCGTTATCCAAATGGGGGATCCGGTTGTGGTTGATATCGGTGGCACTATGCCGAGTGGCTACTGCAGTGACTGCACTCGAACCTACTCAATGGGTGACCCTGGAGGCGACTACTTGGAGAGATACGCAGCCCTTCAAGTCGCCCAGGATCTTTCCACCCAAGCGGTGAGCCATGGGGCAATAAGTCATGACATTGACGCAGCGGGACGCAACTCCCTCGGCGAGCACGGTTTGAACGAGTATTTCATTCACCGAACAGGTCATGGAATTGGCCTCGAGACCCACGAAGAGCCCTATATCGGTGAGAACAACTCAACTGTGATCGAAAACAACATGGTGTTCAGCATTGAACCGGGCTTCTACATTGAGGGGGTGCACGGGGCGCGGATCGAAGACATTGTGATCTGTACCCCCAGCGGTCCGGAATCGATTAACAAGCAAACCCGTGACCTTGTTGTAGTACAGGGATAGAAAACTGTTCATGACACGGCGAACCTTGATCACTAATGCGGCAATTTATGCACCGAGCGTTCCCTATGCAACCGCGTTGCTCATTGACGCTGGTGAGATCGCCTGGATCGGTGATCACAGTGGCGCAGAGGTGCACCGCGAACTCGCCCATACCGTCATTGACGCTCAAGGTCACTTCCTAGCACCCGGCTTCGTCGATGCTCACGTGCACGCCACCAGCACGGGGATCATGCTCACCGGTCTTGACCTCACGGAAGTGACGAATAAGGTGCAGTTGCTGTCCTTACTCTCTGACTACGCCAAGCTGGTAAGCGGAGGAACCGTCTTGGGCCACGGGTGGGACGAGACACATTGGAGTGACCCAACCCTGCCCACTCGAACTGAAATTGACAGAGCGACGTGGGGAAGCGTTGTGTACCTGAGCCGGGTAGACGTGCACTCGGCGCTGGTCTCGAGTTCGCTCATTGCTCAACTCCCCGAATGTCAAACAATGGCTGGATTCGAAGTGGGACCGGTTACCCAAGCCGCACATGGTGCATTGCGCACATATGCCTTAAGTTCGGTCTCGGACAATCAACGAGCAGCAGCTCAGAAAACTTTTTTTGCGCACGCCCTGGAACAGGGAATAGTAAGCGTCCACGAGATGGCCGGCCCTCAGATCAGTAGCCATGCAGATGCCCGAAGACTGCGAGATCTTGCCAGTCGGCCGCACATGCCCCACCTCGCTATCTATTGGGGTGAACTCTGGAGCGAGCACTCGGCGCAAATCGTTGCCGAACTCAACGCAATCGGCCTGGGTGGGGATCTGTTCATTGACGGTGCGATCGGGTCACGTACCGCACTCCTGCACGAGCCCTATACCGACCTGCACACCACCCAGGGTGCCGGCTATCTCACTCCTGAACAGGTGGCGAACCACCTGAGTGCTTGCACCAACGCGGGAATGCAGGGTGGGTTCCACGTAATAGGTGATCAAGCGTGTGAGATTGCAATGCAAGGCGCGCAGCTCGCAGCACAAAGGACCACAGAATCGGCTTTCAAACGATTACGGCACCGCCTTGAACACGCCGAGATGCTGTCAATGCCGAATATCGAAGCAATGCGGGCCCTAGGCATGACCGCCAGCATGCAGCCACTCTTTGACGCGTGGTGGGGCAACGTAGGTGGCATGTATCAGGCACGACTGGGTGAACGAGCACACAGCATGAATCGGTGGGGGAGTTTGCAGGCACAAGGTGTCGCAGTCTGTTTTTCATCTGATTCACCGGTAACGCCCAATACTCCTTGGAGCGCCATCCACGCCGCCATGCACCACCACAATCCGAGAGAACAAATCACCGGGCGGGCCGCATTCAACGCCCACACCCGAGCGGGTTGGCGTGCTTTAGGTTCACAATTTGATTCACACGGTGTGATCCAAGTTGGAGCCCCAGCGAACCTCGCAACCTGGGAGGTGTCGGACTACGAAGTTCACGTGCCCGACGCGCGCGTCACCCAATGGAGCACTGATCCACGCTCTGCCACCGTTCCACTTCCCAATCTTGGCAGCGCCGACACACCCGAGATCCCCACAAACGTCTGCACGATCGTGAATGGCGAAGTTGCCTACGCCTCTGACAACTTCACAGATCGGATCAGCGGGCATGCCTAAAGTCGCATCACTTGCGCTCAGGATCGTTGGTGCGGCACTTGCGGGCTGGCTACTTGCATTGGCATATCCGCTGCCAAGCCAGTGGTGGTGGGCGCCAATCTCAATCGCAATATTCACTGGGCTTGCATGGAATTCGAACAAGAAGACTGCGGCACTCATCGGGTTTGTGTTTGGGCTTGCAGCATTCCGGCTGCAGCACAACTGGTTGATCGTTGTTGGCACCGATGCAACATGGATCCTCTCCGTCTACTTGGCACTTTGGATCGCACTCATTGGAATTGTTGTCTCCATTAGCTCACGGGCAATAGCTCGCAGATCGATTCCGTGGCCCGTGGGTCTTATGGCAATTGCGGCAATTTGGATCTTGGAGGAGTCCCTGCGCGGACGTTACCCATTCGGCGGTTACCCGTGGGCCCGAATTGCTTTCAGCCAGGCCGATTCACCCTTGGCATTTTGGTCACGGCTTGGGGGAGTTCCCTGGCTGAGTTTCATGGTAGTTGTAATTGCAATTGCAACAGTGGGAATTTTTGTCATTAGTGCAAGACGAGTCAAGGTTGCCCTCGCACTGCTAATTGCTGCGAGTTTTGTAGTCCCCATGGCACTCAGCAACTTCAGCGAATCACAGTCCAGCCAAGCCGAAAACGCTATTGCAATTGGCGTCGTTCAAGGGGGCACCCCTCAAATCGGACTGGGCGCCATGGACGTTCGACGAGCGGTGCTGGAGAACCATGTGGAGCAAACAATCGAACTAGCCCAAAGGGTTCAACGTGGTGAGGTGCAACAGCCCGACGTGGTTATTTGGCCGGAAAACTCGTCCGATCTTGACCCGTTCAAGGATGCCGATGCTGCTGTTTTGATTGATCAAGCGGCTAAAGCCATTGGTGTACCAATTTTGGTGGGTGCCGTTGTGGACTCGGCGACAGACCCACAGAACGAGGTCTACAACATGGGAATCATGTGGGACCCAATCTCGGGACCGGGCGACACCTATATAAAGAACGCACCTGTTCCATTCGGAGAGTTCATTCCCTTTCGCAGCATTTTGACCCAACTTATTTCCCGCTATGAACGTGTCCCGAGGGACTTCGCGCACGGAACCGAACCAGGTATTTTCACTATCAATGGCGTAATCCTCGGCGACCTGATTTGTTTCGAGGTAGCAGTTGACCCAGTTGTCAACACCGTAATCAGTGAGGGCGCACAGGTGCTTGTCGTGCAAACCAATAACGCTACCTACGCAGGATCTGCACTGCCAGAACAGCAACTCAACATTGAACGACTTCGCGCAATCGAGTACGACCGCACCATGATTGTCGCGGCAACCACTGGAATCAGTGCTCACATCCTTCCCGACGGCAGTGTCAATCCAATTCTCAAAGACGGCGAAGTGGGGTCGTTTGTTGTCGCCGTAACACCACAAACGAATCTCACGCCGGCCGCAAGGTTCGGTCCATTTGTGGAACTCCTATTGTGCGCGATTGCGGTCGGGACTCTGGCATTTATCCCGATTCGAAGGCGGCGCGGGATCAACAGTTAGGGTGGGTGTGTGAGCACAGCACCGGAGGCAGTCAGTGCTGACCTAGGACGGATTTTGGTAATTATTCCGACCTACAACGAACTAGACGCGCTCCCACTGATCCTTTCCCGTGTGCAAAACAGCGTCCCCACTGCCGAGATCCTGATCGTTGACGACAACTCACCTGACGGCACCGGAGGAATCGCAGACCAATGGGTCAGTGAAAATCCCGGGATTCACGTCATGCACCGTCTCGGCAAGGGTGGCCTTGGCGCCGCATATCTCGCCGGGTTTGCATGGGGCCTGCAACAAGGTTTCGATGTCCTGGTTGAAATGGATGCTGACGGTTCGCACCAACCAGAGCAGCTTCCAAGCCTTCTCGCTGCATTGGAATACTCGGATCTGGTCCTGGGCTCCCGATGGGTTGAGGGTGGTGGAACGGAAAACTGGTCTAAGAACCGCGAGTTATTATCAAAGGGCGGCAACTATTACACCAAAGTGATGCTCGGAATCGATATTGACGACTCAACAGGGGGCTATCGAGCGTTCAAGGCCAGCGCATTGCGCTCACTTGATTTGCATGAGGTCGCATCCCAGGGTTACTGCTTCCAGGTAGACCTTGCCTGGCGCGCGAAGCAACGCGGTTTCGTAGTCACTGAAGTCCCGATTACATTCGTTGAACGCGAAGTTGGCAGCAGCAAAATGAGTCGAAAGATAGTCACGGAGGCCCTGTGGCGGGTCACAGTGTGGGGTGTGGATCGACGCGCAAAAGCACTCACAAGAGTCTTCAGAAAAAAGGCAGGAACATCACAATGAAATTTGGTACTCGACTCATCCTTTTCGGATACCCGCTCGTTGAAATCCTGTTGCTGTGGTGGGTTGCCAGTTTCACCGGCTGGGGTATCGCAATCCTGCTCATAATCGCTGGTTTCCCCGCTGGCGCAGCCTTGATGCGCAATGCAGCCGCAAAGGCAACACTCATTTCGACAACACCCGACACCGAAAAACCAAAGGTCGCCAGATCAGCAGCACTCATGTTCGGTTCAGGAATGCTGATCATGATTCCTGGTTTTGCAACAGATCTCATAGGAGTCATTCTGTTGATTCCACCAATTGGAAACCGAGTCGTGCGCGCCCTCAGTTCATGGATCGGGCTACGCATGGTGAGCATGCCAGGCTTCAGCAACGCAGGATTTACCGGCAGTCAGTTTGCATCTTATGTTGACGGCGAAGTAATCCGTGGAGTCGTGATAAATGACGAGGACGTAGATCCACATGAAAACGGAGGTCCCGAAGGACCTCCGCGTATCACAAACTAGTTGAGAAATTACTCAACAGAAAACTTTATGCTGACTTGGCAAATGCGCCTTCGTGCAGAAGTGCTACTCGTTCGTCATAGAGTGCTTTAAGTTCCTCTAAACTACGGCGCTCGAGCAGCATGTCCCAGTGGGATCGCACTGGGCGATCTGGAACTTTGATGGGCACTTCAAAATTCGGTCGAACCGCGACGCTGCCGCAGCGACAGACCCATTCAATGGGTATCTCCTCGGCTTCAACCGAGATTGGGATAAGTGATTCGTGTCCACTTGGACACACATAATTGACGGTAACACGTTCCGCTGGGGGCACTGTGTCATCTCGTTCTAAGCTCAAGGCTCCAAGTCGTGTTCCACGCATAGAGGTCTCAATCATGATTAGCCCCTTTCCTACCTAACCGATCCAACGATTGGTTCGTGCAGTTAGGACGGTGCCAGTTCCCTCACGGTTCCATCAAAGAACCGAAAATTTCGCAATATTTATCGCGCGAGCACGGCAATCACAATAATTATGATGCCCGTCACAATCCCAATGGCAATCCAAGGTGCACTTTTCCGCACGCGTCCGTATTTCGGTTTTCCGAATCCGTCGGAGATTTCACCCTGACGTTTCAATCTTTCGTTGCCTTGAGCAATTCGAGATGCCCTCGCGATTCGCTCCTGGGCACTCGCCTCCTTGGGCGCATCTGCCAACAGGGATGGATCCAGTAATTTATCAAAATCAGGGGAGGGTTCGCTCATAACCAGACTCTAACCCCGAAACAACTACGCTGGGGACATGGCAACGGGTGAAATCAGAGACGGGCGGTCATTCGACCGACTAATCAACTTTTCTGATGCGATCGTGGCTGTTGCGGTTACCGTCCTCGTACTTCCGATCGCCGGACTGAGTATTGAGCGTGGCGAGGCCACCGTGTGGGAAGTGCTAGGTGACCACCGTGGAGAGATCATCACCTTTTTCTTCACTTTCTTCGTTGTCTCGGTTATGTGGCTCACGCACAACCGGGCCATGAATGAACTTCGCGGTTATGACGGCACAATCTTTTGGCTCAATACCTCATGGCTCTCCATCATTGCTTTTCTTCCGGTTACCAGTGCGCTGTACGGCGATTCCGAGGCTGGCTGGGCCGGTGCTGGGGGAGACCTCGGTGGTTCGGGCATGCTCTACTGGGGATCATTGGCGCTGATCAGCCTCAACACCACGCTTATCGTCCGCCACGCACGCAAGAACCCTGATCTTTACGAGTCGGAGCAATCCGCTTACGACACCTGGCGAACGAAGTATCGCGGCTGGATATATGTCACGTATTTCCTGTCGATCGGGGTGGTCTCCCTATTTGCGCCTACGATTTCAAGCTATATGCCGATCGGATTCTTTTTTCTGCCGCTTCTGTTGAATAATCCGGGTAGTTCGACCACCGGGGAGACAAAAACTGGTAAGCACGGGAGCTAGTGGGTCGGCTTATTCCCTGCGAGATACAACCAACAAAAAATGCCCGATAATGAACATTATGTCAGATGCGTACAAGGGACATGCTGTGTCCTGTTGGGCCTACCGCGAGCAAATGACTCAACTCTGCCGCAATGCCTGCCCGATTGCGCGTCATGAACCTCCAATCCATCGATCTAGCGTGCGGATCACACGGAGATAGTGACATCTTGAGCGGTGGTCGCCGAGTCAATAAACCATTCTCCAAATTCAAAAACAATCACGAATTGCAATGAAGCTACAACATCCTCAACTTCGAATGAAGCGAAAGTCTGCACTTTCTGTTCATCAATTTGCTCACATGAATTAAATGTGATCTGAGGATTCTCAGTTAAAAACGCGTATCCGTTGGTGATCACTCGTTCGAATTGGGAATCGGAGACTCCTGACCTGAAAGATTGCGAAGCATAAGAATGGGCGCGGGTAAATTCTCCCATGCTCAAGGCATCTGTCTGTCGGATAATCACCTGCTGAACTGCAGCCGCGTCAGCGGACACGCATTTTCCAGCCATGACGGATTGTTGTGACGAAGGCATGTACGCAACCGCGATTGCTGCAGTCAACGCGAAGATCAGAATCACTGCACTGATCCGTTTGATGGTGGCCCCACTCACTCGCACTGACCAAAGATACCCGTGGGCTGACCTCTGTGCACCTGCTGGCGGGTAACTGTTCTCCGTCTGCTGATCCCCTGCGACGTTACGCAAATTAGTGCCTGTTCAGGTAATACGAGTTCATTTCCGTTTTACATTGCAGTGGCCCGGTCAGGCATCACCACATAAACCCACACGCCAAGGAAAATTGCAAGCATGTAGAGGATGTAGGACACCCTCATTGGTGGTTTGTAGTTTTGGAACTGCAGGAATTTTGGAAGGACACCATTCGCGCGAAGTGTGATGAAGATGCCCAGAAGCACCGCAATGGATCCGATCAGAATATGTGTGAAGAGAAGTACATTAAAAAGCTCACTAGTGGCCTCGTCGTCCGCTTCTTCTGGTTGAAGAAATCTGAGAACCATTAAGTAGAAAACCAAGATGGTACTTAAGACCACTGCAACCGTTTGGGTATACCTATGAATCTCATATTTACCACGAATGACTATGACAACACTAAATGTGAGCAATACTCCCAGCAAAATCATAGAGACAAGGGCTATATCCGAGCCCATATCCGCACCCAAATTCAAAAATCCAGATGAATCTAAATCCATAAAAATGCCCCCTGAGGTTCTCGGTGTTGTGAACACGGGTTTTTTGTGGCTTGTGCCGCAGTGTGTGCATATTTTCTCAAAATTGGCATTGTCTTTTGGTTCCAATCTGTGAGATCAAAAATTTCATTACTTCGGACATTTGCCAAGCGCCAGTTGTTTCCTGTCAAGACCTACCACGATTCCACGACTCTAGACAACATCAATTTCTATTCTAACGCGCGTCTTGACTCCCCAATTAAATGGATCGACTTGAGCAACGCATCCCGACACATTTCAATTTTGCCCACCTTTGACGGCTGGGCCTGAGGGGATAGTGCAGGCGAATAAGAAGCGCTCATGCGGAAGCGGACGGATTTGTGATTGACGATGAGCAACTAGATCGAATGATCCGTGAGATAGATTTAGGAGTTCCTAGAGAGAAGTCTCAAGTTCCCGTGAACCCCGAAACGACAAAATACTGGAATCGTCTTGTCGAAGAAATAGCACAGATCAAGGCGCAGGGCTATATTGTTGAGATCCCTTTTGAGGCTCCTAGCGTGGATCCAGTCGATCCGAAAATGATAATTAACATTGAATAATTGGGGTGATCCATCGCCTCCGTCGGAATAGTCATCCACTATCGGTGACCGCTGTTATCCATAGGCGTGCACCGCATTAATTGATAAGGTTCGTGCATTCGGTGTGTGCAAATAAATACATTAACGGGACCTGGGGAGTGCCCCCGGTTTGGTTGACATCAATCTGTAGCGTTGTGCGCTGCTGGAAGGATGTCTGTTATGCCTCGTGCTTATCCGGAAGAGTTCCGTCGTGATGTGGTTGAGATCGCGCGGAGAAATGAAACCCCTATTGCCCAGATCGCGAAGGATTTCGGTATTTCTGATGCCGTGATCCGGCGTTGGCTTGCCAAAGCCGATATCGAAGACGGCCTCAAACCTGCAACGGCGGCGATGGAGTCTGCGGAGCTGCGGGAAGCGAATAAACGTAT
>FUWD012841884.1_pt1 | contig 13711 bp, 10 predicted proteins | sample 1063281 | NCBI WGS metagenome assembly FUWD01 (sample SAMEA79048168, study PRJEB19326) | metagenome | biome: marine
CGCTCGAAATTTTGGGATTTTTATTTTGTCTCATTCCGCTCCGAAACAGGACATAAGATATTTGTTGCCCCTTCTATCCTCCTTCACCTGAACGAAAAAGAGTTCCTTTTCGGCAGTCAGTCCGGCAAAACGATACAACGTCTCCTTCTTGTTTGGATTTTCCCGAATAGTCGGCGCATTCCTCGATTCGTGAATCAGTTCGACCGTAGCCGAAAAATATCTCAACCGCGCCATACGCTCTTTCGGTGACTTCTGGAAGAGATGCTCTCGAAAGAGTCTTATAAAGACCTTCTCTTTCTTGAAGTAGGCACTTCTGATATACGGCTGTCGCTTCGTTTGCCTTTTTATATCATCAAAAACGGCGAAGGCTTTCTTGGAGACTTCGCCGTAACTCGTCCCGGAAAGCGTCTTTGTTCTTGTCTGATACGGAATCATATATTTTCGATTCGAAAAGTCACGGATATCTTCCGCACGTACCGCCTCAGTATATCGGGGAAACGGGTAACGAACAACTCATCCGCTACGACAAGGTTGAACTGACAACAGGAGAAAGGGAGCCAGAAAGACCCTCACCCTGCCCCCCAGCATCCGCGGGGCAGGCCTCCCCCGGAGGGAGAGGGTGGGTATATGTACGTAAACGATCACGTCATTCGTTCACGAGCCTTTCGGTACGTATCGCGTCGCACGCCCCTTGCCCGTCCGTTCGATCAATCCGAGTTCGATCAGCTTCCGAAAGTCGAGATTCCGCGTCGGTCTGGCGCGATCGGTCAGTTTCGCGTATTCGCTGTCGCGTATCGAACCGCGCTTCCCTATCGCCGCGAGCAGTTTCCGAAGATGTGGTGCGAGTTCGTTTTCCGTGAAGGAAGATTCCTGTTCGAGTTCTTTCCCGACCCGCAGGAGCTCGTCGATGATTCCGGAGGTGAAATATTCGAGCCAGGACGTGAAATCCGTATCATTCCGAACATCGTAGTAGTTTCCGATTTCACCGACCTCCCCGAAGTATCGGGTGACGTTCCGATTGTAGTAATTCTCGAAGCTGAACAGATTAAAGGTATCCGTTCCCATCTCGGCCAGGAGCGCCTTGGTGGCAAGGCGTGCCGTCCGTCCGTTCCCGTCTATGAACGGGTGAATGAGGACGAACTGCCTGTGAAATATACCCGCGATAATAAGCGGATCGACGACGCCTCGCCGCGATTTCACGAATGTGAGCAACTCGTCCAGGAGTCCGGGAACATCCGCGTGATCCGGAGGAAGATAGACGACTTGTCGAGTCTTCGGATTATTCACGAACACCGGCTCCTCGCGGAGTCGTCCGTGACGATGCGACTCGATGAGACCTTCGGTGACCGTCGCTTGAATACGGAGGATGAATGGCAGATCGAATGAGAATGCCCCGCTTTTCACGGCGGTATCGAGATTGACGAGTGCCGCATTATAGTTCAATACTTCACGCTCGCTGTCTCGGATATGCTTTGGAGTGTTCTTCAATATCCGCTTCACGTCGGTAAGCGGCAACGGATTGCCCTCGATACTCGTCGAGGAGTACGCCGAAAGAGCCCTCGCCCGACGTTCCAATTCCATCAGGACCACACCCGGAAACGATTGGGAATTCAGTTCGACGACGATTTCCGCGATCCTTTTTATATTGGAAAGCAGAATATCAGATATAGTATATTTTGGCTTGAAATTCATATTTTACGGAGTTTCATCTAGACGTATTTTAGACGATAATTAGACGATTGTCAAGCCGCTCTCGAATGTTTTTTCACTGTCTCCGCGCCGCCCGCGTGCGGATGGTTCCCGTCCTTCCAGGTGAGCCAGAGTATCTTCATGCCGTTATTCGTTCCGATTCCGTACCGCCTCTCCGTTTCGTCTCGTTCATTCTATCACAGGGAAAGAAAAGGGTACCCGGCTCTCTCTGGCATTGCTGTTTTTTGGCTTTAAACAAGATATATTCTATAATATTAACGATTTTTACACCCAACTGGAAAAATCTTGACTCTTTTTTCCAGTTGGGGAAAGAAAAGGATCAGATACCTTTTTCGTAGCAAAAAGGTATCCGGCTCTCTCGGGTGCTCTAAAAAAACCGCTCCGTGACCACGTATTCGTCCTTGCGTTCCGGATGGACGGCGATCTCGACTTGGCCGTCGGTCACGGAAAGCAGCTCCGGGATCTCGTTGAAATCGTCGAGCCAGTCGTAGCTGACGAACCATTCGGATGTCTTCGGGTCGTCGTGCCGATACCGTCTGCGATCGATGGACCAAAAAATGGCGAGGATCTTGGAAACGGGGGTCCGGTCGAATCCCGAGCGGACATTCTTCCGACCGAAGCGGACATAGGACACGCCGTATTCCCTCGCGAGCCTCATGAAAACGGGGAAAAACATGGGGAAATAGTGCAGGTGCTCGTGCGAGTTGAGTCCGTCGGGAAGTCTGCCAAAGATGTCCCGAAACCGTTCAATCTGGAACCGCCACTCTTCCTCGGCTTTTTTCCGGGTCACGATGCCGAACGCGTAGCGGACGACGAAGTTGACCCCGCGGGTCACGGCGCTCTCTTTCAGTTTCTCGCCGCTGCGGACGAGCTTGATGAGTTCGAGGTGAAGGTCGATTTTCACGCCGGCCGTAAGCAGGGCGGCCGCTTCCTCTTCCGAGACGTAGTTTATGAGGACCGCCACGCGGTCGAGCTTCCCCTGTTTCGCCAGCCGGAGGATATGTTCCGCGGAATCGCGGATGCCGTAGTCGTCGGCGGTGACGATAACTTTTTTCCGATCGAAATGTTTCGGAGACATACGTTCTTTGTTCGTGCCGAATGACCAATACCGTCCCTGATACGCTCCCTCCCCCGTCTCTGCCCCCGACCGTACGGAGCTTATTCCGTATCCGAGGGATGGTTCTTCCCCTTCGCGTTCAGGGTCTCACGGACGATGTAGAGGGGTCGGCCGGTCACTTCGCCGTGGATCCGGGCGATATAGAGGGCGATGAACCCGAGACAGACGAGGACAATGCCGATGAGGAAGGTGTTGCTCATGGCGAGGATGGAAATCGGAGTGAATCCGGTCGGGGAAATGAACCATCGGGTGAACAGCATGCCAAGGAGGATGGTCCCGCTCACGAGCGTGATGGCAATGCCGAGATACCCCGCCAGACGGAGCGGGAACAGGGAGAACGAGGTGAAGCTGTTGAGTGCGAGCCGGAAGAGTTTGGCATAGGAATAGCGACCTTCGCCGTTCGCCCGCGGGGCGGCATCGAACTCGATGCGGATGCGACGGAATCCCATCCAGTCGATGAGCCCGCGGAACATCCGTTCCCGTTCGGGGATCCGGTTGAAGACTTCGACGACCTTGCGGTCCATGAGACGGAAGTCGGTGGTTCCCGGCTCGGTCTTCATTTCCGAGACGCGGTTGAAGACGAGGTAGAAGAGCCAGGAGGTGAATTTCTTGAACCGGCTGGCGCCGCGGTTCTCTCGCCGTACGGTGTAGGCCACTTCGGCGCCGTTCTCCCATGCGGCGACCAGGTCGGGAATGAGCGAGGGCGGATGTTGGAGGTCGGCATCCATGGTGATGACGGCGTCCCCGGTCGCCTCGTGACAGCCGGCGGTGAGGGCAACCTCTTTGCCAAAGTTGCGGGAGAAGTCGATCACGCGGATATGAGGGTCTTTTTCGGCCGACCGGCGGAGCGTGTCCAGGCTGCCGTCGGTGCTGCCGTCGTTGACGAAGACGATCTCGTATCGGTACGGGAGCGCTTCGAACACGCCGGCTATCTCTGCCAGGACGAGGGGGATATTGTCTTCCTCGTTGTAGATGGGAACGACGACGGAAACGGTTTTTTCGTTCTTGGTCATAGGGGTGTGTCGGCTTATGGCAGGGTCGGGATCGGGGCCTCTTCCACCGGTTCAGTATAGCGCATTTTCCGTCCCGCGACATACCATGCCGCGACCAGGGCGAGGGTCAGCCCCTGTGCGGCGATCGTGTACCGGATCAGGCTTGCGATGTCCGTCGCGAAGAACAGGATGGCGCCCGCCTCGGCGATGGCTACCGACAGTGCGGCCCAGGCGGCACCGGTACGGTGGACGGAGAGGAGGTATTGCAGGAAAAAGTTCGCCAGGGTATAGAGTCCGGCGGCGAATGCGAACCAGCCGAGATACGGGACGCCCGCAAGATACCGGTCGCCGAAGAACACGCGGAGGACGAATGTTGGGAAGAGGGTGAAAAACGCGACGGAAGCGGCGACGAAGCCGACCGAGAGCAGGAGCGCGTGCCGGAAGACGGCCGGTTCGGCCGTTCGGGTGCCGCCGCCTTTGGCGTGCTCTTCGGACGACATCGCGAACATGACAGTGCTCAGGATGCCGCCGGCGAAAAAGATCGTCTTGGATACGATGAAGAGCGCACCGTAGAGACCGGCCGTGTCGGGCGAGAGGTGGTATTTGGCAAGGACCATGTCCGCGTTGCCGAGCACGGCGAGGGCGAGCGAGGCGGACAATACGGGAAGGGCGGAGGAACGGATGGAGGAAACGTCGATGGAGGGTTTTTCCTCCGCGCCGGTCTCGGCCGCCTTGTCCGAGGTGTCGATACGGCGGATGATGCGGAGCGAGAGGAGGTACCCGATGATGCTCGTCAGGAAGAACGCTCCGACGATCCCGCTCACCCGGAAACCGAGCCAGACGGCCAGAACGGAAAAAACGAGTTTGAAGACGCTGCCGGCCACCTGGATGATCCCGAAGGAAAAGAATCGCTGCCAACCGGAAAGCATGCCCGTCGTCACGGACGAGAAGAAGGATAGGAACATCATCCCCCACAGGAAAACGATTGCCGCGGGATGTTCGGCCCTGAGGAAGCGGGTCACCTGCGGGGTGAGCAGGAGTACGAGCACGAGCACCGGGAGCGTGAAGCGGAGCAGTCCGCGGTTCAGGTACGAGAAGACCGCCCGACTCTCGGCGGGACTCCCCTTTGCCTTGGCGGCGGCGGCGGCGCGGGTGGCGACCATAGCAATGGCCGTTCCGGGCACGGAGACGATGGTGAGGAGCGAGACGATGGATTCCATCTCGCCGTAGATGGACGGGTCGACCATCCGTCCCATGATGAAGTGGAACAGGTAGTTGACGAGGTTCGCAAGCATCGTCCCCGCAAAGAGGATGACGCTGTTTTTGAGAAAGGCGCTGCCGTGCACGCGCTGGATGAGTCGTCGTATCATGGGGGTGGTGCGTCAGGAATCGCCCAGGTCGGATTCGCCGATTGTCAGACTCCCCCCTTCGGAGACCTCGCCGGCGATCACTCTGCGGACGACCGTGTCCTCGATGCGGTCTTCGATATAGCGGTTGAGCGATCGGGCGCCGAAGGACGGCTCGTAGCCGCGGGCGACGACCGCTTCGGACAGGCCCGGAGCGAACGAGACGGCGATGTTCTTGCGTTCCTTTATGCGCACGGCGAGCTTTTCGAGTTTCAGTCCGGCCACGCGGACGAGTTCGGCATCGCACAGGGGCGCGAAAAGGATGATACCGTCGAACCGGTTGAGAAATTCCATCCGGAAGGATCCGTTCTTCACGAGATCGGCCACGACCTCGTCTTTGGACTGCGCGGCGGTCGCACCGTGCCCCAGGAGATCCGCAATGAGGAGCGAGCTCGCGTTCGAGGTCGCGATGATGACGGTCTTGCGGAAATTAATCTTCTTGCCGGCCCCATCGGTAACGAACCCTTCGTCGACGATCTGCAAGAAGACGTCGAGGACCTTGGGGTAGGCTTTCTCGATCTCGTCGAGGAGGACGACGGAGAACGGATGTTCCTTCATGATGGCCGGCAGGCGGCCCTCGTCGCCGGAATCGCCGGATCCAAGAAGCCGTTCGACGGAATCGGCGGACTGGTATTCGCTCATGTCGAGACGGACCATGCGGTCTTCGTCGCCAAAGTACGCCTCGGAGAGCGCTTTGGCCGTCTCGGTCTTGCCGACGCCGGTCGGCCCAAGAAACAGGAAGGAGCCGAGCGGACGGTTCGGGTCGCCGAATCCCGCACGGGCGCGACGGAGCGACTCGGACACCTGGCGGATCGCGTCATCTTGTCCGACGACACGGAAATGGAGGATTTCCTCCAACCGGAGCAGGCGGGTCTTTTCATCCTCGCCGAGCACGCCGACCGGGATACCGGTCTTCACCGAGACGAACGACTCGACTGTTTCCGGCGTTATGTACGGACCGGACGGTTCCGTTTCCCATGCGACGAGCGTTTCCTGCATGAGGTCGATCGCCTTTTCCGGATAGGGCATGTCCCAGTCGTACTGCCCGGACAATTCGACGACGGACCGGAGCGCTTTCCAGGTGAAGATTGGGCGGTTCCGCTCCACCGACACAAGGAGATTGAGCATGATCCGGAGCGCGTCGTCGGCTCCCGGCTCGCGAAGATAGACCGGTTCGAAGAATTTGAGGACCTGCTCGTCGCGATGGGCGAGCGCGTTGTATCGGGCGTTGCCGATGGTGCCGATGACCCGAAACGACGGCAGTGCGAGAAATTCCGCGAAAATCGGGGAAAGGTTCGGGCGGTCCGACGCTCCGCCGAGGTATGCGTCGATATTGTCGATAGCCAAGACGACATTGCCGGCATAGGCGGCCTCGTAGAACAGGGAGCGGATGAAATTGTCGAGATCGATGCCGCGGTTCGCCGCGTCGCCGACGGCCATGCCGAGATCGAGTGAGAGGAACCGGAGGTGTTCGAACTCCGGCAGGTCACCTTCGCGGATCTTTCGGGCGAGGGTATGGACAAAGGTCTTCTTGCCGATGCCCGGATCGCCGATGAGCAGGAAGCTGTTCTGTCCGGGACGGCGCATGACGAGCGTCGCGAGACGGAACTCGTCGTCGCGGCCGAACAGGTGAAGGTCTCCGTATTCGGATCCGTCGCCCCGGGAAAGATCGACGGCGTATCGATCGAGACGTATGGTGAACCCGTACTGCCATCCCCGTCCGATCGGCACGGTCTTGCGGAGGTTTTTCCACAAGAGCGGCCGACGCGACGCGGTACGGAGTTCCGCAGCGAGCGCCTCGGAGGCGACGATGTCGTCGAAGGTCTCGGGAGACAGGTTGAGTCCGGACAGTCGCGCCTGAAACGCGGCATCGCTTTCCCAGTCCTCGCGACGGAAGTCGCCCGGCACGATGCCGAGTCGCGCGAGCACCCGCGGGAACCACGAGGCACTGAACAGCTCACGACGGGTCCGGGGAAGCGGGGCGGGATGTCCGTCGGAAAGGAGCGTGAGTACCGGCAGGACGACGGATGGGACGGCGAACAGGATCGCGATGGTGCCGACAGTCCCGATCCGGCCGGTGACGAGCATCGAGACGGTCATCCATATAAGGATTGGCAACCCGATGAACCACCCCGGAAAGGCAAGGATTCCGGCGACCGAAAGTGCCGCGAGCGCAACAAGTCCGGTCAGGAGCACGAGCGTCCGGACGATGAGTCCCATGAGACGCGAGAAGAGGTTCATGGACAATCGGTGCAGCGACTTGGCCGGCTGGAACCCGAGCCAATCCTTGGGAGAGATGTCGCGTTTCCAGGGGGAAAGGAGGGTCGACGAGAGTTCGGAGAAATTGAAGAGGCGAACCAGGAACCGGAACAGGTTTCTCCACGTGAAAAAAAGCAGGCCGGGACCCTTCAGGAAATACCAGGACAGGAATGGGAGCGGGAAGATCATGATACGGAAAGATAGGGCGTCGCCCGCCGAAAACACACCCGTATCGTACCAGAACCGACCGGCTTCGGCAAATTGAAACGGATATCTTTTTCGGGTATACTGGAAGCGTGATGAAGAATAACGATACTGACCATTTCGAACCGTCCGTCCGCTTCGTCGAAGTCGCGCTCGGGTTCGTCCTGTCCGTCTGGTCCGCCTATGCCCTTGCGGCGGCGGAGTTCTTTTCGTACGGGGCAGTCCTCGCGCTTGCGGTCGTTGCGACCGTCGGTATCGGTGTCATGCTTTTCCGCTGGCTTGCCGTGGAAACGCTTCCGGCACGGATCGTCTTCGTCTCGGCAATCGCCTTTTCCGTGCTGACGCTCGCGGGAACCGTCCCGTCGATCTTTTCCGGCCGGGATCAGGGAGCCATCGCCGAAGCGGCGATCGGACTCGCGGAATACGGACGCCTCGCGATCCCTTCTCCGGCGGACGGCGTCTTTTTCGACCTCTACGGCCCAGGGAAAGCGCTCAACTTTCCCGGATTCTCCTATGACGACACGGGGGCGCTCCGTTCACAGTTCCCGCACGGCTACATCGCGTGGCTCGGGGCGTTCTTTTCGCTCTTCGGACTTCCGGGGCTGGTCGCGGGAAACGGGATCCTCCTTGCGCTGTCGATCCTGACACTCTTCGTCCTGGTCCGGACGCTTGCCGGAACGGTCGCCGGAACCGGTGCGGTCGCGATCGCCATGGCATCGTTTTCGCCCTCGTGGTTCGCGAAATTCACGCTGACCGAGAATCTCGGGCTCTTCCTGTTCCTTCTCCTTTCTCTTTCGCTGATCCTGTTTCTGAAGCGTCCAGCACGGCTTCCGCTGTTTGCCACGATCGTCTCGGCAGTACTCTTCGCCGTCACGCGCATCGAGGGGCTTGCAATCCTCGCGGTCCTTGCCGTCATCCTCGCGTCCGCGAAACCGGCGCGCGCGTTCGTGACGGGGCTGCCGTCGTCACTCCGGATTTCCGCCGTCGTCCTTCCGGTGCTGCTCCTTGCCCTCGATCTCCTCGGCAATCTTCCGCACTATGTCGCGATCGCCAAAGCGGTCCTTCCAAAAGCGGATATCGGGACCGGCGCCGTCGATACACTGGTGTCCGTCATCCCGTTCTGGAAACTCTTCCTTCCCTACGGACTCTTGCCCGTCTTTGTCCTTGGGGCCGCCGGCATCGCCGTCCTGCTCGTCCGGAAGGACCGCCTCGCGCTTGTCCCGCTCCTGCTCGCCCTGCCGACCTTCCTCTACATAATCGCGCCGAATGTCTCGGCCGATCATCCGTGGATGCTCCGTCGAATTCTTTCTTCCGTTTGGCCGGCGATGCTCGTTTCCGGTGTCGTCGGCACGGCGGCGGCCGTCCGGAGCATGAAAACGCTCCGGGGCGGACTCTTGCCGGCAATCGTTTCCGTCACGGCGATACTCACCCTCGCCCCGACGATTCCGGCGTTCGGCTTTTCGGAAAACGGAACCCTCCCGGACGACATCGGGACACTGGCGGACACGATCGGCGAGCATGACCTCCTTCTTGTCGACCGGATGGCGAGTGGTGATCCGTATGCGATGATCGACGGGCCGCTTCGGTTCCTTTTCGGGAAACAGGCCGTCTATTTCTTCAACCCGGACGACCTGATGAGGATCCCGACGGACCGGTTCGACCGGATACTCCTCCTGACGCCTCCCGAAAGCGAGACATGGAACGCCCTTCCAGCATCGCTCACCCCCCGTTCGCGATTCACCTTCACGACACGACGACTCGGTCCGCTCCCGCTCGATACCGCACGATTTCCGGATATCCGTTCCGTCACGACCGAATCGGTACTCTTCGAACTCACGCCGCTATGATCCTCTTCCGCACTTCCACGCTCGTACCCGAACGGTTCCGGACCGTCTACCGGACGCTTCGGATCGTCCTCGTCCTGATATTCCTGGCACTTTCCGTATCGTTCGCGCGCGGGGTCCTGTTTCCGCCGGTCCCGTTCTCCTTTTCGTTCTCCAAAAACGACCCGGATCACAACACCCTCGAATCGCCGGTGTCCGCGGACGGGGGCGGGATCCGCGATGGACGGATCGGCCCGGGCGGCACGCTTCGCACGTATGCCGGAACGGTCGGACGGTTCTCTTCGGTCCGAATCCGGATCACGCTTGTGCCGTCGTCCCCGATACCGCCGAAGGGAGACCTGCGGCTCTCGATCCGGAAATCGTACCGATCGTTCTTTTATCCGAAAGCCGACACAATGACCGGCGACCGGAAAGAACACGGCGTCATCATAAACGGCACCCCGTATCTGTTCTCGGACGACCACCTCTTCCCGTTCATATCCGAGCGGGCCGCACTCTCCCGGTTCCCACACGAGGACATGATTGTGGCGAACGCGGAGCTCCTCACGCTCTTTCCGCCACAGAAAACCAAGGCGGGCTTCCGTGAGGGATCGATCCTTTCCGACGGCCGGGAAGCCTATGCCATCGGTTCCGACGGAAACGCGCACCGGATCCGAAATGCCGACGCGTTCGAGGCGTTCGGATTCCGCCCCGAATCGGTGCTGCCCGTCAGCGAAGCGGAGCTTGCCTTTCATCCGCGAGGGTCCGACCTTTCGGTCGCCGACGCCCAGCCGGACGGGACGGTGTTCAGGCAAACCGATACCGGCACGGTCTTCCTTGTCGATGAGGGCGCGGTCGTCCCGATCGGGAACGACGACTATCGGAACGCCCTCCTGCAGGTGTCCGCACCGATTGAGATTCCGACCGATCCGTTTTCCGCCGGCATCTCCTGTGTTCCGGAACGCTCCCCGCTTCACCGGTCCGCCCCGCTCTACGAATGCGATCTCCCGCTTGAGACCCTGTCCGGACTTTCCGGCGGAAGTTTCGAGCTCTCGCTCTCGTCTTCTGTCGGCGTGTCGGTCGATTCGATCGGGACGGTGTTCCGGACCGCTCCTGGCCGGGATACGTTCGACCGGTTCCTGACCAGGCTCCGCGCGTCCCTTGCCGACCGGTACGGAAACGGACCGGACGGGCGCCGATAACCAAAAGATAACGAGATCCCGGATATGAGCAGACGAACGGGCGGCATGACGATATCGAAACGAATCAAACGGATCCTTTCTGGAATCGGAACACGGGGTGTCCGCCTATTCCGTCGTGCGCGCACGCTCGTGCGACCTTCGATGCCAATCGCCTATGCGCTCGCACTCGAGGCGATCGAACTTTCGCTCTTCGGTTTCGCGGCGGTCCTGACGATCGAGGCGATCGTCCCCGGAATCATCCCGGGAACCGTCGACCTCGTCGGCTCGTTCATCGGCATCCTGACCGTCCTCGGGATCGTCTTCCTCCTGGGTCATCGGTTCGGTTTCCCGTTCGTCTTCGCGCCGAGCCGGAAAAATCCGATGACCTGGGTCGGCATATCGTGGCTCGCGTTCCTGTTCACCTTCTCCATCGTCGGCTCGCGGTTCCGCATCCTTCCAATCGTCTTGTTCCTGTACCTGGTCACCGGACTCCATATCTTCCGCCGGAAAATCTTCCGGAACGATTTCAAAAAAATCCTCGCCCAACGGTTCGGACGAGGCTAATCGGTTTCCCACCGCGGACCGACGGGCCTATCCACGGATACAGTCGAGTGTTTCCCTGGCACACCGGTCCCAGGAGAATCGTTTCACACGCTCAAGACCCTTCGCGCGGAGATTGTCGCGGAGTGCGGCATCGTCCCACAGGAGCGAGAGCTTCGAGGCGATATCGGATTCGCTCTGCGGATCGGCGTAGAGCGCGGCGTCGCCGCCGACTTCGGGCAGGCTCGACACGTCTCCGAGCACGGTCGGTGTTCCCGCGGCGAACGCCTCGAGCACCGGCAATCCGAATCCCTCGTACAAAGAAAGGAAGGCGAAAAAACGCGCGTGCCGATACAGTATCGGCAGTTCATGGAACGGGACCTTGCCGGTGCGGACGATGTCGTCCGAAAACGGACTCCGGTTCATGCGTTCGATGATCGCCCCGGACAGCCACGCGGCCCCGCCGACGACGACGAATCTCATCTCCGGGTGACGGAGCTTCGCCTGTTCGAACGCGGCGACGAGCCGGATCAGATTTTTGCGCGGCTGGATCGCGCCGACGTACAGGAAATACGAACCGGACGAGAGTCCGTACCGGGCGAACACCGCGTCGCGTTCGGCATCGGATTCCTTCGCGGCGAAAAAATCCGCGTTCACGCCGTGATGGATCACCCGTATCCGTGAGGCTGGCAGATCGGGAAAGAACCGGAGCAGATCGGATTTGGTCGCTTCGGAAACGACGATGATGCGCGACGCCTTGCGGACGGTCAATCCCAAAAACAGGTTGAGCTTGGCACGCGAGGCGACGGGGAACGTTTTCGGGAAATGTCGGAACGCGAGATCGTGCACTGTCGCGACGATTTCCGTCCCCTCCGGGACGGCGATCGGCACCGCCTGGAGCGGGATGAAGACACGGTCGGGACGGACCGAAAACAACGCTTTGGCGAAGGCGGTCTGCATCCACATGCGGTCACCGGGAACAGTGTGGACCTTGTAATTCGGGAAATCGGGTGGCGTCAGTTCCGGATTGAAGATGCCCTTGTGAAAAATCGGGAAACGGTCGTCCGGTGCGAGCGGACCGAACCGGCGCAGGAGTTCCAAAAGGTAGACCCGTGTCCCGTCCACGCGTGACGCGTCGAGATCGGCCGCCTGTATCGCTATGTTCATAGTACCTTCATGCGGCGGACGATACGGAAGAAAAGAATGCGACGAGTCCGTCGATCGGCACCTCGGACGGCTCGGTTTCCGTCCGCCGTCTCACTTCGGCCAGACCGGATTCGGCGGAACGCCTGCCGATCACCACGCGATACGGGATACCGAAGAGGTCGCTGTCCGCGAATTTTTCCCCGGCCCGTGCGTCTCGGTCGTCGTACAGGACTTCGATGCCGGCATCCGTCAGTGTGCGATATGCCCTCTCGGCGACCTCGTCGGCCCCGAGCGAAAGCAGGTGCACGCGGAACGGCGCGATCGATTCGGGCCAGACCAGTCCGCGCTCATCGGAAAGCAGTTCGGTAACCGTCCCCATGAGCCGGCTCGGGCCGATGCCGTAGCATCCCATGACGACCGGTTTCGATTCCCCGCTCTCGTCCTTAAATACGAGATTGAGCGGCTCCGAGAATTTCGTCCCGAGTTTGAAGATATTTCCGACCTCGATGGCCTTCCGTTTGACGAGCGAGTCCTTGGACAGGCCGAGGTCGGCGAGTACCTCGTCGGTATACACTTCCTCGTTGACGGCGACACGCTTCTCCTCGTCGATATAGACGATGTCCTCTCCCGCATCGCAGACGGTCTGATACTCGTGGCTGTATTTTGAAAAGACGCCACCCGAGGCGAAGGTGCGATAGGTCGCGGCGCCGATACCGATCCGCTCGAAGATGCGCGAATAGGCCGCGGACGCCTCCTCGTAGAACGCGTCGAGTTCCTCTTCGGACCGGGCGAACGAGTACAGGTCCTTCATGAGGAACTCGCGTCCGCGCATGATGCCGGACTTCGCGCGCGCCTCGTTGCGGAATTTGGTCTGGAACTGGTACACGGCCCGCGGCAGATCGCGATACGAGCGGATGAAGGGACGCATCATGTTGGTCACGGGCTCCTCGTGCGTGAAGGCGAGCGGAAGTTCCCCGCCGTTCTTGAGTTTCGTCTTGAACCAGTTGTCCACGACCGAATCGTCGAGCCGGCCCGTCGCCTTCCAGGACTCCGGATTTTGCAGCGCAGTGAGCGAGACCTCCTGTCCGCCGATGCCGTTCATTTCCTCGCGGATGATGCCGACGATCTTTTCCAGGACGCGCCGTCCGAGCGGCAGGAAGGAATAGACGCCCGCCATCTCCTTGTGGACATATCCCGCGCGGATGAGGAGCTGCGCGTTCCGGCTTTCCTCGTCCTTGGGTGCCTCGCGTCGCGATACGGTAAACAGGTGGCTTTGTCGCATAGTCGGTTCGGTTATATCGGTCGGAAACGGGCGCGCGAACGGGCATCGTTT
>FUWD013254339.1_pt2 | contig 13698 bp, 8 predicted proteins | sample 1063281 | NCBI WGS metagenome assembly FUWD01 (sample SAMEA79048168, study PRJEB19326) | metagenome | biome: marine
GACTTTCCAAGTCTGAATTTCTTTCCATGTCCACATGATGCTGCTCTTTCTGTTTATTGTTTGTTTGTTGGAGGGGCGGGGTCGAGGGGCTTGAAGTGGGTGGGGTAGATTGATGTAAGTGCTCCGTTATGTGGGTTCGTCGCTCATTTTTCTACTCCATCTAAAAGGTTTTCAACGTGGCTGACAAGTTCAAGGCATTGATCTGCCGAGAACATGCCGATGTGTGTGTTTTCAAAGGGAAGCATCATCACTCGGCTCGCCCATCTGTACGCTAGCACCCGGCGCTGATATTCCCTCATCAATCCGTATCCAGCATGGCCGAAGTGAATTTTTGTTTCCAGTGGAAATTTCCAAAGAACATCAAATTTTCTGTGCGCCAGATTCCTCATCTTTCGCGTAGGTCTGTCGGTTGCACGACTTGTTTTTCCCGGACCACAAGACATTTTGCAGCCATCTACAGGGCAATCCCAATGCTCGAATTCATGCTTTTCTTTTGGCTTGACTAGGCGGCGATGGTGGATTGGGCAAACTCTTCTTGGCCTGACCTTCTTGGTTTTTTTTGCGTTCATCTAAAATTCCTATTGAATGTGTCCGACATAAACGCACTGACCGTTGCGTTTCCTGTTTCTCAATGCACTGATCTTTCTTTGTTAATTAGTTCTTGTAATCGCTCATGCCTTTTGGCCAGACTCCGAAAATATCCCTGTATCTTCTTGATGCCCATCCTTTTGCATATCCTTTCTCTTCTGCTCTTTGCATGTAGTGCTCGTAAACATTTTCTTGTTGTCGCGGCTTTTGTCTAGAGGATTTACCAGCGCCCCGTTAATCTCGATTGGATAGTGGCCGAATCTCTTCTTGAATTTCTCCATAGCCCAGACACTCCCGACGCCCCTGCTGTCTGCTGATCTTTTTGCCATGTCTAGATACGATTGCTTGAATTCGATATCAAGATCGTCCATTGCGCACAGCTTCCCGTTAACCATAACGATACGCTGCTCTCTGACTGAGCTATGCCCGCATTCTGGACATACTTCATGCGACTCGTTCATTATCGCGTGGCAATTCATACACTGCCAAATCGAATCAGGCTCTTCTTCTATGTCTACTTGCTCTTTAACTCTTACTGTTCCGTCAAGTGAATACTCAAGCTGCCTCAGAATAGTCCCATGCAAAACGCAATTTCCAGCTAGATCGAGAAGCACTGGCGGGGCTTTGCCTTGCGCGGGCCTGACCAATCGGCCAAAACGCTGGATATGGACCGCTAAGCTTTCGGTCAAATTCTCAAACACAAGACATTCAAGCTCTGGCATATCCCATCCCTCAAGGAAAACTTGAGAATTGCAGACCACTTTTGTTTCGCCAGACCTAAGCCTTTTGGGTATTGCCTTTCGATCTTCATCGCTGGAAAATCCATCAACATGCTCTGCCTTTATGCCAGCTTCAATAAACGCCTGTGTGATTTCCTTGGACCGCTTGATGCTTTTGCAATAAACTACAGTTTTTAAACCGTAAGCTTTTTCAATCCATTCCGTGACAACATTACCCACGCCATCAGCGCGTTTATCGACAAGGCGAAGCTGCCCACTGAATTTAGACCTGTCTTTCGTAGCTTTTATTTTGTTCAAATCCATCGCGTTGGGGCAAAAGATTTTCGGCATCACAAGATAGCCCTGATCGACAAGCTTTTTGGCCGTCGTGGCGACAATGATCTTGCCGAAAAAATCACCTAGACCAATGCCGTCGTGCCTGAACGGCGTTGCTGTCAGCCCAACAAGCGGAACGCCGAGTTCACAGAACCGTTCGTAGCCGCTGCCCTTGATGGCATGATGGCACTCATCTACAACCACGATGTCGCATTCTGGCGTTTCGCGTCCCACTAGGGTTTGGACAGAAGCCACCTGAACGGGCGCAAATTTGTTCTGTGCATGTCCAGCCATAATCACACCTGCATGAGCGCCTTCACTTGTCAGCTGGTCGTAGGCTTGATGTACAAGCTCTTGTCTATGGGCCAGCCAGAGGATTTTTGCTTGAAAGTAATTGCATATAGCCACGGCCATATATGTTTTGCCGCTGCCTGTGGGCGAGACGAGAATCGGCCTGTCGTGAATGCTAGCTATCGTTTTTCCGATAGACTTGCATTGATAATCTCTATCACTCTTTTCCATCTTCGCCCTTAAAAAATTGGAAGTGAAAAATAGAAACAATGCGGAAGACAGGATTCGAACCTGCAACATTCTGTTTGGAAAACAGATGCTCTATCCAATTGAGCTACATCCGCAAAGTCCCGGTGTGTGGGTTGCAGGAATGGTATTCACCCACGCCACCTTCATCATGGTGTCGCACCGGGAGAAACCGCACGCCAGCAGTCTTTACTGGCGCGCAGTTGGCAGAGAGAAAAGTTAGAACGGAATCTGAGATTCTGCGGTTACTTTCTTCCAATCGTCTGGCGTGAACATTGCCATCGGGCGACTTGTTTCCGTGGAGACTTTGGCGATTAGCTGATTCCACCTAGCCATATCTGGCTTGCCGTCCTTAGCTTCATCGCAGTAAATCCTCCAAGCTTCTGCCTTGGCTTCGTCGCGAGCCTTGGAAGCGTCCTGACCGCCTTGTGGCGGCGTAGATGATGGCCGACCGCCCGGAATTGCAGCTGCTGGCGCTGACGCCGCTTTGTACCGTGCGTTCAATCCGGCAACGATACTGTCATCTGCCCTTTCGCCACCGCCGCCCCAATTCACAAGCTCCCATGACTGACGAGGCTTGTTGTCGTGGCCGATTTCTGTTTTGGCCACAACTTCAACGCCATCGGTATGAGCTTCGTTCGAAAAACCTAGCGTGCCAAAATCGCCATTGAAACCAAGCGATTCAAGCTTCTTCATTGTGTACTTAAATGCGCCATCCGCACAGGAAAAGTACATGAATGCCTTGATTTCCGCTGGCAGTTCGCTCCAATCGTTGCTGCTTGCAACATGAGTCACAGCCCATTCGAGGACCACTTGGGGGTTTCCGCTGTTGGCCTTGGTAGTTTGCCCGCCAACAAGCCGTGCGTGATAATTACCGTCTGCTGCCATAATCCATAGCTCCATTCTTTAGAAAAAATAAGTCGCCAACACAGCTTCTTTTTTTTCTTGTTTTTTACTTATTCAAATTCGTATTGATCTCGCCCCAGATGGCGGACCACAGCTGGTCATAAGGCGTTTTTGCAAGATTTAAAATAGGGGGCAGGTTGTACCTGTTTTTCGCATCGTAAGCATCGCGACGCTCGGTATACAACACTCTTCCTTCGCCGCCAATGCCCTTGGCCTTGCTTGCCCCTTTTTCTTTATGCACAACAGCGAGGAAATTTCCAAACAAAAGGCAGTCGCACCATCTGCGCAGCAGTGGCCAGATGTATTTTTGATTTACGCCACCAGCGTATTTGTCAAAATCTTCGTTCATGGGGTCTTTGCATTTGACCGTTTCTGCATGGCAAAGAATGACAATGTTCATTCCGTGATTTGTGCAAAGGCGATCTAGCTTAGAAAGAAGAACCAGAAGCTCTTTCGTGCTGTTCTGATATCCCTTGTCGAAGTTGTTGAATTTCCACCAATCGCCGCCAAATTGATCGTCGCAGACATACTTGTACATCATATTGTCGATGCCAGTAATGCTGTCCAGTACCAGTGTTTTGATTCCTTGCGGATCATCGTTGATCTGGTCGGTCCAAGCAAGCAAGTCCTCCCAATCTTCGAGAACGGCAGCTGGAACCGAAGGGGCCATGCCAGAGCGAAGCAGCGTATCGTAACCCGTCTCGCCCTTCGCCATTAGGATCATGGGTTCTTCCGAAAAAGCACCGAATGTTGTTTTTCCCCACCCGTCAATCGCGTTGAGAATAATTTTCTCACCGCTTTTTTGGATTTGACGCGGCTGGATCGGTCTAGCTCCGTAAGTTTTCCCTGTCCCAAGTCCAGCGGGGCTGCCCACTCTTGGCGGGGGCGTAGAATTTCTCATCTGTGGTGGTGTAGTTGGCGGCACTTTCAATTCTCCTTCGGGTTTTAATCTTCTTCTTCTTCAAGCTCTGGGTGAGCTACGTTGATCTGCACATAACCAGATGGGACGCCTTGGCTCAAGTCTGCGCTGTTGTGGCAGATGTCTAGATACTCGCACCTGTATGGCTTTAGGCAAGCAGCTGTGTTTCTGTACCATCTGTTATGTTTTTTTGCTTCTTGAATTTGCTTTTGCAAGTCCCAAGCTTCATATTCAAACTCTTCTAGATCAGAGTTAAGGCGGGGGATTTCTCTTTGTGCGTAATAGTATTCTGGGCGAATTGCGATATCGTCTGTCAGTCGCTCGCCATACTCTTGCGGTGTTTGCTTGCGTGTTTGGAGTGACCATCCTTTTTTCGAATCGCCAGACTGCCTTGGCTTGGGTTCTGATTTGCCTTTGGCGTCTAAGTAGACTCGCTCGCCGCTTTCGTCAACGACGATTTTCAGTCCGTCCTCGTCCAGAAGCGGTATCGTAAGAGGGCCAATCGTTGGCTTTCTTATGACATCATAAATGACCGTCTCAACGTCATAGCCGAGCCTGCGAGCAGCAGTCATGTATTGAGAGATTTGCTGGTCAATTCTTAGCCTGAGCCAATAGTCAGAATCGTTAGAAATATCTTCGCTGCAGGTCTTATGCTCTTTAATAGCAAGCCTTTTCCCTGCAGTCTCGATAATCTTGTCGATTCTTCCAGCTAGGTTGTAATTGGAAGATGGACGCCCTGTATCGGGGTTTAATAGATCAACCTCAAAAGCTCGCTCTGATTGAATGATCTTCTCTTCAACCTCACCCCATCGCCAGAAGTATCCCGACAGCAGCCTAGCCACTTTTTCCCGTTCGATCATCCATTGATAGACAAGCTCTTCTGTATTTGCCCATTCCGGCAAGACTTCATAGCTGGCAACGGCGCGAGTGATCGACTCTTGCGGGTCGGTCCCGACAGCCCAAAGGTCAAGCCCAAGATGGACCGCCTTTCCTATTCTTAACGGGGTAGATTCGACCGACTTTCGAATCGTCATAATGTATTGATAGAAGTATTTTCTTGGGCATGTTTTGTAGCAGACGCTACTGCTGTGCGTTATTAGAGATTTTTCCATTTCACCAACCTTCAATTAACTTAGAAACATTCCAGATAAATCTTGCGATAATAGGCACAATCGCAAATACCAAACCGAAGAAAAGAACAACGATAACAATGGTCGATTCGAAAATATGCCTACGCTGCTTCTCTTCGTTTTTCATTCAGGAGATTCTTCGTTTTTCTTTGGCGGGAAACCTTGGTTTCTGACGAACGAATCGTAGGCGGATTCAGGGACGCGCCATCTGGTCCCGATCACAAACGAACCCGGAAAACGCCCATCTTTTATCATGGCCGTAACAGTGTTGCGATGAATGCCAAGCCTGTGGCCAACTTCGTTTGGTGTTAGATATTTTTTGTCAGTCTCAGACATTGTTCGATCTCCATAATTATTTGATTTCCCAAGTGCGAATACAATACTAACGTGCAAAAAAGCCATGTCAATGCCAAACAGTCGATTTTGTGCATATTTTACTATTTGTCGCCAAATTCTTTCTTGAGCGCAATGACACGCATACCGTAATTCGTAAGCTTTTTGTTGTGCCACACTCGCGCGCTTCTTCCACGCAAAACAGATTCACTGGCCATGGTTTCTAGTAACTCATGGAAACCAAGCCCGCTAGAGCGAAGCATTTTTACCGCTTCCCGCACTTCGTCCGGCTCGGCGCTTGGATTCGTGGCGTCAATGGCCAGTTTCCCAATGCCCCTATCTTCCCAGCCTTTAGATTGGGAATTATGCTCGCGAATAGATTTCTTGACATCCTCGTAAATAACAGCCGCAAGCTCTTGCTTTTGCTTGGAAGAAAGCTCTTCGTCGATATGGATTGATCTAGACTCGCCCCATTTATCGCTAAGCTTACGGCTCAGTGACTGAATGGCCGCAAGCTCTCCAATTTCTTCAACCGAAGCTCTTTTTGAGCCTGACTTTCTCTTCAAGTCCGACATTCGACGGTAAAAATCGCCAACAATCCTAGATGTGCCTTTTCTCAGGAACATAGTCCCCACAATTGGCAAGCTAGAAAGGTCTTTGGTGAAAACAGTTGGATCGTAAATCGCTTCGCCAACGCCCATTACCCGACCGTAAAGGCTGCCTGTGTAGCCATTGGCAAGATGCTCGATTCGTGCGGGGGAATAGCCAAATACATCGCCAGCAGCCTTTGAAAGCCAGTCTGTTCGCGATGTGAATTGATCTGCAGGTTCTCTGTTTTCGAGAATCTGCTGAGGAACAATGTCGCTGCCATTCCAAGTTTCGTTTTTCGCTACTTCCCAGAGGGGATTCAGGAAAGCTGGAATATAAGACAGAAGCATATTGCCCCCGGTCACTTCGATAGCCTCGGCCAATGTTCCGGGGTTCCTGAAATTCTCCAGAAAAGCTACTGGCAAAGCACCGAAAATTGCACCGAATTCGAAAGGCAGCGGCGCTCTCATAACCACATCCGTCATTGGAATCTGGAAGTGAACGTAATTCCACTTCTCTGACGGTGGCAACTCCTGCCACCACTGCTCATCGCGGTTGCGGTAATAACTCAAGACCGCCGCCATTGTCAGGTACTGCGCTCCACGGCGAAGCGTCCTGATGGGATGCGCCTTGATTGTCCTGCCGGTTTTCCCAATAGACTGGAGCGCAGCATTGAAAAACAAAATGTAGCGATTAATAGTCTGGGTTAGCTCCCCAGATCGGGAGAAATTAACAGTAATGTCTTTACCGGCAATAGTGGCAAGAATCGAAGCGTCGCGAGAATTTCCGTATTTCTCCATTCCAAACTCATACGCCCCTGCAAATTCAGCCAAGCGCGGGCCAGCTTCGGTTACGCCGAATACTGCCCGAAGAGCTTCTATTGGGTTCTTTACCGTGGTCATTACTTTTTGACCGCCAGTCGAAGATAGCGTTTTTCCGCGAATTCCCTTGAGCGAGCCTTTGTCTTGCCCAATCCAGCCAGACAAATCCACACCCATAGACTTGTAGCGATTTGGCAATTCGCCGCCCAAGATAGAGTCAGCAACGCCTTTCAAGCTAGACAAAGGGCCGTATTTTACATAGTTGGAATTCACTCCGGCTGTTAGAAAATCTCGCTTTGCATTTCTAATCAGTCCAAATGCGGGATTCAGCCCGGTAGCACCAAGCCTTTGCAGGCCAGTTACTTTAGATGCAAACTTGCCAAAAGCGTTGATATCAGTTTCGCCATTGATTTTGTTTAGCGCTCGAAAGAATTGCTTATCTTCAATTTCGAACCACCGCTTTTCGCCATTCACTTCGAGTCCGATGATTTTCTCGCCACCCTTGTACTGGCTAGAATTGGTCCATACGGACATATTTTCTTCCCAGAATTCATCAAGAGCCAGTGCGGCTTTCACTGCGTCTGGATCAGCGCCAAGAGAAAGTGCTTTTTCTAAAACCTCTTTTTTAATCTGGTCCATGCCAAAAATAGTTTCTTCCCTTGGCGCGGGAACCTCGGCCATCATTCTCCCTATGTTCGATTTCGAGCGCCATGTTTTGCCCAGATTGTCATCGTAAACCTGCACCAATGCCTTGACGATATGAGCCTGCATTGCGGAAGTTATCATCTTTTCCGACTGGCGAATCAGAGCCTCAATCGGGTCATCAATCTCGCGACCGCTTCCCTTCATGTGCTTGACTTTTCCGGACATGCTACCGCTACCGCCACCACGAAGCTCGTCTTTTGAAAATTGACGAGAGAAGGGAATGTAAATCGGATTTGCCTCAATGATTCTTTCCATATCTAGCTCTGTCATAGAACCAGCAGTGACAAGAAGCTTCATGTTTCGGCGGCTCCAGTCAGTTACTTCGGAAATCACCTTGTCGAATTTCTCGGACTTGTGCTTGTTGACGATAAACTTGGCATCACTGATCGAAACGCCCGGATTTATGCCCTTGCTGTGCAGCAGGATTGCCCTGCTAGCGACAACATAGTCGAGCCAGTTTTCTACCGCCTTGTTGCCCATGGCGGAAACCGGCTCTAGAGCCTCCCTCAGGCCAATGCCTGTCCGGTCGCCCCAAATGTTGGTTGTTTCGACCAATGCTCCCTGTCTGGCCTTGCCGCCTGCAGACATGGAAAATGCAGTGGCCAAAGAGTATGGATTTTCCGAAGGTGCGAGATTATCGAGATCGACGTCGGACTTCTCCATTATTCGAAGAATGCGAAGGAACTTATCCATCAACGCGGTTTCTTTCCATGACGCTGCCCTTGCCGCGATGGCCCGTACGGACCAATCTTGCTTGATCGGGGAACGGAATGCTTTTAGCCGGGCATCAGCGCCTTGCGTTCGCCACGCCATAACCATCAGCCCAAGCTCCCTGACTTTTTTGGCTTCTTTGGGGTTGCTTACGAGATATTCAGAAGTGAACCACTTGTAGGTTTCAGGCGCACGCTCTGCGATGTTGTCCGTCAAAAAGAACCCACGAACAAATTCAGCAAAACCCTCGCTCTTGTAGCCGCCGACTGGAATCTTGCTGCCATAAAGCTCTTCGCCCATTCTCATAAGCTCGGCCTTGATCGCCTTTGGATTTTTATTGTTCACGGACCATCTATCCAGTTCCCTGTCCCAATGATGGCCAAGCTCATGCAGCCCCGTGTCAATGCTTCGCACATCTTTCATGCGAATATGCCCAAGATTCATCGTGTACCAGCCCGCTGCTTTTTTCATTGGGTGCGTGGCCTTGCCTGTAATCGGAATGTTCCAGAGCTTTCGCACTAGATTCAAAACATCATTGGCCTGTGCTGGCCTTCCCTTCATGGGAGCAGCGCCGCCAGCAGCTTCTGTAGGCAATTCGATATTTCCAGCCATGGGTTTTAGGCCCATAGATTTCTTCTTGCTCGTACCCTTCTGGCTTTGCGGAGAAAAGCCTTGCGTTACCATGCCGCCGTCGCCATCATTCTTTTTGGATTCGGCGTCGATGTCGGCCTGAGTCACAATCATGGAGCCATTAGAGTCAAACCATCGCTCCTGCAAGCCATCAAGTTGGTCAGCATAGGCCGCCATGAGATCATTCATCTCGTCCAGCTGCTTATTCAGGGAAGCTAGCTCTTCTTTGGATTCTGAAATTTGCCCGCGAGAAACCTCCCGCATTCTAATCCAGTGGTCTTTCCTGCTCTTGAAAACTTCGGCCCGCTTCTCTAGATCGCTGATTTCCTCATCAGGCTTCAATCCAGCGACCTTCTCAGTCCTAGACTTCAAGCTTTCTTCCGCATGAGTTATTGCGAGTTTTTTCAAACCGGCTCTTGTGGTTAGAGTTCCGCGCTGCTGTCGCATTGCATCAATCGAATTCTTTAGCCCATCTATTTCGAATTCAATTTGAAGCTTCTTCTTCTTAATAGGGTCTTTTTCTAGCTCAAGCAAAATCTGTTTGTCGCTAGGAACGGAACCTGCAAGCATCTCTTCTTCGGTGGAAATCTCATCCAGACTTTCCTTGCTCCAAAGCGCCTGATTCCATCCGACCTTTTTCTGCATGATGCTTAAGGATAGCGAGTCGAACGTGCCGGACATCATCAGATAATGGATGTCGATATGGCCATTTCTATTGCCGGGGCGAACACCACGGCCATTTCTTTGGCGAATTTCTCCGGGGGTGTATGGAATGTCAACATGATAAATATCTGTTGTCGTAACCTGCAGGTCCATGCCCTCGCCCATAGAGCGAGTGGAGCCGACAATAACTTTGATTTTTCCATCGTTGTAGGCGTCAGCAACAGCCTTCTTCTTTTCGGCAGAAGAGCCAGATGAGGTTTCTTTGCCGGTGTTCGCATCCGTGACTTGCGACCCATTTATGATGGCAATTTGATTAGCAGGCATTCCGCCCGCAATGAGCGCTGACTTGATTTCCTGATGGATATTCCCAGTCATCTTACCCTTCTTGACCTGCTGATATCCCGGCGTGTCCATAAACACCAGCTGCCCGGCGTCAGGGTCGGATTTTGATTTTTTGAGAAGATTTTCAATGACCCACTGAACCTTGTCCGTTTCTGAGTCAAAGCTTCGTTCATCTATATCGACATTGGCATGGTCACTTGCACCGTACAGCCTCACATCGCTAGACGCACTTCTTCCGTCAGTAAAGATTGCAACTAGAGCATCCCCGCCCTCTCTGGCGGGGATAGATATATTCTTTTTTCTATCCTGAAGATCGTTCATTACGGAATCTAGATCGGCCGATGATTCCAAGACAACCTTTCTCTCCACTGCTTTTGGAATTTTAATCCAAGGCATCTCTTCCATGCTCAGCTGGTCGATATACCTATTCATCAGATCGCCAAGCTCGACAGCATTTACAATGCTCTTGAGAACGCTTTTGGGCGTTGACTTTCCTGCCTGAACAGCATTCCCCAATTTGAAAAACATCGACGCGAATTCCCTATCGGTCTTGATTCCGTACTCTTCGAGAACATCGCGGCCAAGATGGCGCAGCATGGTATAGATTTCCATGGGCATATTTGGCGTTGGCGTCGCCGTCAGCATAAACACATTGCTGTTGTTGTTGTTGTCCAGCGTGTAGGCAGTCTTAAATCTAAAATCATAAGACCTGCTAGACATCAAAGATTGTCCGCCCTTCTTGAATGTAATAGGCTTGCCTAAATCAAATTTAGCCATCTGGCCACTAACGCCAATGTTCTTGAAAGAATGGGCCTCGTCTGAAAAAATGGCGTCAACGCCAAGCTTATCCCAAGTCAGCCGAGTATCCCTGCCGTCATTCTTCAGGGCGTCAACGTAAGATTCGATCTTCTCTGCGTTAAGACCTTCTTCGCGGCCCTTCGCGTCGGGATCGTCAACATTTTCGTCCATCAATTCAGTTATGTACTTGGCCTCGGCCTCAGCGGGCAGCTTGATCTTGCCAAAGCCTTCGACGGAGATAAATACATAGTCAGCATCAGAGTTGGCTAAATCATAAAGCGATTTCTGCCTCTCGGTCTTTCCCAAGCTTCCAAGATCGACGATCTTGGCTTTTGGGAAAAGCATTTTGGTTTCCTGAACCCATTTTTTTATCGTCTTGGCTGGAACGACGAACATTGGCTTTTGCGCACGTCCCCGAAGTTTTAAAGCGCGGGCCACTGTTATCGCCGCCATGGTTTTGCCGCCGCCAACATCATGCGCATTAATGCCCTTGCCTTCATATACAGCCTGAACCGTCCATGAGATTTGGTTTTTCCGAAGCTTGATTTTTGAATTCTTATTGATTTCATCTAGCACGGGCTGGATCAGGTATTGCGCTTTTTCATAATCGGGTTTGACATAGGCCCGATATTTGGAATTAAAACTATCTTCTGCCATTTTTTTCAACGAAGGGTCAGAGGAAATTTCCAGCTTGATCTTTGCCAAGATGCTATCGACAATCTTTTCATAATTGGTAAGTCGCTCTTTGTAGACATGAATCGACTCTTTGATGGCTGGCGGCCCTTTGTCAAGGACGGCGTGAGAAGTCAGCGCCTCATTGTTCAAGTGCTTCTTCCAAATCTTCTTTACGACCTTGGCAGCCTTTCCGTGTTCGGCAAGGCCGACGCCTTCGTATACAGTAATGCCCTTGGCCTCATCAAATCTCTCGAAAATCCTGTATTGTGTTTTTGCGATAACGGGCAGCAGCCATTTTTCAGTACCCTTGATTATGATTTCTGAAAAACTCTTGGGCTTGGGCATGACATCGCGAAGCTTCAATTGCTGCGACTCAAGCTCTTCTAGATACTTACCCTTGGATTTGTTTTTTTCAACATTATCTATCTTGTTGTAGATGTTCCCTGAGTAATACAAGATGTCGTTCTGCAGCATGAGCTTTCCGTCATCGGTATATCCAAAGACAGAGTAGCCATTGTAAAGAAGTGTTTTTGCGTCTCTTTCCTCGTCCAGATCGCCATCAGGGAAAGTCACAATACCCTTGTTACTCTCGACTGACATGGCGCGAAGCTTCACATCGTCACTTCGGCTGGCTTTAACTTTTCCGCCACCGGAATGGCGAACCTTTTTGGACATGGAATCGGCAGGCACAAAATCTTTATCGAATTGCGCAGAAAGCTCGGCTAGATAAAAATCTTCATCTGCTTTCTTAAAGACATCTTTGAGCGATTTGTCAGCTGATGGATGAAGATTGTAGCCCTCTTGGTATTTGGCGATTGCATCAAGACCGGCCTGAGTAACTTCCGGGTCTTGGTTCTCTTGAAATTCGTTAGCTAGCTTTAGAATCTTGTCAAGAGCAATGATCTTCGCGGCATTCTCGCCAGCAAGCGGCTCGAAAATCTTGGCCTTTGTAGTGACATCTGAAAACTCAAGCTCCTGAGACGCGACGTAAACAACGCCGTCTTTTATCTTGATGCTTTCAGCGTATTTCGGCTGGTCGGATGATGACCATTCCAAAGATTGGGATTCTGCCCATTCTGTGAATTTCAGATAATCTTGAGGGGCCAAGCGGGGCGCTTTAGTACCGCCACCGCCACCGCCACCGCCACCGCCACCGCCACCGCCACCGCCACCGCCACCGCCACTAGGTCTGGGCTTGGTCTTGGGCGATGGCTCTCCCGCATCCTCTTTCTTAGGAATAGCGCCATACGGCTTGTAATTCACCTTGATCTTGCTCAAGTCAGCTTCGCCGCTTACTTCGTAAGCAGGGCGACCGCCATACAGCTTTTTTTTCCCAGCCTTCATTTCGCCAAGAACATATTCAGGATTAGCGGTATAGATGTTGTTTATGGCGATATCATCAGCCGTCTTTTCCGACTTGATGAACAGGTCGTTCACAGCCGCCGAATCAGGGCGAGACGCGACGCCTTCGGGTCGCTTCTGCATGAAGATGATGTCGGTAGTTACGCTGGTGTGTGCGTTTTTCTCAAAGTGACCGCCCGGCAACCTGAAAGCCCCGATAATATCGGCCTTGCTTACGATTTCTTCGCGGATTTTGCTGTCTAGCTTATCCATCGTGCCAGTGGACGTAATAAACGCAACGACGCCATCGGGCTTCACTAGATCAAGCGAATGAGCAAAGTAAAAGTCGTGAATAGTACCAATGTCGCTCCTGATTTTACGACGGCCAGCGCCGCGAGTCTCAAGAAACGGGACGTTCGAGATGATGACATCGAAGTTCTTGGACCTGAAATCCTCAAACGAATTGTTGTAATGGGTCGCGTTGGGATAAAGATGCTTCACAACTTCGTGATTAGTCTTGTCAATGTCAACAGTGGTCCAATGCGCATCAGGCAAATGTCCCACGAAGTTACCTGAGCCAACAGACGGCTCAAGCAAATTTTCCATTCTTACGCCAGCATCTTCAAGAGCGTTGAACATCGACTCAATTGTGGGGTAATCAGTGTAGTGCTGATTTAGAGCGCCCTTGGTTCCGGACGATAAGCCGCCCTCGCCCGTGTATTGGCGTGCCGCGTTCTTGTTCAGCGAGACAATGCCTTTGTCGCTAGCTATCGCTTCGGTGACTTGGGCGTTAACTTTCCTGCGCTCGCCCTTGGTCAGCTTTATCGGCGCGACGCCGCGCAAGTCGTAGTTGCCATTGTTGGCTACTTGGCCTTCTGTTTTTGGCTCGCCAGTCCCGTCAGGTTCCACCACAGATGTTCCGGATTCATCTGATGATTCAGCATCATTTGAAGATT
>FUWD013289631.1_pt4 | contig 13696 bp, 18 predicted proteins | sample 1063281 | NCBI WGS metagenome assembly FUWD01 (sample SAMEA79048168, study PRJEB19326) | metagenome | biome: marine
CTGTTTTGTTATCCATACTTACACGGATCATAAGATATTCGGACATTTCAATATCAATATCATTTTTTGTATTTTGATTTTCAGTATTTGACGTTAACATACTTTTATTATACTTTAATTATTGTATTATTTATTATCATTTTTATTTGAGTTTATAAGTATTAGTATAAATATCTAATCAAGAACAATATTATTTATCAAAAAATATGTATATCTGGGTTTAATCATACTATTATATAAATATTTCTAAATAATTTCACATCAACATATATATTTATATAATAAGTTTTTTAGGTAAAATAGTTCTTTGAGTTTATTTAATAATATTTCTAATAATTATATTACACATTTCTAAATAATTTCCCTCAAAATATTCATTTCCATAATCAATTCTTTTTATGAATAGTTGTTCTAATTTATTTAATAATAGTAGTTCTAAATTATCCAAGTTTTCTAAAATAATTGGATGTACAAATACTGTTTCATATCCTTTATCATATCCATTCATTCTTATACTAAATTTTTTACTTGTTTTTCCTAATTTATATACATTTTCATCTATATTAACAGAAGCACGTGTTCTAATTAAATAAATATATCCCGTTTTATTTTTAGGTATTGATACAATAATTTCATTATATTTTTTATGTTGTTTTTTAATTTTTGGATCTATTTGTAGTATTATATTATCATATGTTTCAGTCTCATTGTGTGATAAATAATGACATATATTTATACAAAATTTGTGTAAAACACCATTTTTTTTAATACATTCTATAAATTCTAAATAAATGTGTTTATTTGTTATTCCAATATCAATATATTTTTTTAATTTAATAGCAATTTTATTAGTTAATTTATGATATATATTATCTTTAATATCATGATCTGTTCTAACCGTATGGCATCGTAACCCTTCATCTAAATAAAGATTTCCTATATTATTATTTTTTAATAAATTAATTATATTAGTTTCATTTATATATGTTATTAATTGTCTCAATTGTTTTAATTGTCGATTATTTTCGTCATTAATTTGTAAAAATTGTCGATTAATTCTATTATTTAACATAATTTATTGATATTGAACTAAATTGAATTAATATAATTCAATTTTATTTATAAAAATACCAAAATAATAATATAAAATGTTATTAGTTATAATAAATATCTAAAATGTATATGTGAGTTTAATAAAATATATATTAAGTTCCTAAGATTTTTAAATAGAGAATATAATTATCAATTTGAATTCATAATAATTGAAAATTCACCACCCAATCTAATATGATTAATATTATCTAATAGAATGAGTTTGTGTTTATATCTGTTACTAACATACAAGGTTTCTAAACTATATGGTAGTGTAATTGGTTGGTTATATACACCAGAAATATTAAGATATGTTAGATTGTCTGATAAAATAATTGGTTGATTAAATACACCAGAAATATTAAAACTTCTTAGATTATCTGGTAAAATAATTGATTGGTTGTATCTTCCTGATATACTAATTGTTCTCAAACAACCTGGTAATATAATTGGTTGATTAAATTCTCCTTCAATAATAAGGAATACTATTTTATTTGATAGTAAAATTGGTTGGTTGTATATTCCACAAATCATAAGAAATTTCATACTATCCGGTAGTATAATTAGTTGATTAAAATCACCATCAATATTTAATTCTGTTAGATTATCTGGCAAAATAATTGGTTGATTAAATTTACTATTTTCACAGAAATAAAGTTCATCAAGATTATTTGGTAGAATAATTGGTTGATTAAATTCACCATCAATTTTAAGACTAGATAAAGATTTTGGTAAAAGAATTGGTTGATTAAATTTACCATTAATAACAAGTTCAACTAAGGATTCTGGGAGAATAATTAGTTCGTTAAACTCACCATCAATATGAAGATATTCTAGATTATTTGGTAAAATAATTGGTTGGTTGAATTTACCAGCTATAGTAAGACAATAATTTGTATATGATTCTCCTGTTTCTTTATTAATATTATCTAGTAAAATAATTGGTTGATTAAATTTACCATCTATAATAAGGTTAAGAATGGATACTGGTTCTCCTGTTTCTTGATTAAAATTATCTATAATTGTAAGATATCCAGTTTTTTTACTTAGATTTACTACAATTGTTTCTATATTTGATATATTAATATTAATATTAATATCATATTCTTTAATGTTTGATGTTAGCATATTTATATTATATATGAATTGTGTATAATAAATATTATCATTTTTTATCTAAGTTTATAAATATATATGTACGTTTAATGTAAAATGTATATGTGAGATTTTTAAATAGAGTATATAATTATCAATATGAATATAAATTTATATTAATAGAAGTCTCACATCCCAAACTAATCTGTATCAATTTTATTTGATAGAATACATGTAGCCAAGGATTCTGGTAGAATAATTGATTGATTAAAATCACTACAATTGTTGATAATAAGTTCTTCAAGGTTATCTGGTAATATAATTGGTTTATTAAAATAACCATCCATTTTAAGTCTTTTTAGTCTAACCGGTAATATAATTGGTTGATTAAATTCACTATATTCCGCAAAATAAAGTTCAGAAAGATACTTTGAAAAAAAATTGGTTGATTAAAATCCTCATGAATTGCAAGATATCTTAGTTTATATGGTAAAATAATTAGTTGATTAAATTCTCCTAAGATTTTTAAGAAATCTCAAACTATCTGGCAATATAATTGGTTGATTAAATTTATCACTAATATAAAGATTATATATACTGTCTGGTAAAATAATTGGTTGATTAAATTCTCCACAAATTCTAAAGCTAAATAATGATAGTAAATCTCCTGTATTAGGATTAAAGAATTTTATTATTGAAAGATATCCAGTATCTTTATCTAGATATACACTCAACGTTTCTGTTTTAGATACTTCAATATCAATAATTGTATTTTGAATTTCTATATTTGACGTTAGCATATTTATATTTAACTTATAATTATTATAATATATAATCAATTTTTATATGAATTGTTCTACTGGAATTTAATAATATATATATAATCATATATAAGATTCACTATGAATTACAAGATGATATATTCTTCACCAATTCCAATATACATTAGATCATCTGGTAGTATAATTGATTGTTTAAATTTATCACTAAATGAAATGCTATTTATATTATTTGGTATAATCAGTGGTTGATTAAATTCTCCTAAGATATTAAGCTCTTTCAAACTATATGGTAATATAATTGGTTGATTAAATTCTCCTAAGATATTAAGCCATTTCAAACTATCTGGTAAAATAATTGGTTGATTAAATTCTCCTGAGATTTTAAAATATATTAGATTATCTGATAAAATAATTGGTTGATTAAATTCTCCACTTATTTCAAGAGATTCCAAACTATATGGTAATATAATTGGTTGATTAAATTCTCCGAAGATTTCAAGAGTTTCTAAACTATCTGGTAAAATAATTGGTTGATTAAATTCTCCTGAGATTTCAAGAGTTTCTAAACTATCTGGTACAATAATTGGTTGATTAAATTCTCCTGAGATATTAAGAGCATATAAAGGTTGCTGATTCTCCTGATATTGGATTAAAATTATCTATAATTTGTAAGACATCCAGTTTTTTACTTAGATTTACTACTATTGTTTGTTGTCTGATATATTAATTTTAATATCAATATCATGTTCTTTAATATTTGAGGTTAGCATATTTATATTATATATGAATTATTTATTATAAATAATATCATTTTTTATTTGAGTTTATAAAATGTATACGTAAGTTTAATGTAAAATGTATATGTGAGATTAATAAAATATATATATTAAGTTCCTAATATTTTTAAATAGAGTATATAATTATTGAATTGGATCCCTACGTTCTGAATATTCAATATCCAAATTAATCAGACAAATATTATCTGGCAAAATAATTGGTTGATTAAATTTTCCTGAGATTTCAACATATCTCAATATGTCTGGTAAAATAATTGGTTGATTAAATTCTCCTGATATTTTAAGACGTGTCAACCTATCAGGTAAAATAATTGGTTGATTAAATTCTCCTGATATATGAAGCTGTCTCAAACTATATTGGTATAATAATTGGTTGATTAAATTCTCCTGATATATAAAGCTGTCTCAAACTATTTGGTATAATAATTGGTTGATTATATTCACCCGAGATTTTAAGAAATCTCAAACTATCTGGCAATATAATTGGTTGATTAAATTTTCCTGAGATTTCAAACCTTGACAATCTTGATGGTAATATTATTGGTTGATTAAATTCTCCTGAGATATGAAACTGTTCCAAACTATTTGGTATAATAATTGGTTTATTATATTCTCCCGAGATTTTAAGACATGTCAAACTATCTGGTAATATAATTGGTTGATTAAATTCTCCTAAGATTTGAAACCATACCAAACTATCAGGTAAAATAATTGGTTGATTAAATTCTCCTGAGATTTCAAGCCATGATAAACTATCTGGGAAAATAATTGGTTGATTAAATTCTTTTAAGATTTCAAGATGTTTTAGATTATCTGGTAAAATAATTGGTTGATTAAATTCTCCTAAGATTTCAAACCTTGACAATCTTGATGGTAATATTATTGGTTGATTAAATTCTCCTGAGATTTTAAGAAACATCATACTATCTGGAAAAATAATTGGTTGATTAAATTCTTTTAAGATTTCAAGATTTGTCAAACTATATGATTTTCCTGATATTGGATTTAAATTATCTATAATTGTAAGACATCCAGTTTTTTTACTTAGATTTACTACTATTGTTTGTTGTTCTGATATATTAATATTAATATTAATATCATGTTCTTTAATATTTGACGTTAGCATATTTATATTATATATGAATTATTTATAATAAATATTATCATTTTTTATATGAGTTTATAAAATATATATGTACGTTTAATGTAAAATGTATACGTAAGTTTAATGTAAAATGTATATATGAGTTTAATAAAATATATATATTAAGTTCCTAATATTTTTAAATAGAGTATATAATTATCGAATTGGATCCCTACGTTCTGAATATTCAATATCCAAATTAATCAGACAAATATTATCTGGCAAAATAATTGGTTGATTAAATTTTCCTGAGATTTTAAGTAATTCTAAACTATCTGGTATAATAATTGGTTGATTAAATTCTCCACTAATTTCAAAACGGTATATATAACTTGGTAATATAATTGGTTGATTATATTCACCCGAGATTTTAAGCTCTATCAAACTATCTGGTAAAATAATTGGTTGATTAAATTCTCCTGATATATGAAGCTGTTCCAAATTATTTGGTATAATAATTGGTTGATTATATTCACCCAAGATTTTAAGACATGTCAAACTATCTGGTAAAATAATTGGTTGATTAAATTCTCCTAAGATTTTAAACCGTACCAAACTATCAGGTAAAATAATTGGTTGATTAAATTCTCCTGAGATTTTAAGAGACATCATACTATCTGGAAAAATAATAGGTTGATTAAATTCTTTTAAGATTTCAAGATGTTTTAGATTATCTGGTAAAATAATTGGTTGATTATATTCTCCTGAGATATAAAGAAATTCTAAACTATCTGGTAATATTATTGGTTGATTAAATTCTCCTGTGATAAAAAAGTCTATTATATTATGTTGTAATATAATTGGTTGATTATATTCTCCTGAAATTTTAAAATATAGTAAACTATAGGGTAATATTATTGGTTGGTTAAATTCTCCTGAGATAAGAAGCCATGACAAACTATCTGGTAATATTATTGGTTGATTAAATTCTTTACAAATTTCAAGAGACAATAAAGGTTCTGATTCTCCTGATATTGGATTAAAATTATCTATAATTGTAAGATATCCAGTTTTTTTACTTAGATTTACTACAATTGTTTGTTTTTCTGATATATTAATATCAATATCAATATCAATATCATGTTCTTTAATGTTTGAGGTTAGCATATTTATATTATATATGAATTATTTACAATAAATAATATCATTTTTTATTTGAGTTTATAAAATGTATATGTAAGTTTAATGTAAAATGTATATATGAGTTTAATAAAATATATATATTAAGTTCCTAATATTTTTAAATAGAGTATATAATTATTGAATTGGATCCCTACGTTCTGAATATTCAATATCCAAATTAATCAGACAAATATTATCTGGTAAAATAATTGGTTGATTAAATTCTCCTGAGATATAAAGATGTGTTATATTATCAGATAATCTAATATGTTTTAAATTCTCCAAATATATAAAACCATTCTAAACTATCTGGTAATATAATTGGTTGATTTAAATCACCACCAATATTAAGATATTTAAGATTATCTGGTAATATTATTGGTTGATTAAAATTACCACTAATATAAAGATGTATTAGATTATCTGGTAAAATAATTGGTTGATTAAATTCTCCTGATATATAAAGCAATTCAATTTCTTGAAGATTATTTGGTAAAATAATTGGTTGATTAAATTCTTCTGCGATATTAATATATAACAAACTATCTGGTAATATTATTGGTTGGTTAAATTCTCCTGTAATTTAATTCTTCTGCGATATTAATATATAACAAACTATCTGGTAATATTATTGGTTGGTTAAATTCTCCTGTGATATCAAGATATCTTAAATTACCTGGTAAAATAATTGGTTGATTAAATTTACCAGCTATAGTAATATATATAAGATTATCTGGTAATATAATTGGCTGATTAAATTCTCCTGTGATAAAAAAGTCTATTATATTATGTTGTAATATAATTGGTTGATTATATTCTCCTGAAATTTTAAAATTTTCTAAACTATAGGGTAATATAATTGGTTGGTTAAATTCTCCTGTGATTTCAAGAGAATATAAAGGTACTGATCTTCCTATCGTATTATTATATTATCTATAATTGTAAGACATCCAGTTTTTTTACTTAGATTTACTACTATTGTTTGTTGTTCTGATATATTAATATTAATATCAATATCGTGTTCTTTAATATTTGAGGTTAGCATATTTATATTATATATGAATTATTTATTATAAATATTATCATTTTTTATATGAGTTTATAAAATATATACGTACGTTTAATGTAAAATGTATATATGAGTTTAATAAAATATATATATTAAGTTCATAATATTTTTAAATAGAGTATATAATTATTGAATTGGATCCCTACGTTCTGAATATTCAATATCCAAATTAATCAGACAAATATTATCTGGCAAAATAATTGGTTGATTAAATTTTCCTGAGATTTTAAGTAATTCTAAACTATCTGGTATAATAATTGGTTGATTAAATTCTCCACTAATTTCAAAACGGTATATATAACTTGGTAATATAATTGGTTGATTATATTCACCCGAGATTTTAAGATCTATCAAACTATCTGGTAAAATAATTGGTTGATTAAATTCTCCTGATATATGAAGCTGTTCCAAATTATTTGGTATAATAATTGGTTGATTATATTCACCTGAGATTTTAAGATATCCCAGATTAACTGGTATAATAATTGGTTGATTAAATTCTCCTAAGATTTGAAACCATTTTAAACTATCTGGTAATATTATTAGTTGATTAAATTCTTCTAAGATATGAAGCCATTCCAAACTATCTGGTAAAATAATTAGTTGGTTAAATTCTCCTGATATAATAAATTCTGTCAAACTATCTGGTAAAATAATTGGTTGATTAAATTCTCCTGAGATTTTAAGCCATGATAAACTATCTGGTAAAATAATTGGTTGATTAAATTCTCCTGTGATAAAAAAGTCTATTATATTATGTTGTAATATAATTGGTTGATTATATTCTCCTGAAATTTTAAAATATAGTAAACTATAGGGTAATATAATTGGTTGGTTAAATACCCCTGAGATAATAAGCTTTTTTAAACTATCTTGTAAAATAATTGGTCGATTAAATTCTCCAGAGATTCTAAGCTCTATCAAACTATCTGGTAAAATAATTGGTTGATTAAATTCTCCTGAGATTCCAAGCTCTATCAAACTATCTGGTAAAATAATTGGTTGATTAAATTCTTTACAAATTTCAAGAGACAATAAAGGTTCTGATTCTCCTGATATTGGATTTAAATTATCTATAATTGTAAGATATCCAGTTTTTTTACTTAGATTTACTACTATTGTTTGTTGTTCTGATATATTAATTTTAATATCAATATCATGTTCTTTAATATTTGAGGTTAGCATATTTATAATTGAAATAAAGTATATATTATAAATATTTCATTTTTTATTATATAAATATATTACAATAACCTTCAATATTTCTAGTAAAATAATTGATTTGTTAAATAATCTATATTTCAACGTATATTTCAATATGTTTTACATTCATCATCAATATAAAGAGTATTAATATTATCTGGTAATAAATTCTCCTGAAATGTTAAGATATGTTAAATTATCTGGTAAAATAATTGGTTGATTAAATTCTCCTGAGATTTGAAGCCATGGCAAACTATTTGGTAATATTATTGGTTGATTAAATTTTTCTGAGATTTCAAGAAATGTTAAACTATCTGGTAATTTTATTGGTTGATTATATTCTCCTGAGATTTTAAGCACTGTCAAACTATTTGGTAAAATAATTGGTTGATTATATTCTCCCGAGATTTTAAACCCTAACAACCTATCAGGTAAAATAATTGGTTGATTAAATTCTTCTGATATATGAAGCTGTCTCAAACTATTTGGTATAATAATTGGTTGATTAAATTCTCCTGATATATAAAGCTGTCTCAAACTATTTGGTATAATAATTGGTTGATTATATTCACCCGATATTTTAAGAAATCTCAAACTATCTGGCAATATAATTGGTTGATTAAATTTTCCTAAGATTTCAAACCTTGACAATCTTGATGGTAATATTATTGGTTGATTAAATTCTCCTGAGATATGAAACTGTTCCAAACTATTTGGTATAATAATTGGTTTATTATATTCACCCGAGATTTCAAGCCATGTTAAACTATCTGGTAAAATAATTGGTTGATTAAATTCTTTTAAGATTTCAAGATTTGTCAAACTATATGATTTTCCTGATATTGGATTTAAATTATCTATAATTGTAAGATATCCAGTTTTTTTACTTAGATTTACTACAATTGTTTGTTTTTCTGATATATTAATATCAATATCAATATCATGTTCTTTAATGTTTGACGTTAGCATATTTATATTATATATGAATTATTTACAATAAATAATATCATTTTTTATTTGAGTTTATAAAATGTATACGTAAGTTTAATGTAAAATGTATATATGAGTTTAATAAAATATATATATTAAATTCCTAATATTTTTAAATAGAGTATATAATTATCAAATTGGATCCTTATGTTCTGAATATTCAATATCCAAATTAATCAGACAAATATTATCTGGCAAAATAATTGGTTGATTAAATTCTCCTGAGATATAAAGTTTATATATATTATCTGGTAAAATAATTGGTTAATTAAAGTCTCCTGAGATTTTAAGCCTTTTTAAACTATCTGGTAAAATAAGTGTTGATTAAATTCTTCTGAGATAATAAGTGTTGATTAAATTCTTCTGAGATAATAAGCTCTACCAAACTATTTGGTATAATAATTGGTTGATTATATTCACCTGAGATTTTAAGACATGTCAAACTATCTGGTAAAATAATTGGTTGATTAAATTCTCCTGAGATATCAAGCCATTCTAAACTATCAGGTAAAATAATTGGTTGATGAAATTCTCCTGAGATTTTAAGAGACATCATACTATCTGGAAAAATAATTGGTTGATTAAATTCTTTTAAGATTTCAAGATGTTTTAGATTATCTGGTAAAATAATTGGTTGATTATATTCTCCTGAGATTTCAAGTTCTGATAGTCCATCTGGTAAAATAATAGATTGATTAAATTCTCCTGAGATTTTAAGAGACATCATACTATCTGGTAAAATAATTGGTTGATTAAATTCTTTTAAGATTTCAAGATTTGTCAAACTATATGATTTTCCTGATATTGGATTTAAATCATCTATAATTGTAAGATATCCAGTTTTTTTACTTAAATTTACTACTATTGTTTGTATTTTTGATATATTAATATTAATATCAATATCATGTTCTTTAATATTTGAGGTTAGCATATTTATATTATATATGAATTATTTATTATAAATAATATCATTTTTTATTTGAGTTTATAAAATGTATACGTAAGTTTATAAAATATATACGTAAGTTCCTAATATTTTTAAATAGAGTATATAATTATTAATTTAGATTCGTTCTAAAATTATATATTCGCCAATCAAATTAATATAATTAATATGCTCTGGTAGTATAAGTTTTTGGTTATATATCTCATTAATATATAAGGTTTTTAAACTATTTGGTAGTATAATTGGTTGGTTAAATACACCATCTATATCAAGTACTACCAAATATTCTGGTAAAATAATTGATTTGTTAAAATTATCCCTAATTACAAGGTGTTCTATACTATTTGGAAGTGTAATTGACTGGTTAAATTCTCCTTCTAGTATAAAATCTGATAGATTATTTGGTAGTATAATTGGTTGGTTAAAGCTACCATTAATTATTAGATCTGTTATACTATCTGGAAGTGTAATTGGTTTGTTAAAATCACTTTCAATCCGAAGGGTTTCTAAACTATCTGGTAAAATAATTGGTTGGTTGAATTTTCCGCTAATTTGAAGGGTTATTATACTATCTGGTAAAATAATTGAGTTATTGAATTCTCCATCAATATAAAGTTCTCTCATACTATTTGGTAAAATAATTGGTTGGTTATATTTACCATATATTTCAAGTACCTTTAAATTTTCTGGTAAAATAATTAGTTGGTTATATATGCCTTTAATTTGTAGGTCTTTTAAACTATCTGGTAAAATAATTGGTTGGTTAAATACACCATATATATCAAGTTCTCTCAAACTATCAGGTAAAATTATTGGTTGATTAAATTCTCCATCTATTCTGAGATAAATTAGAGATTTTGATTTTCCTGTTTTTTTATTAAAATTATCTATAATTGTAAGACATCCAGTTTTTTTACTTAGATTTACTACAATTGTTTGTTTTTCTGATATATTAATATTAATATTAATATCATATTCTTCAATATTTGATGTTAACATACTACTTATAATTGAAACAAAGTATATATAATAAATATTTCATTTTTTATTATATATTTAACCTTCAATTAAAATCTATATTTTTAATGCATCTAATTACACTCAGTATCAATAAAAAGATATGGTAGATTATCTGGTAAAATAATTGGTTGATTATATTCTCCTAAGATTTTAAAATTTTCTAAACAATCTGGTAATATTATTGGTTGGTTAAATTCTCCTGAGATAAGAAGCCATGTCAAACTATCTGGTAATATTATTGGTTGATTAAATTTACCATTAATATTAAGTTGTACAAGATTATCTGGTAATATTATTGGTTGATTATATTCTCCTGAGATTTCAAGCCATAATAAACTATCTAGAAAAATAATTGGTTGATTATATTCTCCTGAAATTTTAAAATATAGTAAACTATCTGGTAATATTATTGGTTGATTAAATTTACCATTAATATTTAATATTTTTAACTTATTTGGTAGAATAATTGGTTGGTTAAATTCTCCTGAGATAATAAACATCGACAATCTGTCTGGCAATATAATTGGTTGATTAAATTCTCCTGAGATAATAAGTTCTAACAACCTATTTGGTATGATAATTGGTTGATTAAATTCTTGACAAATTTGAAGACAAATTAGAGGTGTTGGTTCTCCTATTATTGAATTTAAATTATCTATAATCGTAAGATATCCAGTTTTCTTACTTAGATTTACTACAATTCTTTGTGTATCAGATATATTAATATCAATATCAATATCATGTTCTTTAATGTTTGAGGTTAGCATATTTATATTATATATGAATTATTTATAATAAATATTATCATTTTTTATATGAGTTTATAAAATATATACACACGTTTAATGTAAAATGTATATGTGAGATTAATAATATATATATTATGTTTATAATATTTTTAAATAGAGTATATAATTATCTAATTGGATCACTATGTTTTGAATATTCAACATCCAATTTAATCAGACAAATATTATCTGGTAAAATAATTGGTTGATTATATTCTCCTGATATATTAAGCAATATAAAACTATCTGGTTAAATAATTGGTTGATTAAATTCTCCCGAGATTTTAAGCTTTTTTAAACTGTCTGGTAAAGCAATTGGTTGATTATATTCTCTAAAGATTTCAAGATTTGTTAAACTATATGATTCTCTTGTTATTGGATTTAAATTATTTATAATTCTAAGATATCCAGTTTCCTTACTTAGATTTACTACAATTGTTTGTTCTTCTGATATATTAATATTAATATTACTATTAGAGTTTCTATATTTCAACGTATATTTCAATTTTTTTTACATTCATCATCAATATAAAGAGTATTAAGATTATCTGGTAAAGTAATAGGTTGATTAAATTCTCCTGAGATTTTAAACCATTCTAAACTATCTGGTAATATTATTGGTTGATTAAATTCTCCTGAGATTTTAAGCCTAGTCAATCTGTCTGGTATAATAATTGGTTGATTAAATTCTCCTGAGATATTAAGCCCTAACAACCTATCAGGTAAAATAATTGGTTGATTAAATTCTCCTGAGATAACAAAATATATTAGATTATCTGGTATAATAATTGGTTGATTAAATTTTCCTGAAATAATAAGTTTTGTCAAACTATCTGGAAAAATAATTGGTTGATTAAATTCTCCGTAGATTTCAAACCATTTTAAACTATCTGGTAATATTATTGGTTGATTAAATTCTTTTAAGATTTCAAGATGTTTTAGATTATCTGGTAAAATAATTGGTTGATTAAATTCTCCTGAGATAAGAAGCCATGATAAACTATCTGGTAAAATAATTGGTTGATTAAATTCTCCTGAGATTTTAAGAGACATCATACTATCTGGTAAAATAATTGGTTGATTAAATTCTTTTAAGATTTCAAGATTTGTCAAACTATATGATTTTCCTGATATTGGATTTAAATTATCTATAATTGTAAGACATCCAGTTTTTTTACTTAGATTTACTACAATTGTTTGTATTTCTGATATATTAATATTAATATCAATATCATGTTCTTTAATGTTTGAGGTTAGCATATTTATATTGAAATAAAGTTTATAAAATATATATTTCATTTTTATATGAGTTTATAAAATATATATGTACGTTTAATGTAAAATGTATATGTAAGTTTAATAATATATTGAGTTTCTAAGATTTTTAAATAGAGTATATAATTATCAATTTGGATTCATATTAATTGAAGATTCATCATCCAAACTAATCAGATAAATATTATCTGGTAATATAATTGGTTGATTAAATTCTCCTGAGATTTCAAGACATTTTAAACTATCTAGTAATATAATTGGTTGATTATATTCTCCTGAGATTTCAAGAGTTTCTAAACTATCTGGTAAAATAATTGGTTGATTAAATTCTCCTGAGATTTTAAGACATATCAAACTATCTGATATAATAATT
>FUWD013182068.1_pt1 | contig 13695 bp, 10 predicted proteins | sample 1063281 | NCBI WGS metagenome assembly FUWD01 (sample SAMEA79048168, study PRJEB19326) | metagenome | biome: marine
AATAGAAGTAGAGAGCGAACCTGGCAAGGGTTCTACATTCAGAGTTATATTCCCCAAGTGCTGGCCCCTACTTTCCGATCTACAGGCAACAGACAAAAATCTATACCGTTTTAAGCTTTTCAGGCTTGCACCACTTTTCATTCCCTCTCCCACCAAATTCCTTTCAGCAAAAACCGCTTCCTCCAATTTCTAAACCCTGACTTAGATTAAGGTACCCCCATATCTCACATAAGCGAAGTGGCACAATTTTTTCATGTTAGATATCAATATCTGAAAATTTACTCGTACTGGATGAGCTCCCCGAAGCACCATATATCTATAACTAATGAATTTAACAGGATATACGTAATCAAATGATATATTGACAGAACCCTCGATATTGAGTATTATTCTCAATAATACTATCAAGCATTACTAAATCAGGCTTTAGCGGAGTAGCGTGGAAATGAGAAACTCGACCCCCGTTGACGTTTAGGAGGAAGCTGTTCACCAGCACAGGATTAACCCGAGTCGGCCGATCCGAAAACGAGCGACATCATCCGGCTTATCCAGTATTTAAACACAGCTCCTTTCAGTGAGACCTCATTTTTTCTAGCCGCGCAGAATTTCCCCTCCCCTATCCGCCGTCAAATTAGAAAGCCAACCTTCTTCTTATCGGAAAGAGCCCTGGTGCAGTTATGCTGTTCCCAAATTGAAGGGATTAAATTAAACGTACTGGATAAATTCGGAATATATATGAAAAACAAAATCACCTTTCTAAGACTAGGGATTAACAAACAGGCTTCAATATTTTTTCTTTTACTTTCGTTTTTTCTGATCCTTTTACCTGCGACGGTAAACGCTAAATCGTCATCAGAAATCGTCACATCGAAGGCCAAAAAAGTCATCATGATGATGGACATTGTGGCAAAGGAATACGCCCTTGGCATCAAAGACGGAAATATTATCAATGCCACAGAATATGAAGAAAGCCAGGTTTTTCTCGATCAGGCGCTTGAAAGATATCAAACAGTTATCGGCTCCATGCCCAATCTGGAAAAAGCAGAGGAATTAAAAACAAGGTTTGAAAACCTGTCGGCAAACTTAAAAGCCAAGGTTGATCCGGATGAAGTAAAAATCGATGTCAATACGATCCAATCCCAACTGCTTAAGGAATTGGATATCGAAATGAAGAAGAGTCCTCCACGACCGATCGACCTTGCAAACGGGCGCAAAATTTTCAAAACCAACTGCGCGCAATGCCATGGACAGGCTGGCAATGGTGACGGCCCACTGGCAACTCATCTCGACCCGGCACCTGCTGTTCTGTCTAATCCTGAGATAACGGGCAACGATCATAGTACCGCTTACGACAATTTCCAGGTAATCTCCGTCGGCATTGCTAAAACAGCCATGCTGGCGTGGTCTGAATTTCTCCCGGAAGCAGATCTATGGGATGTGACTTATTTCGTTCGCACCTTTTCCAATGAAAATATTCAGCTTCCCCTGGTAACTGGGTCCACTTCTTCTGGAGACGGTCAATCTACCGTATCACCGGGACAGGCAATCACAGCAATAAATGGTCTTTTGGACGAAAGCTTGAAGGCTTTTAAAGCAGGTCAAATTAACAGCGCCGCAGAGTTGGCTTTTGATGCCTACCTCGGTTATGAAAAGCTCGAAAGGAGTTTGGCTACTAAACGCAAGGAACTTGGTCTGCGCATCGAATCTTCCTTTGGCAGGTTCCGGGCAGAAATCAAAAGAAAGGCCGAGTTGGACCATGTGGCAAAAGTCAAAGCTTCGATACAAACGGATTTGAAAGAAGCGCAAAGTGTTCTTGAGAAAAAGGTCGGGTTCACCGGATTGTTCATTCAATCTTTTTCGATCATCGTGCGTGAGGGATTCGAGGCTATATTAATTGTCGCCGCCCTGATCGCGTTCCTGATCAAATCCAGAAACAAGGACAAGGTAAAAATAATTTATCGTGGCGTGATCGTCGGGGTAGTCGCGAGTTTTGTAACCGCCTACATCATTCATGAAGTTCTGAACATCACCATGGCAAATCAAGAACTTTTGGAGGGATGGATCATGCTCGTGGCGGTGGCCGTTTTGTTCTGGGTCAGCTACTGGCTGATCACAAAAATCGAAATGCAAAAGTGGCAGAGTTATATCACCGGCAAGATGTCTCAGGCCGTTTCCACAGGCAACGTCTTTACTCTGGGCATGGTGGCATTTCTGTCGGTCTACCGTGAAGGATTCGAAACGGTCCTTTTCTACAAGGCACTTTACTTATCCGCCGGTGAAGGCGGTAGCGGTATCATGCAGGGATTTCTGGCAGGTTGCATTTGTCTGGCCGCCATCTTTTACGTAATCAACAAACTGGGAGTCAGGGTACCGATCAAATGGTTTTTCGGGTTCACCAGTGTTCTTCTTTATTTCATGGCATTCACCTTCATGGGCAAAGGCTTGCACGAGTTGCAAATGGGTGAAGCACTTTCGCTGACTGCCGCAAATTTCGCTCCTGAAATTTCATGGCTGGGAATGTACCCCACCTGGGAAACTTTTATAGGGCAAGGCATTCTCGTAATATTATTTGTGGGAGCCCTGATTTATACCTTCGTGATCAAACCGGAAGTTGATTCGCAAGACCTTAAAGGTGAAACCCAGCATATCCAGAGCGACATCGGCGTGGTGCATGACTTGGCTGAGCATATTTCCAAGCACGCGCAACGTTGCGAAATATTTCTCAAGGATACTGAAGACCGGGACCTGAAAGAACTTTCTGATCACTTGAAAGAAATAGATGCGAAAGTCCACGAGCTATCCGATCATGTCCGCTACATTGAAGATAAGTTGACCGACGAATACGAACGTCTCGGCCCCGCCATCATGCCAAAAGAAAAAGGACGGGAAATACCTTGAACATACACTATTTCAAACAGGCTCGAATTCTCCACAAATGGCTGGGGGTGGCCTGTTTTATCTTCGTGCTGATTCTTTCGGCTTCTGGCATTTTGCTGATGCATGCGGATTATCTGGAACTCGATAAAAAGATGATTGAGGGAAAGTTTCTTCCCAATAAATATTTTCAAGTAGTTGGAGCCCATCGCTCCGTTCAATCTCTCGCGGTGATTTCTGAAAATGAAGCATCAATAATTTTTGCAGGAACGGATCATGGCTTGTTCCGCTCCAACGATTCAGGCCAAAGCTGGCTTGAGTTAAAGGAGGGGTTGTTCAGTCAGGACATACGAGTTCTGGCAATAAATCCGCAAGATTCGCAAATGATTTACGCGGGCACCCCAAAGGGTATTTTCAAATCCGAAGACCAGGGTGATAGCTGGAGCGAATGGTTCGATGAAGCCAGCGGATTGACCCATGTGCTCATCAACGACCTTCTGATAAACCCCAACGACACAGACACCATTTACGCCGCGACTCAAGGCGGACTGTTCGTATCTCATGAAGAGGGTGAGTTCTGGGAATCTGTAGGTAATGGTATTCCCAGTAATCAAAATGTCCGTACAATACGGTTCTCCGCCACATACCCCGACAACATAATCATAGGCACCGAAAACGGCACCTTCCGAAGCGCCGATGGCGGCAAACTCTGGGAAAAGAAATGGAACAACCTGCCACCAGATATTTCCAGCCTGATAACTTTGAATACTGACCCAGAGTTTATTTTTGTCGGAACCAATAAAGGATTTTATAAATCGTTTAACGGTGGACTCAACTGGATCAAAGACTCACACAAAAAGCTGAAAGAAATCTATACTCTGGCAGTCGATTCAAAGGAGCACTCCAGCATCTACCTGTCCGCAAAGAAAGGGTTGTTTTTTTCCCATAATGGCGGCGACACATGGCAGGAAATCACTCCCGACAAAAATAACGTGCAGAATCTGGAAGATGTTGCCCTTATGCCCATCAATACCATTTTACCGATAGGCGGGAAGACTCAGCCATCCCTTCTTTTTGCCGGTTCTAAGACAGGCTTGTATATTTCTAAAAATAATGGAACACATTGGAATTTTATCGACCTGGGAGAATCCGGTAATACGGTTTCAAAAGAAAACTTTAAGATGGACCTCTCCAAGCTTGTCACGGAAATACATACAGGAAGGTTTTTGGGATCCTATTTTTTCTGGCTGGTGGATCTGTCATCTTTCGGAATGATTGCTTTAGCAATTTCAGGGTTGATGGTTGTTTTTTACCGCGGAAAAATGAAGACGAGCAAAATCACTAAAAAAGCAAAGCATGACGCAGAAATAGACATCGACCATAATATTGAAATCGCTGAGTCAGCCGATGACTTGTCCGTGGACAGTCAGGATGTTCACGAAATGGTCGAGCATATTTGCCGTCACCTTGAAAAATGTAAAACCATTTACAACATCACCCAGGAAAAAGAGGAAATCGAAAAAATCGGTTATCATATTTTAAGTCTGGACAAAAAATTGAACCAGATGATGGAACACGTTGATGGCTTTGCCAGAATCACTCAGGATATGGACGCAAAAGAAGATGGCACCAAAACATAAGTCATGACGACCTTGTTTAGATACTTTTTTTCCCGCAAACCACTCAGGTCCTCTGGGCTGATATTTGCCTGCGCCCTGATGATATTTTTCATCTCATTCCTCGGTATAGGCCTTGCCGAAGAAGAGAAATTCAAACTCCAGGTTTACCTCACCAAAAAACAAGCATTGGATATCGCCTTCCCCGGGGCAGATAAAGTTGAGAAAGAAAAGCAGTGGCTGACAGATGAACAAAAGCAGGCTATCGGAAAACTTTGCCTGCAAACGATCAAAGAAAGGCGATTCACATTTTATGTCGGCAAAAGAAATGGCAAGCCTATGGGTTATATGCTGATCCACAACATTATTGGCAAATCGTTTCCTATAACATTTATGACCGTTCTTGATCCAGACGGAACCGTACGCGATGTCGAAATCATGGTCTACAGAGAACCTCGAGGGTGGGAGGTAAGAAACGAATCATTCCTTAGTCAGTTTTTCGGTAAGGACTCATCAACAGACTCACGAGAAATCAACTCAATCACCGGCGCAACCCTGTCCGTCACTGCCATAACCACAGGAGTATACAAGGCCATGGCCGCCTACAAAGTCCTATATCTCCAAAACTAAGAATGAAAATATGGGTTGATGCGGACGCTTGCCCTAAAGCTATCAAGAGTATATTGTTCCGCGCGGCGGAAAGGACAGGAATATCGGTAACATTTGTTGCTAATCAGTGGTTACGACTACCCAACTCCCCCTTTATCCACTTAATCCAAGTAGGACAAGGGGCCGATATCGCAGATGATGAGATTACAAATAAATGCGAAGCTGGAGACTTAATCGTCACGGCAGATATTCCGCTCGCGGCACGAATCGTAGAAAAGGGCGCACTGGCCCTCGACCCGCGCGGAACGATGTACGACAAAACCAATATTGGACAAATATTGGATATGCGCAATTTCATGGACACCCTGCGCGGCAGTGGCGTCGAAACTGGCGGCCCAAGCGGTTTTGGACAGCGGGAGCGAATGAAATTCGCAAAGATGCTGGATAAGTTTATTGCGTGTAGTTGAGAAATATTGCAACACCTGACTTCTTGAATAATTTTAAATCCCTCCAAAGGGCTACTCCATTGCACTGCCACAAGTGTGCTGACATGCCAAGCCCTTCATCCCCTAGAAGCAATTTGTAATACTATTGTATTTCCAGCTATCCAAATTAAGACTACAATACTTTTGGCTCAGTTTAATGATTGACTTTCTAACCCCCCTGCCCATTCACATCTTATGATCGACCTTTCTTTCTGGAATTTATTTGCACCGGGGTTCATTTTCCTGATCTTGCTCACCGTTTTGATTGTCAAGGGTTTTGGCGTGATCAAGCTCGGGTGGACGAATCGGAATCGCATCCACGAATTGAAGCAGATGGCGATGGAAGCCGAAGGTTCTGCAAATGGAGCGGCACTGAGCGCTATTGCTAACCGGTGCACCAACCTCAACTCCAAGTGGATTCTCAGAGAATCGGATCTGGATATCGCCGAAAATACTTACGGATTGCTTTTGGTCATTGCCATCACGTTTCATCCAAAATCGCGGACGCCGGTGGAGGAGGCGCAGATTCGTAAGGTCTTGCAAGCGTGTCTGGAATTGAAAGACCGCCTACTTGTTATTTCAAAATGGCGCGGAGTCCACAAACTGACACAATTCCGTCTGCGTCATATTATATTTTTATCCGAGGCCTGGAAGATCAAAGAGCAATGGAAGGAGTGGGCATTGGTCAAGTTCCTGACCCGCCACAATCTTTACGGTCTGTTCCAGTGGCTTTTCTTTTTGATTCGCTGTGTGGATTTAACTTTCTGGTCTATGCGGATGCTGATTTATATTATCCACGATATCGTGTTTAAAGTATTTTTGGTCCACTGGTACCTCGTTATCGGGGAGCTTGCCATCAAAGTTTATCAAGACAGTAAAGAGGAGCCCGAAGTCGAACTTAAAGACCTTATGGAAGATTTTCAGTCCATACCTGAATCCGATCCCCTGGAAAACTCTGATTTGCCCGCTGATATAAGAAGTATTTCCAACGCTTCCCGAAAGGAATTGTTGTTTCATGTCGGCTCCCTTAATTGGGAACAAACCAGGGCGAATTATATTCGACTCGTAGAGGAGATTGCACAAAACCACTACCCACAGTCCAACCAACCGTTGTATGAAACCACGCTTTACGATTTATTAATGAGTGGAGTCCGCTTTTCAGAAACTCTGGCGGCGATTCAAAATTATCCTTTTGTGAATAGACTTTTGGAGCTCAGAGTCACACATATTCTTATGGTCAAAGACACCGCCGGCTTCCTCAAAGACAACCAATTTTTATCCTGGGTAAAAAAGTACAAACTGAATTATGTTTTTAAATACGCATACCTACTGTTCCAGGTTGTCAAAAGAGCCAACCCCGGCCTGCTTTTTAAGGACTTTGCAATGACTCTTGCGGGTGAAGGATTCAAACGGTGGTTTTTTCTTCATCTGCATGAAAAAATCGCAGTTGAAGCCAACCTGATTTACCGAGACTCCTCGCCGGAGGGGCAATAAGTCAAAATATTCTCGACTATGACTACGCACCAAAATAGCGATCAGGTGGGCACCTATCGGCCTGTGGTCTTTGCGATATTTGCTGGAGGGGCAGTGGACCAAATGAAGTTACTATTCAATAATCAATAACTATATGAACCCACTATGTTGCCCTACAGCAAGTGGCCCAGCATCATGCCAGGACATTGAGCAACAACAGAAAAACTGTCTGGCTGCCGGTTGTTTTGCGGGAAAATCTATGTACTAGGCAGGCTAGCTGAACAGCTTGCCCAGAAATCCTTTTATACCTGCTGTCACGCCTGTAGAAATAAGTTCCAGGGAATCTTTCGGTGCATTCTTTTGTTGATGCTGGTCAATGAACAGTTGGATGAGAATATGGCAGGACCCACACTCGCCACCCGCATCGCACGCTGAGGTAACGTCTTCAATCTCAGTAATATCATTTTCCGCAATCTGAGATCGAATCTCGCTTTCAGTTATTTGAAAGCAATTGCAGATGATATCGTCTTTTTCAACCGCGATTGTATTATCCATTTCACCCTCTGAAATGATCGACCTGATATAATACTGAGAATCATACTCAATACTGGCCATTAGTCAACATTTAAATCAGAAAGTAACTATGGCTGGCAAAAGAGTGATTCAGGGGATTTTAGATCGCTGACCGCTGAGGCGGGATACAATGCAGGCGTATAATATGGAAGCTTGTGAGCCAATATCATGAAGACGATAAAGGCAGGAACCGACTGACTTAATATCAGACAATAATGATAACCACTGAAATGACCCGACCCCCGAGTAGTAGTCCAAATGTTACACTTATGAAAACTATTTGGTAAGGGGGATATTATGGCGAGGAAACGATTTAGCCCGGAGACGATACAGACTCAAAATACAAATATGAATTATGAAAACTGAATCTTAAATCTGGTATATATAGTGGGGTCTGGTCACTATATTATATGGTGGAAAAGATTTTGGATTTCAAAATACGAAGTTATATTGGAAAATCCTTTATTGCTTGTTTTTTTAAAATGAGAAAAAAAATAAAAACTAATTTGAGTTTTTCACTGATCACCCTAGTCATAGCTTTTTCCGGAAGTAACCTTTTCCACGCCAAAGCCAACGAAGCCTCGTCGCAGACTGAAAGTCCCAAACTGGAGGAGCAGGCCGCCGGTATCAAGGGTGAGTACGAAGAGTTCCTGCGAAAGTTTAAGGAAAAACCTCCGCACGGAATGATATTGATTCCTGGAGGTGTGTTTATGATGGGTTCTGAGCATGGTGACACCGATGAAAAACCCGTCCATGAGGTGGCTCTGGGTCCGTTTTTCATAGACCAATTCGAGGTCACGCAGAAGAAATTTGAAAAGGTCATGGGTTTTAATCCATCCATTTTCATAAGCGGGACTTTTACCGGAGGATACCTTATGCCTGGAGAATCCGGCGAAGAACCCGCCAAATTCAAAGGCCACAATAGGCCTGTGGAAAGAGTGACGTGGCACGAAGCCAAAGAGTATTGTGAAAAATTAAATAAGCGTCTTCCTACCGAGGCAGAGTGGGAATATGCTGCACGCGCCGGAAGTACAACGAAATTTTATTGGGGTGACAAATCAGATGTTTCCTTTTCCTGGACTGCTAAAAATGCAAGGAGCCGATCCCACTTGGTCGGTGAAAAGAACCCCAACGCTTTTAATCTTTATGATATCTCAGGAAATGTCTGGGAATGGGTGGCAGACTGGTATGAAGAAAAATCATATAGTAAAAAACCTGAAGCCAATCCAAAGGGCCCGGTAACCGGCGTCAACAAGGTAATGCGTGGGGGATCCTGGTATGCCCACCCCAACTATTCCCGCTCCACATACAGAGCGCAGAATGACCCAACGGTTAAGTATACAGACATCGGATTTCGCTGTGTGTTAGCTCCCCTGTGGTGAAATCTTCCAGCACGACCTGAAGGCAGGCGACACATTTTTCATTTCCGCCAATAGTAAAAAGACCATCTAAAAAGTAAAAATACCCTGGAGGTAGATAAAATCCATATCTTCTTTAGTACCCGACTGGCCAATGAAATCGCCTGCATAAAAATGACTGTAGCCGAACAAGCCCGCCAGATGCCGGTTGAATTTATATTTTGCGATCAAATCAACCTCATACCCTATATCATCGGAGGTTCCCGCAGACCCGGCCCTCTCCACAGCCGCCCCGGCAGTGTAAAGGGCATCATTGGTGTCAGCCCGCCAGAAGTTGTGGCCTGTCAGGGTAACGGCCAATTTCTTGATCGGTTTAAGGGTTACTCCATGGCTGAAGTCGACAATGTTCTGGCGGCCCACAAAATCCATAAACCCTAAATAGGCGTGCCCCAACGGGAAAAGTTGATTGAATGTTCCCACATCGCCTCCGGCCTGATCATCTCCGCTGGCATAATCGAATCCCAGGAAAACCCGGGGCTGCCAAAACCAATCTCCCCGCTTGTAACCAACCTGGGTGGCAATCATGAAAGCATCAATGTCGGCGGTACTCAACTCGCCAAATTGATAAGCGCCTTCCAGGTCATAATCGATGTGGAATTGGGGAACCTTGCCCCATACTCGTCCGCCAAGGGTATGTCTTTCTTCGTCACCGGTGGTGCCATTGAACGTGCGGCCATCATGATCCTTGAGCAACCAGTAAAGATCCATCCCCACGCCTCCCCAGGTCTTTCCTGTGCCGTATATACCGCTGAACAGGTTGCCGGAATCCGGATCATTGAAACCATACTTTTCGACTGGAGTGAAATGAGTCCAGAATCCTTCTACATTCCACCCGTGAGTTTCAAGGATTGCGGAAACTCCGTCCCAGTGGCGAAATGCATTTGCCCAGGGGAGAGGACTGACCAAACGTTGCTTACCTTTTGACAACTCCCTGCGCCCCGGACGCAAAGTAATCGTCCCCATATCCCCCAAAGGGAACCGGAAATCTACAAAGGCCTGCTGGAGTTCGAACTCGTCCATATCCAGAGTTCTGGAATTCCCAGGCAGGTTCCTGGAGGTAACATGGGCGCTCTTACCTTCAGCAAACAAACGAAAATGCTCACCGTAGTGGATATCAGAATGCAGGATAACCCTGGTGACCAAAAAACTATCTGTGTTGGCAGAGTTAAAAGAAAAGTCGGACCAGTTTTCCAGGCGTGCCCTAGCATGTCCTCCGAAGCTCACCCAGAGCTTGCCATCGGCGCTTAACGGAATATACTTAATGGGGTCGAACAGGTGGGTGCGTTTTGACTTGGGACTATTTTTCAGGATAGACCAGTCTTCTTCAAACCGCAGTAACTTCCATTTCGGGCGTTCCGTCTCACCCGAACCGGATGCTACAGATCCCCCTTGAGCCTGAACCGTGGGAGTCAAAAAACAAACTCCGATAAAAACTGGCAACAACAATACAATAAGAAATTTTGGAGAGGGATACCCTCCATTTTTTACAAGTACATAGAATAACTTTAGATAATTAGAGGATATGAACTTTTCGGTCCTTATCATCAAAGCTAACCCTAGAGAGGAGCCAATGAAATCGCCGACAAAAAAGCCTGTGTCCGAACACGCCACCAGATGCCGCGAGCATTTATATATTCGGTCAATTCAACCTCATGTTAATCCCCGCCTCCACTGAAGTGAGGGGACAGGCACTCCTTTGAACTCTAAAGGTAGGCTGAACGGGTTTTAGAGGCCTCCCTAACGTTTCATTTCTTATAGTTGAAAGTTTTTGCCTTTGAGTTATAAGGCTTGGTGCCTTTTTTGAATTTTAGTTTGCCATCCTTTTCCTTGAAATTCTCAATGACCAGAGGCGTTTTCTCAGACTGGGATACTTCCTTGACCCTCTTCTTGATTGTTTCAAGCTTCTGGTCCATGTTATCGTCATTCCAGAACTTATCGATTGGATGGACTTTCTTTTTTCGCTCTTCAAAATCGAACTTGTATTTTTCATGCACATCGGGCTGGAAAGGGGCCTTGGGATGGGTATGGCACCGAGTGCAAACGTTGGCATAGTCCCATCGTTGGCCGTATTTCTCCGCATCCCCCTTGTCGAATTTACCCTTGGAGGCGGTCATGACAGCGCGCAAATGGGATCCCCCTGCAACGGAATGACACATCTCGCATCCCACCTGCTCCAAGCTAGGCTCATCGGGGTCGATCCGGGTGGCTGTGTCCTTCCCCTTCTTGTTCTTGGAACCCGCGGGTTTAAATCCGCCTCTCTGCTTATACCCAGTGGTGTGGCACCGCAAACAGAGAGGTGTGGTCGTGTAGTCTTTTTCGGGATCTAGCTTGACCCGTTCTTTGGCTTCTTTGCGTTCTCCGGGTTTCAGCAGATCAAAGGTACCCCCGTGGGGAGATTCTTTCCAGGCTTCATAATAAGGATCATGACAGCTTCCATCGCATTTGGCGGACCCGACATATCCCACTTTCTTCTTGAACACTTTTCTCAACTTTTTTACAGTCTTTTTCCTGGCCTTCACATTCTTCTTTGCTTCCCATTTATCTAAAAGGGCATTTTCCTCTGCGGTGATTTTAATATCCTTCTTCTTTTTTTTGCCGTAACCAGCTCTCCGGTTCCCAGGACGAATGTAACGGAAAGCAAAATAAGACCAAGAATTTTAAATGCATTCCTCATGGCTCCCTCCGCCGTTAAATAAAAAAAATCGATCGATATTTCCCGCTTGACTGCTCAACCCTGACTGTAATCTGCTCTTATAAGATTAGTTGAATAATTCAACAGGAAACTTCCGGTTCATACAGGCAATTGGGTTCCTCTGCAAGATAATGACCGTCTTCCTCGAAGGCACGAGCCCTGCAACCCGAGCATATTCTCTTGAACTTACAGATACCGCACTTGCCCTCCAACAGCTCGGGTTCCCGTAAGGAACCAAAGATGGAGGAGTTTTGCCAGATATGGCTAAGACTGTGCTCTCGAATATTCCCACAAACAGTTGGGAGATAACCACAGGGAAAAACCTCCCCTTTATGTGACACAAAGCATATCCCCGTTCCCGCAAGACACCCTTTGGTCATATGGTTGAAGCTTTCGGTATCCTTCCGTTTCGGAAGCGAGGTTCTCTTTTCAGCTAGGATGCGGAAATAATGGGGCGCGCAAACCGGTCGTATGTGAAGTTTGCCTTCCTGAGAAAAATCATGGATTTTGAGAAGGGTTTCTTCATATTCTTCGGGGGTCAATTGGTATTCATCCTTTATCTCCATGCCACAGCCAACAGGAACTAGCAAGAAGGGGTGAAGGGCGGCGGCTCCCAGTTCAAGAGTGAGACGGTAAATGCCTTCAAGCTCGTGAACGTTATGCCGGGTGATCGTGGTGTTGATTTGGAAGGGAACATCATGCAGGGCGAGATTCATAACTCCCTGAATCGCCTTGCCGAAGGATCCAGGCATCTTGCGAAAACGGTCATGGGTATCTGCGCAGGCGCCATCGAGGCTGATCGACACCCGGCGAATGCCTGCGGAAGCAATTTCCTTAGCCAGAGGAAGGTCAATCATGGTTCCGTTAGAAGCAAGAGCCACCGGGACATCTTTCTGCTCAGCGTATCTGGCGATATCAAGAACATCTGGGCGAACCAATGGTTCGCCTCCGCTCAATACAAGGACCGGCTTATGATCGAAATCCCGGGCTAGGCCATCAATGAACTGACAGGACTCCTCAAATGACAGATCCCCGCTGGACATTTCTTTCCCGACTTCAAGACGTCTGCAATGCACACATTCCAGGTTGCATGCCGCAGTCATCTCCCAAAAAACCAGCGAAAGTGGAGTTTTATTTCCAGTTTTCATAATCCCCCCCGGGTTTTTTCAAGCTTTCCTAATAATTGCAATCGGAAAAACTCAGAATTGTTCTAAAAGTTCATTGACCTTTCTTCTGTAATCTTCATCGGATATCAGGTTTTCCTCTTTCCACTCCTTTAACATTTTTAATTTTTCTTTAACAAAGATACCCTCCAAAGTGGCATCTTCTTTTACATGACCTGGTGAACCAGACTTGGAATTTGCTTTCCTGGCATTTTCAAGAGGGACAGTTATCCAGTAATCGTACCGGGCCTTGAACCCCAGGGCACTTTCCGAATAAAAATACTTCTGCTTCTTTCGAGGCTCCAGCTTCCAGTTGACCAAAATTTCTCCGCCCGTCTCCTGAGCCACGGACTGGTGATCCACCAGACGGTCCATCCCCTGGATTCGACTGAAACGCCAATTCAAGGCATGGCCCAAAACAAACACATCCCCGGAAGTTTCCCCCCGTTTCGTGTGGATTGAAAAGTGAACGATCTCCCCGGGCTTGACCGCGCCCAGTTTTTTGACAAAGCGACCTGAAGTCAGGGCAATGGTTCCCTTATCGAACACACGCTCAGGGTCTTCCCAAGTGTCACTCGTAACCGTGAGCTTTCCTAAAAAGTGCAGATCCCACATGGTCCTCTTGATGCCCATGGGATCCAGCTTCGCGGGGTGCCCCAACTTCTTCCCCCGCAAAAAACCATCGTCCTTCTGAACGTGCCGTATGGTTATTTTGCCCCAGGGCTTGGACTCGGCGGCAACCTCGCCCCCAAAACACACCGCGCACAAGAGAAAAAAGACAAGCATCCCCCC
>FUWD013022193.1_pt1 | contig 13674 bp, 13 predicted proteins | sample 1063281 | NCBI WGS metagenome assembly FUWD01 (sample SAMEA79048168, study PRJEB19326) | metagenome | biome: marine
CGAGAAATTTCTTGTATTATGCAAGATAGAATGCTCATGTTTGTAGTTTTCATAATAGTAACATCAATAATAAGTATTTTTGCCGCAAACTAATTACATACTATTTTGAAAAATTTTGAAGAACTGGGAATACATATAGATTTTATTAAAGGTCTAAAAGAGCTTAATATAATTACTCCTACTGAAATCCAGAATGAGGTAATACCTCTATTATTGAGTGGTAATACTGATCTCGTGGGTCAGGCACAAACAGGGACAGGTAAAACAGCAGCCTATGGTTTGCCTTTACTTCAAAAGATTCACCCCACTCTGAGAGAGGTTCAGGGACTTATTTTATGTCCCACACGTGAATTAGGTCAACAAGTAGCCAAACAGCTATTTAAGTTTACAAAATATTCTGATAAAATATTTACTGAAGCTGTTTATGGAGGAGCAAAAATTGATAAACAGATAGCTGCTTTAAAAAGGCCAACACACATAATAGTTGCCACCCCAGGCAGGTTAATTGATTTGGTAAAGAAAAAAGCTGTTGATCTTAGCTCAGTAAAAACAGTTATATTGGATGAAGCTGACGAAATGTTAAGCATGGGTTTTAAGAAAGAGCTTGATGAAATACTTTCCTATTTACCAAAAACAAAAAATAGTTGGCTCTTTTCGGCGACTATACCTCATGGAATAAGTCAAATTATTAATCAACACATGTCGGCCGATGCACATAAAATTGTTATTGGGCGCAGTAATGTTGTAAATAAAGATATTGAGCATGAGTATATTACATGTTCTGAGAATGACAAGCTAAGTGTTCTGTTAAAATTTTTAGATTTAAACAAGAAGAACCGCGGGATGGTATTTTGCCGAACAAAAGTAAATGCTAAAAAATTGTCAAAACAACTTATTGCTAAGAATATTGCTGCAGATGCCATACATGGTGACTTATTGCAGAAGGAGCGTGACAAAGTAATGAGAGCATTTAAAAAGGAAAATTTACAATTGCTAGTTGCTACAGATATAGCCGCCCGCGGTATTGATATTGATAGCCTTGCTTATGTAGTACATTTTCAAATGGCTGAGAAAAAGGAATATTATACTCATCGAAGTGGGCGTACAGCCCGAGCAGGGAAAAAAGGAGTTTCGCTATGCATCGTATCTCCTTCCGAAATGGAACAAATACGAAATTTCGAAAAAGGGTTAGGAATTAAATTTAAGAAGAGATCTTAGTTTGAAAGCTTGCTATTAATCACCTTAATTACAAATAGATAACCGCGCTGATAAGTAACGAAGGCTTTAAACTCCTGAAAAGAAATCCCAAAGTGCATCTTTCGGAGGTGTGGCAATAATTTTTATGGGTTCTTTTTTTACTGGATGTATGAATTCTATGGAACGGGCATGAAGACTTATAGAGGCATTCTTATTACTACGCGGCGAACCATATTTTAAATCACCTTTTATTGGACAGCCTATTGCAGCAAGTTGTGCTCTTATTTGATGATGACGACCGGTTTTTAAATCAATTTCTAACAAAAAGTACTTATCACTTTCTCCAATAATCTTATAGCTAAGCAAACCTTCTTTTGTGTCGTTAGATGGTTTTGTATATGCAAACGATTTGTTCTTTTGTCTGTTACGAACCATATAATGTTTTAGCTCGGCCTCATCCTTTTCAGGCTTGTTTTGCACGATTGCCCAGTATATTTTTTAAGTCCACGGTTTTTAACCAGCTCATTCATTCTGGTAAGAGCTTTTCCTGTTCTTGCAAATACAACCACTCCGCTAACTGGCCTGTCGATACGATGAATGACACCAGTAAATACGTTGCCCGGTTTCTGGTATTTTGTCTTTATATAGTCTTTAACAGTTTCGCTTAAAGGAGTATCACCGGTTTTGTCTCCCTGAACAATTTCGGAGGGTAATTTGTTGACAATAATAAGATGGTTATCTTCAAAGAGTATACGGCTGGAAATCGAAGATGTGTTGGATGTTGTCATTGTTGTTAGGTTGTCGGGTTGTCGCTGTTATCGGGTTATCGCTGTAATAACTCGATAGCCTGATAACATTTCTAATACTGCTCCTTATCATTTGGGAACTCCCTCTCCTTAACATCATCAATATATGCCTCAAATGCTTTTATCATTTCGTCGTGCAAATTGTGATATCGCCTGAGAAATCTGGGTGAAAAATCCTGGTTAATACCAAGCATGTCGTGTAATACAAGTACTTGTCCATCTACCTCGCTGCCTGCACCAATACCAATTGTAGGGATAGAAATGGAGTTTGTTACATCAGCAGCAAGTTGAGCTGGGATTTTTTCAAGAACTACACCAAAACATCCGGCACTTTCAAGGATTTTAGCATCTCTCTTTAGTTTTTCTGCCTCCTCATGATCAGTCGCGCGAACAACGTAAGTGCCAAATTTATTTATCGACTGTGGAGTTAATCCCAAATGTCCTAATACGGGTATTCCTGCACTTAATATTCTATCAATTGATTCCAGAATTTCTTCTCCTCCTTCTACTTTTATGGCATTTGCTCCCGATTCTTTCATTATCCGTATTGCAGAATTCAATGCTTCTTTTGAGTTGCCTTGATATGTACCAAAGGGTAAATCGACGACAACCAATGCCCTTTCAACAGCACGCATAACCGAACATGCATGATATATCATTTGATCTAAGGTAATTGGTAATGTGGTTTTATGTCCAGCCATTACGTTGGATGCTGAATCGCCCACAAGAATAACATCAATACGAGCTTCGTCAAGCAATTGTGCCATTGAATAATCGTAACCTGTTAACATTGCAATCTTCTCACCTTTTTGCTTCATTTCCTGAAGCACATGCGTTGTTATTTTTGGAAGGTCTCTGGTTGTATTCATTATTTACATCATTAATGAAAAGGCAAATGTATAATATTTTAGTTATCAGCTATAATTTCTTTCAAGATTAAACATCAATGACTTAAAAAAAAGTGATATGCTCCATTTGCAGTTTATATGTTGCTTTAATAAAAAATATTTTAAACTAAAAACAATATTAGTAGAGAATAGTTTAACTACTAATACAATAATATCTACATTGCAATAAGGAACCTGATTAGCTAATGTTTTTATAATAAATTTGCACTTTTTTAGTTTACCCAATAATGATTAACAAAAGCATAAAATATATTTCAGTATTATTCTGTACAATACTATTGTTTTTATCTTTTCTAACTAGTGCTACCGCCCAAACTGCAACTATTGAAGGGAAAGTAGTTGATAATAAAAGCAAAGTTGTTGAACTTGCTAATGTGGCTATTGTTGGTGAAAGTATTGGCGCCACGACTAATAAAAACGGAAATTTTAGTTTAATTGTTGCTTCAAATAAAGAGATTACTCTTGCTATTACTTATGTTGGTTTTGCCGATGTCAAAATGCAGTTAAACCTAAAACCAAATGAGGTCAAAACTATTACAGTTCAGCTAAAACCCATATCCACTGATTTGCCAGATTTTGAAGTCAAAGATGAGCAACTTCGTACTCAAAGTATGGTTAGGTTAAATCCAAAAGATGCAATTGTAGCTCCTTCATTAACAAGTGGTGTTAGTGATATAATTAAAACACTTCCCGGAGTTACATCATCAAATGAAATGAGTTCACAATATTCAGTGCGAGGTGGTAATTTTGATGAAAACCTTGTTTATGTTAACGACATTGAAATATATCGGCCTTTTCTTGTTAACTCAGGTCAACAGGAAGGGCTTAGTTTTGTGAACTCTGCACTTGTTTCTTCATTGCTTTTTTCAGCAGGAGGTTTTGGAGTTCAGTATGGTGATAAAATGTCATCAGTTCTAGATGTAAAGTACAAAACCCCAACAGAGTTTGGAGGTTCGTTTTCTGCAAGTTTGCTTGGCGCGGAGTTAAGTTTCGGTGGCTTAACACCTGATAAAAAACTCACTTATTTGGTGGGTGCTCGATATAAAACCAATAGTTATCTGTTAAACAGTCTGCAAACTCAGGGTGAATATCAACCTGAATTTATGGATATTCAAACACTTTTTAATTATAGTTTGAGCGATCGTTGGAGTTTGTCATTTTTGGGTTATTATTCTCATAATAAATACAAAGTTGTCCCGGAAAATCGAGAGACTGATTTTGGTACGTTTGAGGAGGTAATTAGGTTTAAAGTATATTTTGATGGTAACGAAACCGATCGCTATGATATGTACCAAGGAGGATTAACGCTTGGTTATAAACCTGCAAAAAATATGAACTTGAAATTTATTCTGTCTGCATTTAATACAAATGAGTCGGAAACATATGATATTCAAGGTCAGTACTGGATTGGTCAAGTTGAAAATAATCTAGGCAGTGAAGAATTTGGGGAAGCTGTTCAATCGCAAGGTGTTGGAACTTATTTACTCCATGCCCGAAATTATTTTAAAGCAAATGTTGTTTCCGGTGAACACAAAGGTGTTATTATTCACAATAATAGTACTCTGAAATGGGGACTACGTTATCAGTACCAAGAGGTTGTCGATGTGCTACGTGAATGGGAAATGGTTGATTCTGCTGGTTATTCGCTGCCAAATCCAATCGATACTCCGGGTAATCCACATCCTGATAATTCTAACCTGGAGTTAAAGGATTTTGTTAGTGCAAAAAATACACTTAGCATGAACAGAGGAGCTGCCTATTTATCAAATCAGTGGGATTTTGTAAGTAAAAATAAAAGTAAAATTACAATAACTGCAGGGTTGAGGGCTAACTATTGGGATCTTAACAACGAGTTCCTGCTAGCTCCTCGTGCTAGTTTTTCATATAAACCTGCAAAAAACCCTAATCTGGTTTTTAGGTTTGCTACAGGTATTTATTACCAAACTCCATTTTATAAAGAAATGCGAAATGTTGATGGTACGATTAATTATGATATTAAATCACAAAAATCGACCCATTTTATTGCTGGTAGCGATTTAAGGTTTAACTCATGGAATCGTCCATTTATTTTTACAACAGAATTATATTATAAGATATTAGACAATTTAATACCGTATTATGTTGATAATGTGCGAATAAGATATTTGTCAAATGAACTCTCGAAGGGATATGCAACTGGCATAGATTTTAAATTGTACGGTGAATTTGTTAAAGGAATAGATAGTTGGATAAGCTTGTCGGTAATGCAAACAAAAGAAGATATTTATGGCGATTATTATTATGACTACTATAATATTGAAGGTGAAAAAATAATTTCAGGAGTAACCGTTGACTCAGAAGTTGCTGATAGTGTAAAAGTTGAGCCAGGGTTTATTCCAAGACCATCAGACCAAAGAGTTAATTTTTCAATATTTTTCCAGGATTATATACCTAATCATCCATATCTTAAGATGCATCTTCGATTGTTGTTTAGTACGGGTATGCCTTTTGGAGCACCTGATTCAGAGCGATATCAGCAAACTTTACGTATGCCAGATTACCGTCGAGTTGACATTGGCTTTTCATATCAGTTTATTAATGAAGGTACAACTTTTGGTTCTGGTAATCCGCTTAAACATTTTAAAAATATGTGGGTAAGCCTTGAAGTATTTAATTTACTCCAAATATACAATACGGTTTCTTATATATGGATTAAAGATATAAATAACAGGCAATATGCTGTTCCAAATTACCTAACTCCTAGGTTATTAAACATAAAACTTACTGCAGAGTTTTAATATTGGAAGATATAAAACCACAATACAGGTATCCAGATAACATTATTTAACTTGAAATTTCTGTTCTACAAAACTCACTTGTCTGCCATAGCTTGAACAGAGGAGAAAAAAGCTACTGCATATCAACTAAAAAGATCACCAAGGAAAGGAAAAGATATAAAAGTATAATAAAGGGTATTGCAACTATCTGTAAAAACAGAAGTAAAACTAACGATATACTAAGAAAATATACTTAGTCATATTTTTCTTCCAGCCAAACCCATTAAATTTTAAGGCAAACATAGGGAATCTTGATACCATCAGTAGGGATCCAAATATAGCTATTGTGAGTAAGAAATAGGTATTAGTAATTATCATATAAAAAAACCATAACCTTCTGATAAATCTATCCTGATTAATGGCAGTGATGCAATTAAAATTGCTAATGCTGGAGTTGGTAAACCAAGAAATGAAGTTGATTGTTCTTGGTCGATATTAAATTTTGCTAAACGAAGAGCAGCAAAAGCAGGCACCACAAAAGCTATAAATGGCAGTATGTTAAACTCTCCTCCTAGATTTGATGGCTGTCCGTGGCTTATATTGATCATCTGAAATAGTATAAAACCTGGTGCAACACCAAATGAAACAACATCTGCTAGTGAATCCAGCTCTCCTCCAAATTCTGATTTTGCGTTTAATAATCTTGCTGCTAAGCCATCAAAGAAATCAAAAACAGCAGCAATAAAAATCAAATAAGCAGCTAAATCTAAATAACCACTCATCGCAGCATAAATCGACAAAACACCCGAAAGCATATTTAGAAGTGTAATTATATTTGGAATTTGGCTTTTCATAGCTATGTTTATTTATTCAAAAATCAAATGTACGTTATTTATTATTGAAATGTTTTGTAAGTAATAATTTTTTACCCACTATCATTTTCATACCCCATTACTCCAAACCTCCACTACTCCTTTTCTTCTTCTTCAAAAATCTCATTCATATTAATAATTTGTTAAATTTGAGCACAATTAGTATTTAAACTAATTCTAAATTATGGCAAAAGTTGTTATATTAGGAGCTGGTATTGCTGGTCATACCGCATCTGCCCTTTTAAGAAAGAAACTAGGAAAAAAGCATGAAGTTGTAGTTATTACTCCTAACTCATACTACCACTGGATACCTTCCAATATATGGATAGGCGTTGGCAGGATGACAATTGATCAGGTACGATTCAGACTTGACAAAAGGTATAGTAAGGTTGGAATTTTATATAAACAAGCAAAAGCTATATCGTTTCACCCTGAAGGTGATAAAGAGACGGAGAAGGGTTTTGTTACAATTGAATATACTGGTCAGGATAGAGTAGGGGAAAAAGAAAAAGTTGACTATGATTTTCTCATTAACGCTACTGGTCCAGCACTTAAATTTGAAGCTACCGAAGGATTAGGGCCTGGTAATAATACTGTATCTGTATGCACATACGACCATGCTGCACATGCCTGGGAAAAACTTAAAGAGTCAATTTCTAAAATGGAAAAAGGTGAAAAGCAAAAATTCCTAATTGGGGTTGGACATCCTAGTGCAACCTGTCAGGGTGCAGCGTTTGAGTATATTCTAAATGTTGCATACGAGCTTAAAAAAAGGAAGTTATCTCATATGGCAGAAATTAAATGGATAACTAACGAATATGAGATTGGCGATTTCGGAATGGGAGGTGCTTTCATAAAAAGAGGTGGATATATTACTTCAACAAAAACATTTGCTGAATCATTCTTGAAACAGCGGGATATTAGCTGGATGAAGCGTGTTGGTGTTAAGAAAGTTGACCCGGGCAAAGTTCATTTCGAGAAACTGGATGGTACCGAAGGCGTAGAAACTTTTGATTTTGCAATGCTTATTCCTGCTTTTGCGGGCCCCGGTTTTACAGCTTTCGATAAAAGCGGTAAAGACATTACATCATTTATATTTGCCCCAAATGGCTTTATGAAGGTGGATGCTGATTATACAAAAAAACCATTTGAAGAATGGTTAGCCGCCGATTGGCCTTCAACATATCAAAACCCCGATTATGAAAATATTTTTGCTGCCGGTATTGCATTTGCTCCCCCCCATGCAATTTCAAAACCAATGACAAGTCCGAATGGAACGCCAATATTCCCGGCGCCTCCACGCACAGGTATGCCATCCGGTGTAACAGGTAAAGTTGTAGCCGAAAATATAATCGATTGGATTAAATATGGTGAGCCAAAAATGAAACATAAGGCATCAATGGCACGTATGGGTGCTGCATGTATTATCTCGGCTGGCTATGGCATGTTTAATGGGGCCGCCGCATCGATGACAGTTTCACCAATAGTTCAGGATTGGGAAAAATATCCTGAATACGGCAGAAGCCTGAAGGATACAGTTGGAGAAGCCGGACTTGCAGGTCATTGGCTAAAGTGGTTCATGCACTACATGTTCCTCCACAAGGCCAAAGGCTATCCATTTTGGTGGTTAATACCTGAATAATAAAAAGATTAAACAACTATTAAAAATAAGTAAAATGGATAATAAATTAAAAAGGACCATAGCATATTCCGATGAATCATATCCTCCAATGCCAACAAAATCAACACTTTTTTGGAGAAGGTGTATTATCTGGCAGGCATGGCGGTGGCTGATGCTTAACATAAAAATGATGAAAATTGTTGTGGGTGGACATTCTTAATAATTTCATGGGCAGCTTATCGCGCTTTCCGTTTTAGCCTTTTTGTATAAACATGTATTTATAAGCAATATGTGGCCTTTCATGCACCATGCTGTCTTTTCGACTGTAAGGAGATATCTCCTGTGCAGAGCCCTGATTCTTAGGAGATTTCTCCCTCTGGTTGAAATAACAACAATGTATATACTTCAAAGGGCTGCCACTTAAATCACAGCTGCAAGTGTCAATCTTACAAAACCGAGTCACCCCCGGGTTTTTTTACGACGCGTCCCCTCCTCCAGCTCAAATCTGTCGCAAAGCCGGTGCGCAGGGACTTCGGCTTTCAGCAAAATCTATTTTATAAAAAAGTCCAAGTCCCCTCTTTAAAGCCAATGCTACAGACTTGAACTAGATTCAAAATTTTCTAATAAAGTTTGTCTAATATATTTATTTTTGCCATTACAAATTAGTTTATGAGCAGTACCGGCAATATAAAAATTGAAGATTATAATTATCTTCTTCCTGATGACAGAATTGCAAAATTCCCTCTGCATGAAAGAGATATGTCGAAACTACTTTTTAAGTCAGGTAATACAATTGAGGAAAAATTATTTACGGAATTACCTCAATTACTTCCATCTAATTCACTTTTAATCTTCAACGAAACAAAAGTTGTAAAAGCCAGGTTGTTATTTAAAAAAAGTACAGGCGCAAATATCGAAATATTTTGTCTGGAGCCTGTAGTACCAGTTAATGATTTCCAGCTTGCTTATCAGCAAAAATCACCTGTAGTTTGGAAGTGTTTTATTGGAAATGCAAAACGGTGGAAAAGTGGCAAATTAGAATATAATATTGTAGCTTCCGGTAAAGAAACTACTTTGTTTGCTGAAAAAATTGAACAATTATCAGAAGGCTATCTGGTTTCTTTCCAGTGGGATAATGATAATCTGACTTTCTCAGATATTATTAGTAGTGCAGGATTTGTTCCGATACCTCCATATTTAAACCGAAAACCTGTTAATGAGGATAGTATCCGATATCAAACTGTTTATGCAGAGCACAAAGGATCAGTAGCTGCACCAACTGCTGGTTTGCATTTTACGAAAGATATCATCAGCCAACTAAAAGAAAGTGGTATAAAAACTGACAAACTTACATTACATGTTGGAGCAGGGACATTTAAACCTGTTGTATCCAAAACAATTGCTGAGCATGAAATGCATACTGAAAAAGTAGTTGTAGGTTTAAAAACACTAAAGCATATATTAAAAAAACTTGATGATCCCATTATTCCTGTTGGCACAACAAGTATGCGAACTATTGAAAGTTTGTACTGGATGGCCGTTAAATTACATAATGGAAATAATAGTTTTGCTGTGGAGCAGTGGGATCCTTATGAATTAATTGTTGACCCTGAGTTTAATTCTCACATAGCTTTATCACTGCTAATTAATTACCTTGAGAAAAATAAATTAACCGAAATAAAAGGCGAAACACGATTGTTGATAGCTCCCGGATATAATTTCAGAATAGCCACAGGTTTAATTACAAATTTTCATCAGCCCAAAAGCACTTTGCTGTTACTAGTCTCAGCATTAATAGGTGACAGTTGGAAACAGGCATACGATTTTGCTCTAAAAAATGATTTTCGTTTTTTGAGTTATGGAGATAGTTGCTTATTTTTGCCTTAGCGGTAATATTTAATAAATGTACTTTTGTTTTTAATCATTTTTTCATTCACTCATTAATTAATTAATATGAAAAAACCTAAGATACTTATCATACTAATAATCGGTCTAACTATATACTCATGTAGCACAGTTCCAATTACAGGGCGTAAACAACTGAATATGATTCCTGATAATGAGTTAATGACAATGAGTTTTCAACAATACAACGATTTCCTGAAAGAGAATCCTCTAAGTAGTAATGAAGAGCAATCTTTTATGGTTAAAGATGTGGGATATAGAATACAACGATCGGTTGAAAAATACATGAAAGATAATAATCTATCATATTTACTCGAAAGTTATGATTGGGAATTTAACTTGGTTGATAGTGATCAGGTAAATGCTTGGTGTATGCCTGGCGGCAAAGTTATTGTGTACAGTGGTATTCTTCCGGTAACGAAGAATGAAGATGGATTGGCAGTCGTAATGGGACACGAAATTGCCCATGCAATAGCTGGGCACGGCAACGAACGTATGAGTCAGGAGCTTCTTCGTTCTGCCGGGAGTATTGGTTTAATGGTAGCATTAAATGAGCAACCTCAGGAAACGCAATTACTATGGATGTCGGTTTATGGTGTTGGTACTGAAGTGGCAGCTATGCTACCTTACAGTAGACTTCACGAAAGTGAAGCCGATAGAATGGGATTAATATTTATGGCTATGGCAGGTTATAACCCAAATGAAGCCCCAGTATTTTGGGAGAGAATGTCAAAGGCATCTGGCGGACAAAAGCCACCCGAAATTCTCAGCACACACCCATCTGACCAAACACGAATAAACAACTTAAAAAGTTGGATGCCTGAAGCAATGGGCTATTATAATAAGTCGAAATAGTCTTAAGCTAATATTGAATCTTAGGCATTGTTTTTTCTCCAAAAATCACAAATTCAGGAGTACCCTGTGTTTTAATACCTTCATAAATATTAATATCACAGTTTTGATGATGGGTAACTGTTGAGATGGTATTTTTTGTTTCCGGATTCCAAACAACAATATCAGCATCTGACCCGATGGCAATAATACCTTTTGCAGGAAACATGCCAAAAATTTTGGATGCATTTGTAGATGTAAATGCAACAAATTGGTTCATAGATATTTTGCCTGTTAGAACTCCGAATGTATAGAGCAATGCAAGCCTGTGTTCAACACCTCCTGCGCCACTAGGTATTTTCCTAAAATCTTTGATCCCCATTTCTTTTTGCTTAAGAGTAAAAGGACAATGATCGGTGCCAATGGTTTTTATTGTTCCATTTCTTATTGCCTCCCACAACGCTTCGTTATCTTCTTTCTTGCGCAAAGGTGGGCTCATTACAAAGACTGCTGTCTGATCAAAACTTCCCTGGTATTTCGATTCATCTAAAAGCAAATATTGGGGGCATGTTTCTGCAAATACCTGCTGTCCTTTTTTTTGTGCTTGAGCAATATATTTCAAAGAATCTTTGGTAGAAACATGAACAATATAAAGTGGACATTTGGCTTTTTTTGCCAACTCAATGGCTTTTTTGACAGCTTTGGCTTCTAATTTTGCAGGGCGCGATAAGGGATGATATTTGAGGCTTAATTTATTTTCTGAAGCAAATTTATTTCTTAATACTTCAATGTCATCACCTAGTTCGCAATGTGCGGTTACCATTCCACCTGCCTTTCCAACAGCCTTCATTATTTTAAGCAGTACATCATCATTAAGACCAATACTATCTTTGTAGGCCATATAAACCTTAAACGATTTGAAGCCCTCATTATTAATGCAATCTAAAATTTCTTGTTCAATTGAATCTCGCCATTCAATTGGGCTTACATGAAATGAGTAGTTAGTGAGGCAATTTTTAGCTTCTTCTTTGCGTAACTCAATTGCTTCTGCGAGTAATTGCCCTTTTTTAGGCGTTACAAAATCAATAATTGTGGTTGTTCCCCCATACAAAGCAGCATTACTTCCAGTAAAAAAATCATCAGAGGAGTAGCCTGCCGGCGATGGTAAATGCATATGAACATGTGGATCGATACCACCCGGAAAAATATAGCAACCATCTGCATCAATAGTTTTCTCAGGGGCTGAATTGGGTTTAATGTTTTTACCTATTTCTACAATTTTGCCATCAATGCATAATACATCTGCTTTTTGAGAACTGTCGGCATTTATTATTATCCCGTTTTTAATTAAAATTTTCATTATCTCATTATTTAATGATACAATGGTTTATTATTCTACTACATTTTGCACCATTATACCAACTATAAATCTTTTTCAAATAAACCTTCTTCGTTTTTTTAAACCCTAATTTCTTCAAGTAGCTATAGTGTTTAGGTGTACCTTCCTGAGTAATTATTTTCTCAAAACCATCTTTCTTGAAATGATCTTTTAAATGATGGTAAACATATTTTCCATTTTTATAATCTCGGTATTCAGGAATCACAAAGTCAAGACCAACTTTTAGAATATTCCCATCTTCCCTGTGAGCCAAAAATATTCCAGCTACTGCCATATTTCTAAGCACAAAAAAAACTAATCGTATTCATTTCTGCTTTGTATTCAAATTTTGGAAAAAACTGTTGAATTTCAGTCTTATGAAAGTCTAAAAACTTAAGCAGATATTTATTGTCCCCTCTTACTTCGAGCGTATCAAAAAGATGATTTTTAGTGTAAATTTTAAGAAGATAATAAATATCAACTGTTATGATAAATCCATTGAGTGCCATAACCGGATATGCATCAATAAAAAAACCGTAAGTAGCGAAAGATGAAGCACCGACTAGATTTATCCACCTAAATTTTACTATCGAGTTCATTGTCATCGAAAGGGCAATTACTCCCGATGCAGCATAGCCTATCCACTGTAATATTTCAGTATCCATATTTTAGTTTGTAATGTTGAAAGTTTGTAAGTTGAAAGTTTAGAAAGTTGGTAAAAGTATATTTAAAGAGTTTTAATTAATCCAGATAACAATTTTGATATTTCTTCTGACAATGAATAGAGTTTGGTAAATTCATTTTCTGAAATTTTGTCGAGTTCTTTTGCAAGGTACAGCATAGATCTTACTTCACCGCATGAGCCCTTTGCTATAAATAAAAAATATTTGAACTCTTTATTGCTTTTACGTTCAAATCCTTCTGCAATATTGTTCATAATAGAAACGGAAGCACGTTGTATTTGGTCTCTAAAACCAAAGTCCCTGCTTTCCGAAAATAGAGAATAAATCATTACTGACAACTCTTTACTTTTCTGCCATGAGATAATATCCTCAAAACGTTCTATTATCATAAACTAAACTAAACTTTACACTTTTAACTTTTTAAACTTTCAACACGATTATAATTTCCTCCAAAGTCTTAACGATTGTTCTTTTGTAAAGTTATGTATTTTTTTCTCATCAACAGTTTGAATAATCCTATCTTTCACAATCATTTTTCCGTTAGAAATAACATGTATAACATGATTTGAGGTTAATCCGAAAAGGAAATGGCCTAAAAATTATCTTCATTTATTTCTGTTGGGGTATCATAATCCAGTACCACTAAATTATTCTCTCCATCACCAGAAAAATTATTAGTACTTAAATAATTATGTACTTTTCTAATACGATAATAAC
>FUWD013229440.1_pt1 | contig 13673 bp, 13 predicted proteins | sample 1063281 | NCBI WGS metagenome assembly FUWD01 (sample SAMEA79048168, study PRJEB19326) | metagenome | biome: marine
CCTGCTGGGTGTACCCGAGCCGGTCATAGAAGCCACCAGCGCGCCGTGAAGCTACCGTCAGCTGTGTGACGCCGTGTTCTTCACACGCGCTCTCCACAGCGCTCACCAGGGCTGTTCCGACACCAGACGTTTGCACCGAGTCGTCCACCACTATCTCTTGAAGCTGCGCTGAAGCGCCATGGGTGTAGAGCAACGTGTTGATTGTCGTCAGCGCATACCCGACCACGACCCCGTCGACCTCGGCAACATGCACGATGGTACGAGGGGCATCCGCTAACACCTCTGCGAAGCTACGACTAAACCTTGCTCCATCGGGGACGCGATCGTCACCGAGCTTGGCCGCCAACGCTTCAATAGAGTCGTGGTCTTCCGGTATCGCCCCACGAACAGTGGGGGTACTAGCGGGCAAAATATCCCCGGTAATACTCAAACGTCCAGCCCACGAGCCCCACCAGAACCAGCGGGATAGCGTAAAGCGCAACCCAAATTCCGACCGCAAAACCTAGCAAGGCTAGTGCCGCGCCCGAAGCCAAAATTACTGGCCACCAGCTCCACGGGCTATAGAAACCAATTTCAGCGTCACCGTCATCGATGTTGGCGTCCAAGCGATCTTCGGGAAGCGCACCCCCTTGGTTTTTAAACTGAACCTGGAGGAAAAAGCCGATGAACAACGCCAGTATTCCACTCAGCCCAATCGCTAATGTTCCTGCCCATTCCACACTGGAGTGGTCAATAAGCGACCACACCGTGTAGACCGCAGCGATCACAAAGAAATACGCTGCAAGGATGAAAAGGACGACAATGTTGGTCTTCATGAGCTAGGACTTCCGTGTTTTCTGCGGCGCCCTACCTTGTATCTCCCCCGCTATCGGCAAGGCAATCTCGGGATGGTTGAGATCAAAGGCAGGTGACTCGGACCGGATGCGAGGAATCGACGTGAAGTTGTGGCGTGGCGGCGGGCAACTCGTCGCCCACTCCAGTGAGCGGCCATAACCCCAGGGATCATTCACCGTGACCTTTTCGCCGTTGCGGGCCGTGAGGTACACGTTGAGAAGGAACGGAATCATCGATAGGGCAAGGAAAATCGATCCGACGGTGGAGAGCTGGTTCATCCAGGTAAACCCGTCCTCCGGCAAATATGTCGCGTAGCGACGAGGCATGCCCATCACGCCGAGCCAGTGCTGAATCAGGAATGTCATGTGGAACCCGACGAACAGGATCCAGAAGTGGATGTGCCCCAGCGATTCGTTGAGCATTTTCCCGGTGAACTTGGGCCACCAGAAATAGAAGCCCGCGAACATCGCAAAGACCACGGTGCCAAAGACCACATAGTGGAAGTGGGCGACGACGAAGTACGAATCAGAAACGTGGAAATCCAGCGGAGGTGAGGCGAGGATAACGCCGGTGAGGCCGCCGAACACAAACGAAATGAGGAACCCCAAAGCAAACACCATGGGGGTTTCAAACGTCACAGATCCCCGCCACAAGGTGCCAATCCAGTTAAAGATTTTCACACCCGTCGGCACCGCAATCAGCATGGTCATCAACGCGAAGAAGGGAAGAAGAACCGACCCCGTGACATACATGTGGTGAGCCCACACGGTCATGGACAGCGCGCCAATAGCAATCGTTGCGTAGACCAACGTTCGATATCCGAAGACGGGTTTCCGGCTAAACGCGGGGAAAATCTCCGACACGATGCCAAAGAACGGCAACGCAATGATGTACACCTCGGGGTGCCCGAAGAACCAGAACAAGTGTTGCCAGAGAATCGCTCCCCCCGTCGCAGCGTCATACACGTGGGATCCAAAAACCCTGTCGCTGCCGAGCGCGAACATCGCTGCGGCCAAAACAGGGAATGCCAGCAACACGAGAATGGACGTCACCAGAGTGTTCCAGGTGAAGATGGGCATGCGCCACATCGTCATTCCTGGGACGCGCATCGTGATGATGGTGGTGATGAAGTTGACGGCTCCCAAAATGGTCCCAAAGCCGCTCAAACCGAGCCCAAAGACCCACATATTCCCACCAAGCCCCGGCGAGAAAGTTTCACTCGACAATGGTGCGTAGGCAAACCATCCAAAAGCTGCTGCACCCTGGGGGGTCAGGAACCCACCCACGGCAATCAAGGATCCAAAGCTAAAGAACCAGTACGCCAGAGCGTTCAGCCGAGGAAAAGCAACATCGGGGGCGCCAATCTGCAAAGGCATCAAGACGTTGGCAAAACCGGCAAAAAGCGGAGTGGCAAACATCAGCAACATGATGGTGCCGTGCATGGTGAACAGCTGGTTGTACTGCTCTTTTGTGGCCACAACTTCGAGACCGGGAGCGAAAAGTTGGGCGCGAATCACCAGCGCCATAACGCCACCGATGAGGAAGTAAATGAAGGAGGTGATCAAGTAGAGATACCCGACCTTCTTGTGATCGGTTGTGGTCAACCAGTCAACAAAAACGTTGCCTTTTTTGGTCACTCCAATGTTAGAAAATCCGGGGGGGATTTCGGTGAGGGAAGGACGCGGCGCAGTCGTGGTCATGATCTACTCTCTTTCGCCTGGTGGAGTGGTTCCCGGCAAGTTCTGTAACACATTCAACTCGGGGCCGAGTCGCCCGACGTTGCCATCGCTGCGAAGAGCGGACATCTGACGGTTGTATTCATCCTGGGACACGACGTGAACCTCAAACAGCATGAGGGAATGGTATTCGCCACACAGTTCCGCGCACTTACCGCGGAAGACTCCCTCTTCCTGGGGAATGAAATACCAATAATTGGTGCGGGCCGGAATCATGTCCTTCTTGTAGAGAAAATCAATAACCCAGAAGGAATGAATCACGTCGCGGGATTCGATTTTAATTTCTACTTTTTTGTCAACGGGGAGATACAGCTTGGGTAGCAGCTCCAAATCCACACTGCCACCGGGAATTTCTCTCGCCTGAATGCCCGCAGAATAGACATTTTCGTTGAGGTAATTGAAGTCCCATGCCCAACGCTTGCCGTACACCTCGATAGACACTTCGGGATCGGCGAGAGGACTTTCAATCTCAATTTGATCGCGCGCGGTGAAAGCAAACAGGCCTAACACCAAAATTAGCGGCGCGACAGTGTAAAAAGTTTCAATCGGCATGTTGTACCGAAGCTGCGCAGGCATACCCGTCTGACCCTTGCGGCGACGGTAGACGATTGCGGCCCAGATGATGAGAATCCAGGTGATGACTCCCACCACCAACAACACCATCCATGACACCACCCAAAGATCGATGACACGATCCACTTGGTTGGTAAGACCGCGCTGGGTAGGAAGCCAGCCCAGAGCGGACTGTGAGGTGCACCCTGCAAGAACAACCGCAATAAGGGTAAGAAGAGACGCGCCTTTGATTCCGCGTGTGTGTAGCTGGCGCACGACGTGCCTTTCGCCTCGTTTTTGTTATTGTTTTACGAAATAATTCTAGTCCATGTGCCCTCTGGCCCAGGCGAGCCCGGGCCGAGTGACACACCACAAAGGTGGCTAGCTGAAGCTATCCCCGCATGCACAGCTACCCTGCGCGTTGGGGTTGTCAATGGTGAAACCTTGCTTCTGAATCGTGTCCTCAAAATCAACGGAGGCACCCTCAACATAGGCAGAACTCATTTTGTCGACGACAACTTCAACCCCGCCGAAATCGCGGACAAAGTCGTCCTCCATCAAACGCTCATCAAAAAAGAGCTGATATATCAAACCTGAGCAACCGCCGGGCTGAACAGCAACACGGAGCCGCAAATCATCGCGGCCCTCCTGCTCGAGCAGATTCCGAACTTTCAGGGCGGCCTGGTCGGTCAAACTCACCGAGTGGGTGGTGGCAATGGTGTCTGTCATGAGAAACCTCCTTCGCTTAGTGTAGAACTTTTTTCCCCACGCGAGCTGAACGTTACCGGCGTGGAGCGGACTACTAATCCGGGCCGATACTCTGGGGGGACCCTGTTGGAGAGAGAGATACCACCCTGTGAGCAAGAACGAGCGCAACACTCCCGAAGATGCCCCCGAAACGGGCAAAGGTCACCCCACTCCTCGCAGGCGCGACCGCGAGGCGGCATTGCGAAGGCCTTTAGTGTCAAACGACCGTAAGGAAGCCCGCGCACGCATGTCTCAAGGGCGCGAAAGGGCGAGATTGGGGCTCGCCAATGGTGAAGAACGATATCTTCCTGTCCGCGACAAAGGTCCTCAACGCAAGTGGGTTCGTGATTTCGTGGATTCCCGCTGGAGCTTCGGAGAATTCCTGATTCCCATCATGTTCGCGGTTATTATCGCCACGTTCTTGCCCTCGATACAGGCACAATTCATCGCCATTGTCGTGCTGTGGCTGTTTTTCGCGATGACCATCATTGATGCCTCCTTCGCGGGGTACCAGGTGAGGAAAGGCTTGCGCGCCAAATATGGCGAAGAGAATGCGGAAAACGGCGTCCGGTGGTATGCCGCTATGCGTTCGCTTCAGATGCGAGGCTTGCGCCTGCCTAAAGCGCAGATCAAGCGGGGCGAAAAGCCCCGCTAGCGAGTCCTGGCGAGCTCTCGGGTGAGCAGGTGCGCAAAAAACGGACCTCGGTAGACAAAACCTGTGTAGGCCTGCACGAGGGTTGCCCCCGCATCAAGACGGGCCTTGACGTCAGCACCCGTGAAAACGCCCCCCGCGCTGATGACAGACTTTTCTCGAGGAAGAGTTTGACGCAAAAGCTTCAACACGTGAACAGAAGTCTGACTTAGTGGCTGACCGGAAAGTCCCCCCGCCCCCATGCGAGCAAGGACATCGGGGGGTGTCGAGAGTCCGTCGCGCGCGGTTGTTGTATTGGTGGCGATAATTCCCGCGAGATCCAGATCGAGGACAACACTGGCGATGTCCGACACCGCCCTGTCATCCAAATCGGGGGAAATCTTCACCAACAACGGCGTGTCCCCGGCGACTGCGGCCACAGCCGCGAGAAGAGGTCGAAGACTGGCGACATCTTGCAATCCGCGAAGCCCGGGCGTGTTGGGCGAGCTGACATTGACGACAAGATAGTCCGCAAACGGAGCCAACAACGTGGCACTCGCAACATAATCTTTGGTTGCCTCGGATAAAGGAGTAATCCAGCTTTTGCCGATATTGACGCCGATGACGGGTAACGCTCCACCCCAGTGACGCAGCGCAGCGAGACGGGCGGCAACAATTTGTGCGCCCACATTGTTGAAACCCATGCGATTGATCAGTGCCTGGTCTTCAGGCAAACGAAACAGTCGAGGCTTGGGATTACCCGGTTGCGCTATCGCGGTCACCGTCCCCACTTCGACATGGTCAAATCCCAACGCATAGAGACCACGGATAGCCACCGCATTTTTATCAAAGCCGGCAGCGAGTCCCACTGGGGATGCCAAGCCACACCCGAAAGCCTTAACGCCTAACGATGCATCAGGCGCCGTGGTGGTGCGCAACGCGCGGCGAATACCCGGAAGACCCGCAATCTGGATGAGCACCATCCCCAAATGGTGCATGAGCTCGGGGTCAAAGCGTTTCAGAATCGAAAACACAAACGGATACATTAGCTACCCTCCTCAACCGTTGGCGCACCGTGACGGAGCGAACCAATCGCATCCTCAAAGTCCTCAAGATTCTCGAAAGATTGATAGACCGACGCAAACCGAAGGTAGGCAACCTCATCAAGCTCACGAAGAGGTTCCAGAATAGACAAGCCGATTTCGTTGGCGTCAATCTGCGAGGCCCCAGTCTGACGAATGGTCTCTTCGACCCGCTGAGCCAACTGTGCCAAATCCTGATCGGTGACAGGACGACCCTGGCAGGCCTTTTTGACACCCGAGGCAATTTTTTCGCGCGAGAACGGTTCTGTTACCCCGCTGCGTTTGATGACGCTCAAGCTCGCAGTTTCCATGGTGGAAAAGCGACGGCCACATTCCGGGCACTCCCGCCGGCGGCGAATGGACACGCCATCGTCGCTTGTTCGCGAGTCAATGACACGGGAGTCAGGGTGTCTGCAGAAGGGGCAATACATGGTCGCTAACCCTCTGCCGGCGCGTCGGCCGCGGGACGCTCCACAAACCGCTCCGCAATAGCTTCAGCGTGGGCCGGAAGATCTTCTGCCTCAGCGAATATTTTCACCTGCTGGGCAATATGGCTTAGAGCCTGCCGGTCATAGTCAATAATCTGTTGGGTTCGCAGAAAAGACATGGGCGATAACCCCGAACTAAACATTGCAGAACCGTGGGTGGGAAGTACGTGGTTAGATCCCGCCACATAATCCCCCGCGCTCACAGGGCTGTAGTCGCCCACAAAAATAGCTCCAGCGTGGCGAAGAAGAGGCAGGATTTTTTCTGGATCCGTCACCATGACCTCCAGGTGCTCTGGGGCGATGGCATTGGACATGAGGACAACCTGATCGAGGGAATCCATCACAATCACCGCTGATTGTTCCCCATCCAATGCCGCCATGACGCGCTGGGAGTGGCGAGTTTCTGACACCCTGCGTTCGAGGGCGACCATTACTCGCCGTGCAAGCTCCATTGACGGTGTAATGAGGACGACGCAGGCGCGCTCATCATGTTCGGCTTGAGAAATCAGATCTGCGGCAACAAACTCCGGGTAGGCCGTTTCGTCCGCAATAATCCCTATTTCTGACGGGCCAGCTTCGGAATCGATGCCCACAATCCCCTTGACGGCGCGTTTTGCCGCCGCGACATAGCGATTTCCGGGCCCCGTAATCATTGCCACCGGAGCTAGTCCCAGGTCGGGCACTCCCCACGCTAGAGCGGCGATAGCTCCCGCGCCGCCCATGGCGTACACCTCGGTGACCCCCAAAAGATGCGCGGTGGCCAAAATGGTGGGGTGTATTCGACCGTCGAAGTCCGATTGGGGTGGGGAGACGAGCACAATCTCTGCCACGCCTGCGGCCTGAGCCGCAACAACGTTCATCACCACACTGGAGGGGTACACCGCTTTGCCTCCGGGGACGTACACTCCCGCGCGATCAACGGGAACCCAGCGGGTACTGACCGTGCCCCCGGTGTGAAATTCTGTTGACGTTGTCGCCGGAATCGAATCGTCTGATACCGCCCGCACCCGCCGAATAGATTCCTTGATGGCAGCCTTGAGAGGCTCCGAAAGCTCTGCAGCGGCCCGAGAGAGCTCCTTTGCCGATACCTCGATCACCAGGTCATCGACACCATCGAATGATGCAGACTGCGCTTTGAGGGCACCCGAGCCTTCTCGTCGAACGGCCTCCATGAGGGAATCCACAAGCTCTTTTGTTTCTGCCTCCCCCTGGAAGACGCGAGGAACAAAGCCCATCACGGTGGCGGGCGTGATGTTCAGCCCGCGAAGATCAAGAAGACGAATCATATGGTTTCTATCGTACTCGTGCCCTGGGTCACCTCCTCAGCGTGGAGCGCTTAAGATGGGGTACGTGAATACCGTAGAAGCACTCTCGCCCTCCCAAGCTTTCTTGCAAGCATTCCGCCGCCACGGCGCAGGCATGTGCGTGATTACTCTCCTGACCTCGGATGGGTCACCCGCGGGTTTCGCCGCCACCTCCGTGGCGTCGCTTTCCGCATCCCCTCCCCTGGCCAGCTTCAACATGTCCCAAACGGCGAGCTCGTGGCGGTCAATGAAGATGGGAACGAACGTTCTTTTGCACTTCTTGGGAGCTGACTCAGAAGGATTGGCAAGGAAAATGGCAGGCGAAGCGAGTGACAGATTCGTCGGTGATCATTGGAGCGAGGGGCCCGAGGGTCTTCCCCTGCTCTCAGGTGTCTCCGCGTGGTTGCAGTGCACGGTGGTAAGCCTTGTCGAAGTGGAGTTCGCCGCCATGGTGGCGCTGCGCGTGAAAGCTGGCGAAATGGGCGACACGCAAGATGCCCTCGTCTACCACCAGCGAGGCTACGGCCGCGCCGTAGCGCTCTAAGCGCTCAAACAGTCCGCACCGAGTAGGCCCTTTACTTCGCCCAGAAGATCCAAGGACACGGTGACCGTGCGGGGCAGCTCAAACACGCGGACCATTCCCGACTTGACCAGGCGCAACCTCACCGGTGAACCTCCTTCATGTCGACCCAGCGCGACATCGAGGGCCTTCAAGATGTCGTGGGTGGCGAATTTCTCGGGAATGGTAAGCAGCAAAGGCTCGTGTGACTCTCCCGCAGACACATTCAACGGAATCAGCTCGATGGCGTGAAGGCCTAATCCATCGTCTCGGTTGGATACTCTCCCGCGCAAAGCCACGATGGTGTCTTCGACAAGATCGCTCTGATAATTCTTATACGTCTTTCCCAAGAACATGACGGAGAGCTCTCCCCCAAAGTCCTCTATGGACACTTGGGCGTAAGGATTACCGCTCGACCGGGCCACACGATGGTGGACGGAGGTAATCAAGCCGGCGACGGTGACCACTTCGCCATCCTCGCGGTCCTGAATCAACAGCTCGGCAATAGACACGTCTGCTTCTTTGCCAATCGCCCATTCCAGTCCCGCGAGGGGGTGATCAGAGACGTACAACCCCAGCATGTCCCGCTCCAGCGCGAGCAACTCTTTTCGTGGCCACTCAGGGAGATCCGGAACACGGGCCGGTGAAGGGGTGCCGCTGCCTTCAAAAAGACTGTCGAAGTCGAACCCGACATCTCCGTATTCTTCAGCCTTCTTATCTCTCGAGGCAGACTCGATGACATTTTCATGAATATCGAACAGTGAGCGCCGGGTGTGACCGAGCTGGTCAAAGGCGCCCGCTTTGACCAAGGACTCGACACAGCGCTTGTTGAGGACGACAGAGGGAACCTTTTTCACGAAGTCATGGAAGGACACGAAGGCGCCTTTGTCTTCCCTGGTGGTGCGAATCGCATCCACGACTCCCACCCCCACGTTGCGGATTGCGGCGAGGCCAAAGCGAATGTCTTTCCCCACAGCACTGTAGGTCGCAATAGATTCGTTGACACACGGCGGCAAGACCTGAATACCCATGCGGCGACATTCGTTGAGATACACCGCAGACTTGTCTTTTTGATCACTCACGCTGGTCAGCAACGCGGCCATGTATTCCGCCGGATAGTGGGCTTTGAGATGGGCAGTCCAGTAGGAGATCATTCCATACGCTGCCGAGTGGGCTTTGTTGAAGGCGTAGTCCGAGAAGGGGACCAGGACCTCCCACAGCGTCGTGACTGAATCATCGGAGAAACCGTTATCTCGCATTCCTGCGCGAAAGGTTTCAAACTGAATATCGAGCTCTTCCTTTTTCTTCTTTCCCATTGCTCGGCGCAACAAATCAGCTTGGGCGAGCGTGTAGCCGGCAAGCTTCTGGGCGATTTCCATCACCTGTTCCTGGTACACGATGAGCCCATACGTTCCGCCCAAGATTTCTTCCAGCGCGCCGGCAAGCTCCGGGTGTACCGGAGTGATGTCTTGGTGACCATTTTTGCGCAACGCGTAGTTCGTGTGAGAGTCAGCCCCCATAGGCCCAGGGCGATACAGGGCCAACACCGCAGAGATATCTTCAAAAGTGTCAGGTTTGAGCAATCGGAGCAGACTCCTCATCGGAGTGCCATCGAGTTGGAAAACACCCAGGGTGTCGCCCTTGCTCATCAGTTCATACGCTGCCGGGTCATCGAGGGCAAGCTCTTCAAGCACCGGGCGGTGAGCGCTATTGAGCTCGATGTTATCGAGCGTGTCATCGATGATGGTGAGGTTGCGCAAAGAAAGAAAGTCCATTTTGACCAAACCCAGCGCCTCGGCGGAGGGAAAATCAAACTGGGTAACAATTTGTCCGTCTTGATCGCGCTTCATGATGGGAATGATGTCGACCAGCGGTTCAGATGACATGATCACTCCGGCAGCGTGAACACCCCACTGACGTTTTAGGTTTTCTAACCCCTGGGCGCGCTCAAACACGGTCTTCGCGTCGGGATCAGTGTCCAAGAGGGTCCGGAAATCTGCGGCCTCTTTATACCTGTCGTGAGACTTATCCACCATGTCCCGCAGGGACATTTCTTTCCCCATCACGCCAGAAGGCATGACTTTGGTGAGCTTCTCCCCCATCCCAAAGGGGTGACCAAGGACGCGCGCGGCATCTTTGAGCGCCTGCTTAGCTTTAATGGTTCCAAACGTCACAATCTGAGCGACTCGATCGCTACCGTATTTCTCCGTCACGTAGCGAATAACTTCGCCCCGTCGACGCTCGTCAAAGTCCACATCGAAGTCAGGCATGGAGACACGGTCCGGGTTCAAGAAACGCTCGAAAATCAGACCGTGTTTGAGTGGGTCCAGTTCGGTGATGCCCATCGCGAACGCAGCCATGGAGCCTGGACCTGACCCGCGACCAGGCCCCACACGAATCCCCTGGCCTTTGGCCCAGGCGATGAAATCCGCCACAACAAGGAAGTAGCTGGCAAAACCCATCTGGCTGATGACGCCGATTTCATAGTCGGCTTGGTTGGTGACTCTTTCGGGAACACCAGCAGGGTAACGATGGGTGAGCCCTATGCGCACCGCCTTTTCAAAGAAACTGACTTCACTCTCTCCTGCGGGAACAGGAAAACGAGGCATATAGTTTGCTGATTCATCAAACTCGACATGCGCCCGCTGCGCGATAAGTAACGTGTTGTCGCTGGCTGCGGGGAAGTCAGCAAACAGTGACCGCATTTGTGCCGGTGTCTTCACATAGAACTCGTTGGAACCAAACTTAAAACGCTTGGGGTCATCCAGAGTGGACCCCGATTGCACGCACAGCAGAGCGGCGTGAGCATCCGAATCCGCCGCCGTCGTGTAGTGCAGATCATTGGTCGCCAACAGGGGAATATTCAGCTCCCGTGACAGTCGCAACAGGTCAGGAATAACCCGTTTTTCTAACCCCAGCCCGTGATCCATGATTTCGACAAAGTAGTTATCTGCACCGAAAATATCGCGGAACTCCGCAGCCGAAGCAACCGCTTTGTCGTATTGTCCTAAGCGCAAATACGTCTGCACCTCGCTACTGGGACAGCCCGTGGTCGCGATAACCCCTGCGCTGTAGGTCTGGAGAAGTTCGCGATCCATCCGAGGTTTGAAGTAATACCCCTCCAGCGACGCGATAGAGGACATGCGAAAAAGGTTGTGCATTCCCTCCGTTGTCTCCGCCAGCAACGTCGCGTGGGTGTATGCGCCGGTTCCCGAGACATCATCTTCCCCCCCGTTGCCCCACTGGATGCGCGTTTTGTCACTGCGGTGAGTTCCCGGTGTCAGGTATGCCTCGATGCCGATAACCGGGTTGATACCGGCGCCGCGAGCTTGTTTCCAAAACTCGTACGCCCCAAACATCACTCCGTGGTCCGTCATCGCTACGGCCGGCATCTCAAGCCGTGCAACCTCGGATACCAGGGCGGCTATCTTGGCGGCGCCATCCAACATCGAATACTCGGTGTGCACATGCAAATGGGCAAAAGAGTCACCGGAAGGGCTCAAGAACGTCTCCTAAGTGGGCAGGAAACTCTAGCTTAATCCGCTACCGGCGAGAGGCTTGTCACCACTCCGAGAGGTCAGCTTTTCAGTCGATCCAGTGCGCCCTGAAGGTCCGCCGGAACGGGGCTGTGAACGTGAACGAGTTCACCACGGGAAGGGTGGGTGAACTGCAGCTCGCTCGCATGAAGCCACTGCCGGCTCACTCCTAAGCGCTCCGCCAACGTGGGGTCTGCGCCGTAGAGAGTGTCCCCCACAATGGGATTTTTTTGGGCCGACATGTGTACACGAATTTGGTGGGTCCGCCCCGTTTCAAGGGTCACCGTCAGGAAGCTCGCGGCTTTGAACGCTTCCAACGTTTCATAGTGGGTCACCGAATCTCTGCCGCCTGCAACCACCGCAAACCTCCATGAGGAACTGGGGTGGCGCCCGATGGGGGCGTCGATAGTCCCCACAGTGGGGTCCGGACGCCCCTGGACGAGTGCCAAGTATGTTTTGTGGACTTCGCGGGCTTTGAAGGCTCTTTTCAGCTTGCTGTAGGCCAGCTCGCTCTTGGCAACCGCCATCACTCCTGAGGTTCCCACGTCCAGGCGGTGCACGATGCCCTGGCGTTCAGGTGGACCCGACGTCGAGATCCGGTAGCCCGCACCTGCGAGCGCACCTAACACCGAGGGTCCGTCCCAGCTCGGTGCCGGGTGAGCAGCCAGCCCTGGAGGTTTATCGATGACGACGACATCGTCATCGTCATACAAAATCGTCATGGATTCAACAACAATGGGTTCGATACGGGGCGCCTTTTTGGGCTCGAACGTCACATCGAGCATCACGCCGGAATTCACTCGGTCACTCTTGATGCCGGCTTTTCCGCTCACCACTGCTCCGCCTGCGTCAATGATTTCTTGAGCAAAGGAACGAGAAAACCCAAAAAGCCGGGAGAGGACGACATCAAGTCGTTCGCCAGCGAGCCCCTCGGGCACGGCAATAGTTCGTGTTTCAGCCACTACGCGGTGCTCTCAGTGCCAGGCCGGAAGAAAAAACCACTACGCCGGACGGGTATCTGACGCACCTTGAGGGAGATTAGAGGATCCCAACGCCCCCAACTGTCCATTAATAAAGGACTGCAAACTGGCCCGGTACTCGCGTTCAAAGGTGCGCAACTGCTCGACCTCTTGGGTGATGCTCCCACGTTCGCCCTCCAGCTGCATCAGGTGCGCTCGGTGCTCCGTCTCGACTTCTGCAATAATCCGCGCAGCTTGGCCATGGCCTTCGGCAATCAGCTGGTCTCGTTTTTCAATTCCTTCACGCACATGGTCCTCGTGGAGCCTGCGTGCGAGCTGAAGAAGATTATTCGCGTTAGCGGTATCAGCCGTTTCCCCGTTGGCGGAGAACCCGGAAACGCCCACAGCGCTGCCGGAGGCTCCCGAGCGCTGAAGCTCGGAGATGCGTCCTTCCATGCCTGCGAGTCTCTGCGCCAGTTCGTCTTTTTCAGACACCACGCGGCGCATTTCCACGACGACCTCATCGAGAAAATCATCGACCTCGTCCTGGTCGTATCCTTCGCGAAACTTTGTGGACTGAAAACGTTTGTTGACAATGTCCTCTGGTGTCAGTGCCATGGGACCCTACCTCTATTTCGATGACTGATGGAAAGTGGAAAATGGCGCCGGACGTCTCTTGTCGATAACGCGACTTTTTCTAGGTTACCCCGGAATGGGGAAGAAAAGGAGCGAAGTTAGCGCAAACCTCCGACAAAAGACCAGACAATAAATGTGGCGAACATCAGCAAGCTCCAGCCCAAATCTATCGCGGCACCACCAAACCGCAGAGTGGGTACCACTTTACGGACCGCACGAAGGGGGCGATCTGTCACGGAATAGGCGGCCTCGGCCAGGAGCAGCACAGGGCCCTTGGGGCGAAACCCACGGGACAGCACTTGCACCCAGTCAAAAATAAACCTCACCCACATGGCAAGCAAAAATAGGGACAGACCGAGGTACACGATGCTGGCGAAACTGGTCGCGATGATATCCATAGAACCTCCAGTATGCCCGAAAGCAACTGTGGAGGAGGCCCTTGTTAGTCGGTCAGCGCCGCGTCGAGCTCGGACTCCATTCCGTCTCCATCGCCGCTGACCAAAATGTGGGACGGTGAGAGGAGGAAAACCTTGGGAGTCACGCGCTCAATGTGGCCGTGCAGTCCCTGAGAGAGCCCACTGGAAAAGTCGACGAGTCGCCGAGCTTCGG
>FUWD012816313.1_pt1 | contig 13660 bp, 11 predicted proteins | sample 1063281 | NCBI WGS metagenome assembly FUWD01 (sample SAMEA79048168, study PRJEB19326) | metagenome | biome: marine
ACCTTATCCGTATTGTCGGCAACTCTACAAACATTGCCATGAGAACCATATTTTTCAATGATCGAGGGGGACTCAACATTCTGGCACCTGTCGGTCTGGTTTCCGGGGTATCGATGCTTGCCGCATTTTGCTTCGCGGCTTGGTCGTTCATCCGGAATGATGAACGAAAGACGGCAGTTTTCGCCAGCCTGATGCTGCTGGTCGCCTTGGCGGTGCTTTCCGTCAATCCTCTGGTGCAGCCGCGTTACCTGATGCCCTATGCGGTTGCTTTCTTCATGCTGGTGCAGCGGCAGTATGGGCAGGAAGAGAAAAAAACATCTGGGGCGCAGCCATTGCGTTGACGGTGTTGGGAATTGTCGGTTACGGCGTGTTGCCCATTCCACACCCTCCGGTGCCTATCGTTCATGAGTTCTGGCTGTATTGAGCATGTCGCTGAATAACAAAAAGAGGCTTCTCTATTTCCTGACGGAGGACTGGTTCTTCTGTTCCCATTTCATTGATCGGGCTCGTGCCGCTCAGGATGCGGGTTATGAGGTTGCTGTTGCTGCCCGAGAGGGGAAGGATGCCGATGTCATCCGTTCGTGCGGGTTCAGATATTTTCCTACTGGTTTGCAACGTCGGAGCACGAATCCATTCACGGAATTGTTGCTGCTTGTCCGTATATGGATGATATACCGACGTTTCCGACCCGATGTTGTGCATCAAGCGGGGGCCAAGCCCATCCTCTACGGGACACTGGTTGCTAAGTTTATGGGGATTACTCATATCCTGAATGCTCCTATCGGTATGGGGTATGTGTTCAGTGCCCAAGATCGTCGTGCGCGCATATTCCGCCCATTTCTCAAGGCAGCCTATCGACTCCTCGTGAATCCTTCCGGCAGTAAGGTGGTTTTTGAGAATGGGGACGATCTCGCAACTTTTGTTGAGTGGGGTGCCGTACGCCGTCACGATGCCATCCTTATCCGTGGAGCAGGTGTTGACCTTCAGCTATGTGAGGCTGAAAATATTGAAAAGCATAATGATGTTCCCATTGTTGTTCTGTCGGCGCGTATGCTTGAGGACAAAGGGGTGAGGGAGTTTGTTGCTGCCGCAAGAGTGCTTTTCGAGCGGGGCGTCAATGCCCGGTTTGTTCTGGTCGGGGGTCTAGACCCGTCTAATCCTACAGCCGTTCCTGAATCTACTCTCAATGAGTGGAACGGGACGTATGGGGTTGAATGGTGGGGTTGGCGCGGTGACGTTCCCGCCATCCTCCGCAAAGCTGATATTGCCTGTCTGCCGTCCTATCGGGAGGGCTTGCCCAAGTCACTGGTGGAGGGTGCAGCATGCGGCCTTCCAATAGTGACGACAGATACGGTCGGTTGCCGTGAGGTTGTCGAAGAAGGTAAAAACGGCTTTCTTGTTCCGGTCCGCAGTGTCGAACCCCTTGCCGATGCACTTGAAAAACTCATTGATGACAAAGCGTTGCGCAGGAAGATGGGACAGGAGAGTCGAAAAAAGGCTGTCAGAGAATTCGATACGAAAAAAATCGCAACAGAGACCTTGTTCGTATATGGCCAGTTTTTTTTGAATGGGAACAATTCCCGGCAGTCTTTGCAGGTCAGGAGCTCCCTGTTTCTGGGGCTCCTTCTGTTGCTTGAGGACTGGAAGATTATCCTTGGTGGCGTTTTGTTTGGCGCATTAGTCGCAATGTTGTGCTGGTGGTCTTTTGCTCTGCCTGACGGGGGTAAGGAATGGATGCCAGTGGTTTTTGTTATGCTGGGCGCATCGCTTGGAGCGCTTGGGAGTCTCATCTTGGTCATGGTCAATACATGGGTTGCCATGGTTGTTGATGGATCAGCTGCAGTTGTAGGTTCATCATGGCGGTATGATATCGTGAAGCGAACCGCGGACTCTATGCTTGCCGGAGCGCTCAGCATTCTCCTGCTCTTTCCCTTGGCAGTCATTGCAGTGCTGGTGCGATCGACCTCGTCCGGCCCCGCTCTCTACTGGAGCGATCGCATCGGAAGAAACGGCAGGATCTTCAGGATGCCGAAGTTCCGTTCGATGCGCACGGATACTCCGCCCATGGCGACGCACCTTATGACAGATCCAGACCGGTTTCTCACCCCGATCGGCCGGTTCCTTCGCAAGACGAGTCTTGACGAACTTCCGCAGCTCTGGTGCATCCTGAAGGGTGAAATGAGTTTTGTTGGTCCCCGCCCGGCGTTGTTCAATCAGGAAGATTTGATCGCGCTTCGCACGAAGCGTGGTGTTGATTCACTTGTCCCCGGGCTGACCGGTTGGGCGCAGGTCAACGGGCGTGATGAACTGCCAATTCCTCAAAAGGTGGCCTTGGACGAAGAATATCTTCACCGGCGTTCCTTCCGCTTCGATCTCGCCATAGTCTGGTTGACCATTGTAAATGTTTTGTCTCGCAAAGGGATCACCCATTAATGCCTAATCGTCTTACATCAAAGCTCGCCCGGAGCATGGCAGGCCTGGGACGGAACCGCAAGCAGGGGGCTATGATGCTCGTTGATGCAGTCCTGCTGACTTTTTCCGTATGGGGGGCCTATAGCCTTCGGTTCGGCATTTTGTTTGAACCCAATCTCGAACAGTGGTTGTTGATTCTGGCGGCTCCGGCTTTGAGTATTCCATTATTTATTCCGTTCGGACTCTACCGTTCTGTTGTGCGGTACATGGGAGAGCATGCATTGTGGGCCATTGTGAAGGCCGTTGGGTTTTCTTCCATCCTCTGGGCATTTCTTGCCTTTATGACCTCCATGACTGGTCAGGAAGGGGCTCCCCGTTCTGTTCCCATCATATACGCGCTTCTTGCCGTCATCCTAATCGGTACGTCGCGTTTTACAGCACGCTGGTTGCTCTGGTTGCCGGTGCGAAAGCAGTTTTCGGGCCGTCAGGTGCTCATTTACGGAGCAGGGGTGTCCGGGCGTCAGCTGGCTGCTGCTCTGCAGGGCGGACAGGATCTGTTCCCTGCTGGATTTATTGATGATGATCCGGATCTTTTCGGAAAGGATCTTGATGGATTGCGTGTGTACGGGGAATCTCAATTGGGGGACGTGATCGAGAAGTTCGATATCCATGATGTCATCGTGACGCTTTCTTCTTCATCGAGCCTCAAGCGCCAAGCCGTCGTACAGCTTCTCGAGCAGTATCCGGTGAAGGTTCGTATCCTTCCGGCTGTTGCCGAGATTGCCAACGGCAAACATCTGGTAAACATGGTACGGGAGGTCGATATCGGCGACCTGCTCGGCCGCGATCCTGTCGCTGCCGATCCCGCACTGCTTGGAAGGAACATTACCGGGAAGATTGTTCTGGTTACCGGTGCGGGCGGATCTATCGGTTCTGAGCTTTGCCGCCAGATTGCAGGGCTGCGGCCCCAGTTGCTGGTTCTTCTGGAAGCCAGTGAGCATGCGTTATATCAGATTGATAAATCACTGAGAGCTCTCTCTGTTTGTGATGTGGTGCCCTGCCTTGGTTCCGTTGAGGACCGCTCACTTGTCGAGAAGCTGTTGCTGAAGCATGGGGTCCAGACTATCTATCACGCAGCGGCCCACAAACATGTTCCGCTTGTCGAGTGCAATGTTGCAGAAGGAGTGCTGAACAATGTATTCGGCAGCAGAACGCTGGCCACCTCAGCATTGAAGCATGGGGTAGAGACCTTCGTGCTGATTTCTACGGACAAGGCCGTACGGCCAACGAATGTGATGGGGGCGACCAAGCGGTGGGCTGAACTTGTAATGCAGGAGTGTGCACAGAAGGCAATGGCCCTTGGGCTTGGCCAGCGTTTCTGCGCTGTAAGGTTCGGCAATGTGCTGGGCTCATCAGGCTCGGTAATTCCCCTTTTCAAAGAGCAGATTTCGCAGGGGGGGCCGGTAACGGTGACACATGAGGAGGTCACCAGATTCTTCATGTCCATTCATGAGGCTGTTGAACTGGTCATTCAGGCAGGGAGCATGGCCGAGGGCGGGGAGATTTTCCTGCTTGACATGGGAGAGCCGGTGAAAATCATCGACCTGGCGCGAAACATGATAAGCCTTGCCGGCCATGAGGTTCGCGATGCGGCCAATCCGGACGGCGACATCGATATCGTCGTGACCGGGTTGCGGCCGGGTGAAAAACTCTATGAGGAACTGCTGATCGCTGACGAGCATGCCGCGGAGACTGAGCATCCCAAGATTATGAAAGCCCTTGAACCCTCTCCTTCGGATTCAGTGCTTGAAGAACTGTTGGTGCGACTGCAGGAGTGTATTGACGGCGGAGACGAGTCGGCAGTGCGCGGTCTGCTTATGGATGTTGCCGGTTAGTTTTGGTTGTTCATTTCATTCACTGGTTCAAGTATAAACTCATGACGACGGTTTCTCTCGAAACCCCGACCTGGCGGCAGAAGCTCAGGAATATCAATTCCTGGCTGCTAGTCGCGTTCGGTTTCATTCTGCCCTTTTCCGTGGCAGCCGACGGCATTCTTGCCGGGCTCATTGCATTCCTTTCGCTGCTTGCCGGTGCCGAACGGGAGGGGTGGCGCCAGATTCGCCAGAATAAACTGGTTTGGGCGATACTCGGCTTTTATCTGCTGCATATAGTCGGCATGTTCTGGACCGAAGACCTTGCTTCCGGGTTCAAGCTTCTGCAGAAGGAATCCCTGCTTCTTTTTCTTCCGATCCTTATGCTTTCGGTCAAGCGGGAGCATCAGCGCTATTATGTTCTGTCGTTTCTGGCGGCCATGATTGTGCAGGTGGCTCTGTCCTATGCGATATGGTTCGGGGTGGTTCCTCCTTTCAATATTGCCACATTGCCGGATCCCGTGCCGTTCATGGGGCACATCACCTACAACCCGTTCCTCGCCATAGCCCTGTACATCCTGCTTTATTTTCTGGTTTTTGATCGGTCGGTTGGACGCGGGGCAAAGGTTCTCGCGCTACTTTTTTTCGTGGCTGGTTCCGTCAATATGTTCATTACGCAGGGGCGCGCCGGTCAGGTGGCCTATTTCGTGATGCTTGTGGTTGTGGTCTTTCAGTATTACCATCGCTATGCACTGAAGGCGGCACTGATTTCTGCTGTTGCCGTGACGGCAGTGTTCGGGTTGATGTACAAGACCAATGGGAGCTTTCAGGAACGGGTGGACGGCGTAGTCTGGGATCTGCAGCATTACGATACCCATAAGGGCAGTCCTGTCGGCGCAAGGATCACCTTTGCGGTGAATTCCTTCGATATCGTGCAGCGCCATCCATTGGCGGGAGTGGGGACTGGTGACTTCATCGCGGAGTATGCAAAGGTCGATGCCAGAACTACACAACTTGGCGCCACGACGAACCCTCATAACATGTATGTGCTGGAGGCGGTGCAGTTTGGCTTGCTCGGGATCCTTTCCCTGTTATCCATCCTCCTGGCCCAGTGGCATATGGCCTCCCGTTCAGGCGATCCATTTCAGAAGAGGTTCGGTGTAGTTCTGCCGATAATCTTCGCATTCATCATGCTGAGCGACACGTACCTTCGAGGCTTCTTTACGACGATGCTTTTCGTCTATCTCAGTGCGTTCACTTATCGGCTGTGGCCTGAAGAGGCGGAGGGGTAGTCAGGCTTTCTGCAGCAGGCTGATCAGGTTTTGCCCGTTTACGTACTGTTCTAGGATTCGAAAGCTCGCAGTAAAGCCGTACATGGCCCCCCAGCGCCGCTGGTCATCGAAATAGAGCGGGAAGGTTTCTTCGGTGAGGAAGTTAACATGCGTGGGATCCTGGAAGACCGGCGGGAAGGGATAGATCGGGGTGCAGGAAAAAAAGATTCCTTCCTGTTTGAGTACTCTCCAGATGTCGTTCATGAGTTCGATGAAGGGCAGCCTGCGTTCCGGCAGGTAGACTAGCCTAGGGACATGCTCCAGAAAATCATAGGCTGTTACGAAGTCGAAGGTGGCGTTGCCGAAGGGGATGGGCTCTATGGCCAGATCGGCTTTCCTGATTCCTTTCTCCGGGTTTTCAAAGACGTCGATGCCGAAGCGTTCGGCGGCGCCGAACGGGTTTCGTGGCTCGCTTCCGCAGCCTATGTCGAGTGTCGATGATGCTTCGGCCGTTAGCGTTTTTGCATCGTACTTACGATAGACCATGTTGAGATCCTTGATTTTCGGCAGGCCGATGCTGCTCCGCATGAGGTGCTTGGCTATCTTCCTTTTCAGTTCAAGGTAGGTACTCATAGGAGATCATTGTTGTGGGGCGTTGAACTGCAGGTCGTAGAGGTTTTTATAAGCACCGTTCATTGCGAGCAGTTCCGGGTGGGTACCTGATTCAACCACCCGGCCGCGCTCCATCACGATGATCCTGCTGGCGTTCTTGATGGTCGAGAGGCGGTGGGCGATGACGAGTGAGGAGCGGTGCTCCATGGCATGGTTGATGGCTTCCTGCACCACCTTCTCGGATTCATTGTCGAGGGCGCTCGTGGCTTCGTCGAAAATGAGGAGCTCAGGGTTCTTGACCATGGCGCGCGCAATCGCAAGGCGCTGGCGCTGTCCGCCGGAGAGCTGGATGCCACGATCTCCTATGAGGGTCCGGTATCCATCGGGCTTGTCCGTGATGAAGCCGTGGGCGTTGGCGAGCCGGGCAGCCTGTTCGATGCGCTCCCGGGTGACCTTTTCGTGCATGCCGTAGGCAATGTTATGCTCAATGGTGTCGTTGAAGAGAATCACTTCCTGGCTTACCACGCCGACCATCTTTCTCAGCTGCTTATAATCAAGATCACGGATGTCGGTGCCATCAATGGTGATGCGGCCGGAATCGACATCGTAGAAGCGCATGAGGAGGTCCGCCACGGTGGACTTGCCGGAACCGGACTGACCTATGAGGGCGACACTGTCGCCCTTTTTTATTTCAAAGCTGACGTTGTCGAGCACGTTGGGTGCATCAGCTTCCTCGCGGTATTTGAAGGATACGTTCTCGAAGCGGATAGCTTCCTGGAAGGTACTGATGGGTGTCTTTCCGTTGACGAGGGTCGGTTTGGTGTCGAGCACCTCAAAGATCCGTTCGGCCGATGCCCGGCCGATCTGCAGGGAGTTATGGGCGTTGCCGATCATTTTCAGGGGGCCCATGACGGAGTAAAGGGTGAAGGCGAAGACGAGCAGTTCATTGGCTGTCATGACACCGGCAAAGACCTGCAGCCCGCCGAACCAGAGTACCATGGCGATGGCGCCGATGAGGAGGGTTTCGTTGAGCGGCCCCGTCAGGTCGCGCAGCCGGAAAATGCGTATGGTTGTTTTGCGGAAATCGTCGGTGAATGCCCTGAAGCGACCGAGCTCCTCGTGCTCGAAGGCGGTTGCCTTTATGAGCTTGATGCCGTTGAACTTCTCCTGGAGGACGGAGTTCATGTCGCTGAGCCGCTCCTGCAGGGCCGCTGCATGGCCCTTGATGCCGTTTCCGATCAGGCTTATGAAAAAGAAGATGACGAGCGAGCTGCCGACGGCGAACAGGGTCAGTTTCCAGCTGAGGGCGAGCAGGACGGCCACATAGACGAATATCGAGAACGGGTTCTGCAGGAAATTGACGAGGGTGGTGCTGATGCTGCGGTCGACGTTTTCAACGTCGTTGTACACGTAGTTCATCAGGTTGCCGACCTTGTTGCGGTTGAAGTAGCCGAGCGGCATCTCGATGATGTTTGCGAAGATATCGTCGCGGAGTTTCTTGGCGGTCTTGCTCTGGATCCTGAAGATGAGGATCTGGTTCAGGTAGACGAAGAGGTTCTTGAGTGCGAAGGCTGAAATCAGAAAGAGGCAGATCTTCAGGAGCATGAGCTCTTTCGTTTCGGCCCTGAAGAGGCTTTGGTACCGGGTGAGTGCCCACTCCTTGAGTGCGCCGGTATCGCGCTTGAAGTCGAAGCTGTCGGGCGAGGTATGCAGTGCCGGTTCCGAAGGAGGCGTCCGGGGCTGGTTTGGCCTGAGTGCCAGATTATTGGGGGTGGCCTGCTTGCCGGTGGTCTCCAGCATGCTGATGCTCTCACTGGAGGTGAAGACGGCGTTCAGGAGCGGAAGGATCGAGTAGATCGAGATGACACTGAAGATGGACGTCATCATGCTGACTACGACGACGAGCACGACGTTTCCTTTGGAGGGGGCAAGGTATCGGAGGATTCTGAGCAGTACGGCCATGAAGGTTCCCGGGGTGGATTCATCGGTGCTGAAGCGCTAATATACTGTATAAATCGGAAAGAAGACTTCCTCCGATTGAGGCAATAGGCGGATGGCCACAAGTTTTGTACCTTTACCTCGAAGTTTTTTTCGAGCAGCAGTGAGAGTGCATGGTAGAGTTGACAAGCAAAAAGGATGATCGGTTACGCCGGTGGAGCAGGTCCGCCGAGACTCTGATCGCCTGGGCGGTGATGCTGCTCGGCGCACTGCTGCGCGCGGTGAGTCGCCCTGCGGCTATGCGGTTCGCCGATCTGGCAGGGGACGCCATCCATCATGTGGTCGGTCTGCGCAGGGACCTTGTCTACCGGAACCTCGCGCTGACTTTTCCCGAAAAGTCGCAGGAGGAGGTGCGCCGGATTGCTACGGGTGTATACCGCAACATCACAAGGACGTTCATCGATGTGCTCCGTTTTCCCCTCATCAGGGAGCAGGCCGACATTGACGCTCTTGTCGATATGGATGTGTCTTTATTCTGGCAGGGCACCGAGAACGGTCGGAAGGGCGCGGTGATGCTGTCAGCCCATTACGGCAACTGGGAGCTTATGGCCATGGCCTTCGGGATGAAGGCCATGCCTATGACTATTATCGTTAAAGAGCTCACCAACAAAGCACTTGATGAGGCCATGAACCGGTTCCGTACCCTCAACGGCAACAGCATCGTCTATCAAGGGGATGCGGTGCGCGAGGGTTTGCGTCTCTTGAACGAGGGTGGGGTGCTGGCCATCCTCGCCGACCAGTCAGATCCGGGAGCCAGCGCCTACGGGGATTTCCTCGGGCGCAGGGCGACCATGTTCCAGGGAGCGGCCGTTTTCGCGCTGCGAGCAAAGGTGCCGCTTTTCGTCGGCATGTGCCGACATGCCGAGAACGGGCACTACCGGGTGGATGTAAGGGAGATTGAAACTGCCGATCTGAAGTTCTGCAGGGAGGATATCGAGACCCTCACCATCCGCTATACCAACGTGCTGGAAGAGTACATCTACAGGTGGCCCGAAGAGTGGTTCTGGCTGCACAACCGCTGGAAAAACGCTTGAGGGAGAGGACAGCTATGCATATCTGCCTCGTCAATGACACCCGGCTTCCGACGAAGAAGTACGGAGGAACCGAGCGGCTGATTGCCTGGCTCATCGGGGAGTACCTGAAGCTTGGGCACAGGGTTTCCGTGGTGGCTCCGACCGGTACGGCTCTGCAGGGGGTGGAGTGCATTCCCGCCGATACCCACGAGGATGCATTGCAGGTCATTCCAAAGAGTGCCGATATCGTCCACTTCCACTCCTGGGGTCCGCCTCCCGATTTCGACCGCCCGTGGATTTATACTCTGCACGGTGTAGCCGAAGGAGCTGTCCTGCCTAAGAACACGGTCTGCATCAGCCGGAGCCACGCCCGTCAGCACAACGTCAAGGTCGTGGTGTACAACGGAGTCAACCCTGACGAGTTCCATTTCCGCGATCGGAAGCAGGACTACCTGCTTTTCTTCTCACTGATCCGCCGTAGGGCGAAGGGAGCCGAGCGAGCAATACGGCTGGCCCGCAGGTATGGGCACCGTACGATTTTTGCCGGCGGCACGCGTCTCGACCTCATCAAGGGCGGTGGGTTACTGGAGAGTTTCCATCCCGGGCTGAAGTTCGTAGGGAAGGTCGCCGGCGAAGAGAAGGCGGAACTGTTCTCCAACGCAAAAGCGCTGCTCTTTCCCATCAGCTGGGAGGAGCCGTTTGGCCTGGTTCTGGTAGAGTCGCTGCTGTCGGGTACGCCGGTCGTGGCAACACCGCGCGGAGCCGTGCCGGAGCTTGTGCCACCGGAAGTGGGCGCACTCTTCACTACTGACGAGGAGTTCCCCGACGCGCTTGAGCGGGCAATGGCCTGCAGGCCTCTTGATTGCCGCGAGTGGGCGATGGCCAATTTCTCCTCAGCGGTCTGTGCCGGCAATTACCTCACCCTCTACGAACGCTTGCTCGGCGGGGAGGACGTCTTTGGCTGAACATACCCCCAACAGCATCCTGATTGTCGTCCAGCGTTCCAACGGCGACGTTTTCCTCTCGGAGCCCCTGATCAGAGGGTTATTCGAGGCGTACGGCAGTCCCCGCATCGACCTGCTCATCAACGACGACACGCTGGCAATTGCACACACGCTGCCTCATATCGGGGAGATCCATACCTATTCGTATCGTCTGCGCGCTGAGGGGAAGAAAGGTCAGACCGCGGATCTCTATAGGAAGCTTTTCAGAAAATATGACCTCGCAATCAGTTTGACGGCTAGTGATCGTTCGGTGCTCTTTGCGCTCGCGGCGGGCCGGAGGGCAATCAGCGCGGTCGAGCCGGATCCCGCGAAGTCCTGGTGGAAGCGGGCGCTGCTTTCAGATCATTACCTGTTCAATACGGGTCGGCATATCCTCGAGAACAACACCGCAGCATTGGAGCTGCTGGGGATCGATTCCGGTTCGCTGGAGGTGCGGGCGCATCATTCTGCTGCCGCCTCTTCGAGTGTGGAGCGGATGCTTGCGGATCGGGGCATCGGTTCGTTCATCCTTTTCCATCCAGGGGCGCAGTACAGCTACAAGGTCTATCCCGAAGAGCTTCGCATTGAGCTCCTTGAGAAGCTAGACGGGCTTGGGGTCCCGATTGTGGTGACGGGCTCGAAAAGTGCGGTGGATATGGAGATCAAGCGTTCTCTACCGAAGCTCCGGAACCTGCACGATTTCATCGGGTGCACCAGCATGGACGAACTGATTGCACTGAGTGCCTGCTCAATGACGTATATTGGTGCTGATACATTGAACATGCACATAGCGGCCGCTCAGGATCGGCAGGTGTTTGCCATCTTCGGCCCTACACTGCCGGCCATGTGGTCTCCATGGTGCAACAGTCTGCACCGAGCCACCGGCGAAAGCATGCCGTTACAGACCTATGGCAACATTACCATGTTCCAGGCGGATATGGAGTGCGTGCCGTGTGGTAAGGCCGGGTGCGATGACCATCACGGCAAAAGCGACTGCCTCTTCCGTATTGAGCCCGAAACCATTTATCAGGAAGTTGCCTCTTGGCTGAAAAAATCACGGTAACCGTCCTTACGAAGGATTCGGAAGCGACCCTCAGGGAGTGTCTTGAAGCCTTGCGGGGGTTCGATGAGGTGGTCGTGCTCGACAGCGGCTCCGGTGATCGTACGCTCGAGATTGCCCGCAGCTTCCCGAACGTGGTGGTGCATGAGCACCCTTTCCTCGGCTTCGGGCCGATGAAGAACCTTGCAGTCGACAAGGCGTCGAACGACTGGATCCTTTCCGTCGACAGCGACGAGGTAGTGAGCTCCTTTCTTGCAGAAGAAATTCAGTCGATGCAGCTCGACGAGCATTGTGTCTACGCGGTCGGGCGCGACAACCAGTACCACGGGCGCCTCATCAATGGTTGCGGCTGGGACAACGACCGGGTGGAGCGCCTCTTCAACCGGAAGCGCCTTCGATTCAACGACAGGATGATTCATGAGGGTCTCGAAATCAACGATGCGACACGGATTGTGCGGCTGCGTGGCCGCCTTAAGCATTACGCATACGACAACGCTTCGCAGCTGATTGCCAAGCTGCAGCACTACTCGACCCTCTGGGCCGATGAACGGAAGGGAAAGAAGAGCGCATCGGCTTTACAGGCGTTCCTCTATGCGGCGTTCTCGTTTTTCAAGTACTACATCCTTAAGAGGGGGTGGCTATACGGATACGAGGGGCTCCTGATATCTGTCTCGAACGCCAACGGGGTCTTTTACAAGTACATCAAGCTCTACGAAGCGAACCGCCGATGAAGTGCAGTCTTGTCATCACAACATACAACTGGCCGGAGGCGCTTGAACTTTCGCTCATGAGTGCGATCCGGCAGTCGGAAGCGCCCGACGAGGTAATCGTAGCCGATGACGGGAGCCGGTCCGATACCGCCAGACTGGTCGAAGAGTACCGGCAGTCCTCCTCCATTCCTGTGCGGCATGTATGGCAGGATGACGAAGGGTACCGTCTTTCCGCATCGAGGAACCGGGCGGTGGCTGCTGCAAACGGGGACTATATCGTGATTGTCGATGGCGATATGGTGCTCCATCCCGACTTCATCGGCGACCACAAGCGGCTCGCGCAACAAGGAACGTTCATTCAGGGGTCGCGGGTGCTGCTGTTCGAAGAGAACACGAAACAGCGGTTTATGAGGAAGGAGACCGACATTTCACCCTTCGAGCAGGGGATCGGCAACCGCAAGAATGCAGTCCGCCTGCCGTGGCTTGCCGGAGTGCTGGCAATAAAAGGGAGTGCGTTGAAAGGAATCCGGGGATGCAACATCTCCTTTTTCAGGTCGGATTGCATACGAGTCAACGGGTTCAATGAGGATTTTGTAGGGTGGGGTCGCGAGGACAGCGAGTTTGTCGTAAGGCTGTTCAACAGCGGTGTGCTGCGGCGCAATGTGCGTTTCAGCGCCATCGCGGCGCACCTGTGGCATAAGGAGAACACCCGGCATGCATTGCCGGAGAACGATCGGCTCCTTGAGCGGGCCATTACCGAGAAACAGGTTCGCTGCCCGAACGGCATCGACAAGTATCTGGAGAAGCAGTGAGTATGAAAATCAGCGCCTTCACCTTCATAAGGAACGGAACCATCTATGGATTTCCCTTCGTGGAGTCGATCCGCTCGGTCCTCTCAATTGTCGACGAGTTTGTCGTGAACGTGGGGTACGGGGACGACGACACGCTCGAGAGGGTGCATTCGATAGGGGACCCGAAAATCCGCATCATCGAGTCAAGGTGGAACGACAAGATGCAGTCGGGCGGCTACGTCTACGGCCAGCAGAAGATGATTGCGCAGTTCAACACTTCTGGCGATTGGGCCTTTTACCTTGAGGGCGATGAAGTCGTGCATGAGGATGAACTGCAGAAGATAGTTGATGCCTGCCGCCGCCATCTCGATGACGACAGGGTGGAGGCACTGACGTTCGATTACCACCATTTCTACGGCAACGCCCGGAGCGTGCTCGATTCTCCCGGCTGGTACCGGCGCGAGGCTCGCATCATCAAAAACTCCGTGAAGAGCTGTGCGCCCGATGGGCTCTTCTGGCATGTGCTGGCAGATCGGGGGCGGGTGACCCGCTACCCGCGGGCCGCGCACAGCGGGGCGCATATCTACCACTACGGCTGGGTGCGGAGCGAGGAGGAGATGAACCGGAAGTCGGAGAATGTGCAGAAGTACTGGAGCAACAGCCATAAGCGCATCGACTACGGCGAAATCGACCAGCAGATTATCAGGCCGTTCACTGGCACTCATCCGGAGGTGATCAGGGAGTGGTTGGCGAAGGAGCAGGGACTGTTCCAAGCTAACCCCGACCACGTGCTGACGAAACGGGAGAAGAAGCACCGGTTCATGCTCAAGCTGGAGAGGGCGCTGGGGCTCGAGCTGAGCAAGAAACACTTTATTGCAGTGAAATGAAGAGCCGTTCCGCCATCCTCCTGCCGAACTGGATCGGGGATCTCCTGCTTGC
>FUWD013186756.1_pt1 | contig 13658 bp, 15 predicted proteins | sample 1063281 | NCBI WGS metagenome assembly FUWD01 (sample SAMEA79048168, study PRJEB19326) | metagenome | biome: marine
TGCTGACCTTGCCGGTGAGTATTGCCAAGGATCCATCAATGCCATCTGCAATTAAAGAGAAGACCAGAAACGCTATAGCCCAATTACTTTCAACACTTACTACCAAAGTGATACCTAGAAGTAATCCAAAGATAGAGAGGGCATTTGGGGTAACTCTTAAAGCCGCTAAGGGCTTACATAGCAGGAATGAAATTTCTAGCCAGGCCCTAACAATTCCCTTAACTTGAGCTCCTCCATGAAGGTTGGCCCAAGAATTAAAGAATTCTGACTTTTTCATCTAAGCCCAATTCTTCTAATTATCTCAATAGTTGGAGCTGCGCTATTCATAGTATAAAAGTGTAAACCTGGTACTCCATAATCTAGAAGATCTTTAGATAATTCACTGGCAATATCAATTCCAACTTTAACTACCTCTTCTGGGCTATCTCCTGCTGCCTCAACTCTTCTTTGAATTTCAATAGGTATAGCAGAGCCTGCAAGTTCACTCATTTTCTTTAATTGCGCAAAGTTAGTAATGGGAAGAATTCCAGGATAGATATCAAGCTTTGAACCTTTAGCTCTGATCTGATTTACTAAATTGATATAGCCCTTAACATCAAAGAAGAATTGAGTTGTAGCAAAACTTGCTCCGCATCTCTCTTTCTCAAGTAGCACTTTTATATCTTGTTCAAAATTCCCCTTTGATGCTGGATGGCCATCAGGGAAAGCTGCAACTCCAACTTCAAAGCCCATACTTGATGCAAGTAAGACTAACTGGTCTGCATAATCAAAGCCTCCAGCTGTGCTCTCCCATTTCACGCCAGGTCCACCCTTAGGATCTCCGCGAAGAGCAAGGATTGACTTAATTCCAGAGACTTTATATTGGCTCAGAATTTCAATTAGCTCATCTCTGCTAGAACCAACACAGGTCAGATGTGCAATCGTTGAGAGTCCGCTTCTTGCCGTGATCTCTGAAGTAATTCTTATTGTGCGATCTCTAGTTGAACCACCTGCGCCATAAGTAACTGAAACAAAATCAGGTTTATAGACTTCAAGAGCCTTTAGAGCGCTCCATAGACGCTCCTCTCCTGCCTGATCTTTAGGCGGAAAGAACTCAACAGAGAAGGTAGGAGCGCTATTCATATAGCGGGAGGGTACCGTTGCGCCGTGAAATCTCCTGACCTATCCCAGCTTCGCGCCGAGATAGATAAGACCTTGGCCTCCTTTACCGTTGCAAGAAGCGCTGCCCTTGTTGATATTGGCCCAGAGCTAGAGCCGGTAGCAAAGGCGATGTCAGATTTTATTACCCAAGGTGGAAAGAGATTTCGACCAATCTTTGCCTATTTAGGTTACCTAGGAAGTGGTGCAGAGCCACGAGAGGAGATACTTCGTGCCTGCACATCCTTAGAGTTAGTCCATGTCTGCGCGCTTATCCACGATGATGTAATGGATGGCTCTGATACTCGAAGAAATAAACCGGCAATACATAAAGCATTTCAGCAAATTCACCAAGATTCCTCTTACAAAGGTAGCTCAGAAAGATTTGGAAGTTCCTCTGCAATTCTTATGGGTGATTTAGCTCTGGTCTGGGCAGATCGTTTATTAGTTGAATCTGGAATAAGTGGAGATGAATTTCTTCAAGTGCAATCAGTCTTTGGCGATATGAGAGATGAATTAATGGCTGGTCAATACTTAGATGTTTTAGAGGGAGCACTTGCTACAACAAGTATTGAAAGATCATTAAAAGTTGCTCGATATAAATCAGGTAAATACTCAATTGAACGTCCTCTTCACTTTGGCGCAGCGCTTGCTGGAAATAAGGAGCTCATGAGCGCATACTCATCCTTTGGACTTCCGCTCGGGGAGGCATTTCAACTACGTGATGATCTTCTTGGCGTGTTTGGGGACCCAGAGGTAACTGGAAAGCCAGCAGGTGATGATTTAAGAGAGGGAAAACGAACTGTCCTAATTGCGCTAACTATGGAAGCAGCCAATAAAGAAGAGCGTGATCTGCTATCAGCATCACTTGGAGATGAAGGCCTTGATAAGACTCAAATCCTTAAGCTCCAAGAGATCATCTCTAGCTCTGGAGCGGTTGCTCAAGTTGAGAAGCTCATCACAGAGCTTCGGGATAGAGCTATTTCTGCGTTGCGAGATAGCCAAGTTGAGGCGAGTATTCTCTCTGTATTAGAAGAGATGGCAACTATTGCAACACAACGGAGTCTTTAAGATGAGAAAAGTTAAAGGCAAGACAGACCGAGTAGTTGTGGTTGGCGCGGGTCTTGCTGGACTTAGTTGCGCTCTTCGATTGGCAGGCGCTGGGCGAGAAGTAATAGTCATTGAGCGGGAAGCTGTTCCCGGAGGCCGAAATGGTCTAATGAAAAAAGATGGATATTCATTTGATACCGGTCCAAGTGTTTTAACTATGCCAGATCTAATTGCTGACGCTCTAGCATGTGTTGGAGAGAAGATTGAAGATTGGCTAGAGCTGATGCCACTTAAGCCGCTATACCGGGCTTTTTATGCCGATGGTTCTCAATTAGATGTTCATGCAAATACTGAGCAGATGGAAGCAGAGATTGCAAAAAACATTAGCGCAGATGAAGCTGCTGGATATAGAAGATATGTGGATTTTGTTACTAAGTTATATAAGTATGAAATGAATGACTTTATTGATAGAAATATTGACTCTCCCCTAAATCTACTAACTCCTAATCTTGCTCGTTTGATTGCTCTTGGTGGATTTAGAAAGCTCGCTCCAAAAGTCTCTCAATTCTTAAAAGATCCTAGAACTCAACGCGTTTATTCTTTTCAAGCGATGTATGCCGGAGTATCTCCGCAGCAAGCACTTGCTATTTATGCAGTCATTGCCTATATGGATTCAGTTAATGGAGTCTTCTTTCCTAAGGGAGGGATGCACGCGGTTCCAAGAGCGCTAGCAGGAGCTGCCGAGAAACATGGCGTGACTTTCAAATATAACACCACAGTGACAAAGGTAGAAAAGATCGGATCTAGAGCAAGTGCTGTAATTACTAGCGATGGCCAGAGAATTGAATGTGATGCTGTAGTGCTAAATCCAGATTTGCCTGTTGCGTGGCGGGATTTACTTGGCAAGACTCCGCTATCAGTTAAGCGACTTAATTACTCGCCTTCCTGTGTAACTATCTTGGCTGGTTCTTCCAAGAGCTATGATCATTTAGCCCATCACAATATTCACTTTGGCCACTCCTGGGATGGAGTCTTTGACGAGCTAATCACTAAAAAGCAGTTGATGAGCGACCCTAGCCTTTTAGTAACTCTGCCATCAAAAGATGATCCAAGCCTTGCCCCAAATGGAAAACATAGTTATTACATTCTCTTTCCAACTCCAAATCTTGATGCTGATATTGATTGGAAGAAGATGAAGAGCGTTTATAAAGATCAGATGTATGCCACTATGGAGCAGCGGGGCTATAAAGACTTTGCTAATTCAGTTGAGGTAGAACATGTGACAACTCCCCTAGATTGGCAAGAGATGGGGATGGAAAGGGGTGCGCCATTTGCTAGCGCACATACATTCTTGCAAACCGGACCATTTAGGCCAAGTAATATGGCAAAGGGATATGAGAATGTGGTCTTTACTGGAAGTGGTACCCAACCTGGAGTTGGAGTTCCAATGGTTCTAATCTCAGGAAGACTTGCAGCAGAGAGAATCGTTGGGCCAGTAAAGTAAAGATGGATGAGTTAAGCGCTGCTGGAATCCATGATCCTGAGCTGCGCAAATCTTATTTAGAGTGCAAGAGGCTCAACTCTCTCCATGGAAAAACTTATTACCTAGCTACTCTTCTACTTCCTAAGTCAAAGCGACCACATGTTCATGCGCTCTATGGCTTTGCTCGCTATGCCGATGAGATTGTTGATGATTTAGCATCAACTCTTACTCATCAAGAAAAGGCTGATGAACTTGGCAAGTGGAGCGATCAGCTCTTATCTGATATTTCAATGGGGCGAAGTAGCGATCATGTTGGACGAGCTCTAGTTGATACAGTGCAGCGTTTTAACATTCCAATTTCTTACTTCGAAGCATTTCTTCATTCCATGGCTATGGATTTATCAGTAACTCAGTATGAAAGATATGAAGACCTCATGGAGTATGTCTATGGATCTGCTGCAGTAATTGGGCTCCAGATGGTTCATGTTTTGGGAACAGTTGAGGGGAAAAAATCAGAGGCGCTCATACCAGCTGAGAAGTTAGGAATAGCCTTTCAATTAGCCAACTTCATCAGAGATGTGGGTGAGGATTTAGAGCGGGGGCGAATCTATTTACCAATGGCAGAGCTAGCATCATTTGGCGTAGATCGCGCGATGCTAGAGAAAAGGCAAGTTAGCCCTGAAATCATCCAAGCGCTCAAGTTTCAGATTGCAAGGGTGCGTCAACTACAGAGGGAGGCAGATGCTGGAATTGAGCTACTCAGCGCTGATGCAAGGGCCTGTATCAGAGCAGCAAGTGAGCTCTACTGCGGAATTGTTGATGAGGTTGAAAAGATTGATTATCAAATTTTTAATAAGCGAGCTAAAACTTCTAATTGGAGACGAGTGAGAACTGCCCTTCCTGCCTATCTCTCAGCGCTTGCTTCACGTTAGTTTCTCTGAACTCCCCTTCTTCCCCAATAGATCCACTGCGAGATAACCATAACAATCATAGAAAATCCAAAGAAGAGATCTTCAACTGGAGCAGAGGCAATTCGAACTCCTACTATTACATCAGGGTTATAGGTGATAATTTCCCTAGAAGTTAACCACCAATTAGTAATTATTTGAAAAAAGAGCATGATCGCATAAGCGTTCCAGAAACTCTTTCTTGATAAAACTCGAGATTTAGTTATATAGAAATCAAAGAGAATTACTAGTGGAATTGAGAGAAGGGCTAGTTGGGTATAACTCATCGCTCATCACCATAACTCCAATGAGGCTTTACCCGTCTCACAGCTTCTATAGTCATTAAGGCTGCAAGAGGAACTACAATAAAGAAGAGAAACTCCTCTATTGGAATTCCGGCAGGTCCGAATATTCCTACAACCTGCTCGCGATCAAAGAACCAATGTTTAGAGTTGACTGCGTAAAAATCCCAGATCAAAAAGATAGTTGCTGTTGGAAGAATAGCTAGCATCGCTCGCTTAATTCTCCGCAATACTCCAACCTTTAGAATTATCTCAAGCCAGAATGAGCCGAGAACTGTGAAGGCGAGCATCGCGAAATAACCAAACTTAAGCATGGGCTAATGCTATTCTTCTACTAATCGGGAGCCAAAAGTTGGCTGAGAGGACCTCATTGAAGGTCGACCGAAAGACCAGTTCGGTAATGCGAATTGGAAGGGAGCTTAATGATGTTTACTATTTTTACAGCTTGGGGCTATGAAGTATCAGCCTTAGAGTTAAGCGCAGTTATCACCTCATTTACAGCGGTCCTTCTTGGGGCGCGTGGGGTGAGAATGACCTGGCCTTGGTATCTACTTAGCGCATCGCTTTATGCACTCTTTTTCTATCAAGTAGATCTCATTGCTAGCGCGCTTCTCCAATTTGTCTTCATTGCCGCAGCCATCTGGGGTTGGCTCGGATGGAAGAAATCTGGCGTTCTACCTAGATATATGAATAATAAGGAGAGATTAATCTGGCTCTCAGCTTTAATAACATCTTGGCTAATTACTGCTCCAGCTCTTGAAAATATCGGCGCTGCTGCAACTCTTCCTGATTCCTTCTTGCTTATCTCAAGCACTCTGGCACAGGCTGCAATGGTGCTTCAGAGAAATGAGACTTGGATTGCCTGGATTGTGATTGATATCTTTGGGACCTATCACTATGCCAATCAAGGTTATTGGTTCACTGCATTGCTCTATGGCGTATTTACCGTAATCGCCTTCTTTGGGCTAAAGCGTTGGAAGAAGTTATCTAGTAGCGCCAATCCAATCTAATATGAACCAGCCATCACTAAGTGAAATCATCACAAGTATAAAAAAGGGCAGAGCAATAGGTAATGTTGGACGAATCGTTGCTATAGATGGACCTGCTGGAGCTGGCAAAACAACTCTAGCCAACCGCCTTAAAGAAAATATCAAAGATCAAAGTATTGAGATTATTCATATGGATGATCTCTATGATGGTTGGCAGAACTCACTAACTCCAGCGCTAGGTAAAGTTTTGGAACTAAGCATCTGCGCCCCAGTTTCTAAGGGAAAGAGCTTTCAATATAGAAAATATGATTGGATTGAATCAAAGTTTGGAGCTTTACTTGACTTCGCTTTTCCTGAGATCTTAATTCTTGAGGGTGTGGGTTCAGGCCAGAGGGTTGTTAGAAAGTATCTAGATGAGCTGATTTGGATTGATATCTCTGCTGAGGTTGGTTTGCAAAGAGTCTTACAGAGAGATGGTGCATACCTTGAAAAAGAGATGGAGATCTGGCAGATGAGAGAGAATTTCCACTTTGTTGCAGACAACACTCGCGATAGCGCCACTATTCGCATTGATGGAGCAAATTTCATCTAAAATTCCCACGTGTCAGAGTTAATTGGAGAAATCATCGATGGGCGCTATCAGCTAACCCGCGTTGTTGGCTCTGGCGGAATGGCAACAATTTATGCCGCGATAGATTTAAGACTTGATCGCCAAGTTGCAGTTAAAGTCATGCATTCACATCTTGCCCAAGATGAGCAATTTGTCTCACGATTTATAAGAGAGGCTAAAGCCGCTGCATCGCTCTCTCATCCCAATATCGTTGCAGTATTAGATCAAGGATGGAATCAGGGTGGAGCTCCTTGCGTCTTTATTGTTATGGAGTTGATAGAAGGTGCAACGCTTAGAGATTACATAATTGAGCAAGGAGCTCTCTCTGCCGAACGAGCTTTATCAATTATTACACCAGTTGCAAGTGCGCTTGCCGCCGCACACAAATTGGGAATCGTTCATAGAGATATAAAACCTGAAAATATCTTGGTATCTAAGGAAGGTCGCATAAAGATCGCTGACTTTGGTTTAGCTAGAGGCGCCTTACTTGGAAATACTATGACGGCTGAATCTAGTGTGATTCTAGGAAGTGTTTCATACCTCTCCCCCGAGCAAGTTCAAAGGGGGGTTGCAGATGCTAGAAGTGATATCTACTCACTTGGAATTGTTCTCTTTGAAATCCTAACTGGTCAGAAGCCCTATCAAGGAGAGGATCCAGTACAGGTAGCGATTAAACATGTAAACGAACGAGTCCCTGCTCCTTCAACGATAAAGCCGGGACTTTCAATAGAGATAGATCAACTGGTCTTATCAACTACAGATATCGATCCTGATAAACGGCCAAGAGATGCCGTTATATTGCTTGAGAAACTACGTGAACTCTCCGAGAAGCTAGATCCCCGTAAGAGACAATTGAGTCTAGAACTTGATCTGCCACCACTTGCTATCAAAGAACCAGGAAAAAAAGAAGGCGCAAAACGCCTCCGTAGAGATAAAGATCGTGAAGTAGAAATTCCCAAAAACCAGGAGGCGACCGTGAAAAAGAGAAGAGTTCTTCAATAGGTAAGAAGGCTTTATCTAAGCGCGTTAAGCGCAATCGTCAGATAGCAGCTCTGATTGCAATCTCACTTGGAATTGGCATCTGGTATGTAATCGTTGGCCCTGGTTCAAAAGTTATTGTTCCATCTCTTGCAGGCCTTACGGTAAAGCAAGCAACTAGTGAGTTGGCAGACCTTGGCCTTGATTTAAAGGTAGAGCGCGAAGAATTTAGTGAAGATATCCCAGAAGATAGAGTGATTAACTCAAGTCCAGCTGGGGGCGGGCGCATTTCACCTGATGGAACTGTTGAGGTAACAATCTCTAAGGGTAAAGAGCGATATATCATTCCAACTCTCCAGGGCCTTAAAATAGAAATTGCTGAAAGATTAATCAACGATAATAAATTAGTTGTTGGTGAGGTGATTGAAGAGTTCTCAAGTGAATTCCCCAAAGGCTTTATTATGCGAAGTAGCCCTGTAGCTGGCGAGCGTATAAAGCGTGATAGCCAGGTAACTCTCTATATCTCTAAGGGAATTGAGCAGATAGGAATATCAAGCTATCAAGGAAAGAGTGGCGAGCAGGCTCTTAATGAATTAACTGAAGCTGGTTTTGATGTTGAAACTAAGTATGTCTTTAGCGAAGATCTGCCAATTGGAGCCGTTGTTAGCCAGCTGCCTCGTACTGGAGATATCGATAAGGGAAGTGTAATTACGTTAACGGTCTCTAAAGGATCAGAGTTTGTCTTTATCCCTAACCTCTTCTCCTTAACTCAAGCCATGGCCGTTGACACCCTTAAAGACCTTGACTTAAAAGTAATTATCAAGAAAGTTGGCGATAAGAAGATAAAAGTTGTCACTAATATCTCACCTAAGGTGGGCGAGCGAGTGAAACGTGGCTCAACTGTCACAATCACTGTAGGGTGATTTAGTGCCCAAAGCAGCGAAGAAACCTAGGATTGGCGCTCATGTGCCAACTTCGGGTGGAATGGCCAAGCGCGCTATTGAATACGCCAAAACTATAAAGGCAGAGGCGATACAAGTATTTGCCTCAAATCCCAGAGGTTGGGCGATGCCTGAGACAAATCATGAAGCTGATCAAGCATTCATTGAAAAAGCGAATGAACTAGAAATAGAAACCTATATTCACGCGCCATTTCTTATTAATTTAGGTTCTCCAACTGAAGGCACCTATAAGAACTCTCTTGCATCAACAAAATACTCCCTCAAGCGAGGACGTGAGATAAAGGCTAAAGGAGTAGTGATCCATACAGGTTCTGCAGTTGATGAAGGAAATATAAAAAAGGCATGGAAACAGATCCATGAAGGAATGATGCCAATACTTAGCGAGCTAGATGATCAAGATCCTTGGCTTCTGCTTGAACCTACCGCTGGTCAAGGTCAATCTCTAGTTAAGCGATTAGAGGATTTGAACAATTACTTTGAAGCCCTTGAGTGGCATCCAAAAGTTGGCATTTGTCTTGATACCTGCCATGTTTTTGCAGCAGGGCATGACATAAAGAGTAAGGGTGGAATGAGTGCAACTATTGATTTGTTGGTGGAGGTTGCAGGCGCTGCGCGAATTCAGCTAATTCATGCCAATGACTCCATGGATGTGCTCGGCTCACTTAAAGATCGCCATCAAAATCTTGGAGATGGCGAGATAGGAAGTAAGCCCTTTGCTGAACTTCTAGCTCACCCCGCTATTGCTGATGCACCACTAATTCTAGAAACTCCTGGGGAAGAGCTAGAGCATGGAAGAGAAGTGGCGATGCTAATGAAAATGAGGGATAAATAGTGCAACTTAGATTAGCTCCCTGGGCCCTTCTTGCAGTAGCTGCAATGTGGGGTATCTCTTTTGTCTGGATGAAAGATATTTTAGATCAGCAGGATGTCTATAGCTTTCTAACTTCAAGATTTATCTTTGCAGCTCTGGCCATGATAATTATCAAGCCCAAGGTATTAAAACTATTTACCAAGGAGTTAATCAGTAAAGGCTTCATCATTGGACTAGCCCTGGGCTCTGGTTATATTTTTCAAACTCTGGGTCTTGATCGAACCACTCCTGCGATAACTGGATTCATCACTGGCCTTTATGTCGTAATCACTCCTTTAATTGCAGCTCTATTACTAAAGGAGCGAGTCACCCTGACAATGTGGGGCTTTATTCTTTTAGCGGTAGTCGGCCTAGCTGTTCTATCTGTTGAAGGTTGGAGCGTTGGTATTGGAGAGTTTCTAGTATTTATCTCGGCAATTTTATTTGCAGTTCATATCATCATGCTTGGAGCTTGGAGCAAGAACTTTGATGCCTACGCCCTTACAGTGATGCAGTTAATCGGCTGCGCCTTCTTGTCGGCAATTCCCGCTGGGATAAATGGCTTTAATCCTCCCCCAGATACTCAAGTTTGGGCAGTGGTTATCTTTACAGCTGTCTTTGCCACAGCAATTGCATTTGTAATTCAAACTTGGTCACAGGCTCGAATCTCAACTACTAAAGTTGCGGTGATTCTAACTATGGAAGTGGTATTCGCCGCTCTATTCTCATTTGCATATGGAATGGAGCCCTTCACTCTTCGTTTAGCAATCGGTGGAACCTTGGTGCTCATCGCCATGCTTGCCATCGTGCAGCCGCGCTTCTCATCTCCTAGATCTAGCTGAGATACTAAGGAGATGGCAGATACCTTGGAAATCATCGATTTAAGATCTGACACTGTAACTAAACCTTCTTTGGAGATGCGCTCTGCTATGGCTAGCGCAGAAGTTGGCGATGATGTCTATTCCGATGATCCAACTGTTAACTCTCTCGAAGAGAGAGTGGCTGAGCTATTTGGCAAAGAAGCTGCTTTATTTACTCCAAGTGGATCTCTTGCAAATCAATTATCAATTCGCTCTTTAGTATCTCCTGGTGAGGAGTTAATCTGTGAAACAAACTCTCATATTGCTCGCGCTGAGCTTGGAGCGGCAGCGACATTTAGTGGAATTACAACGAGGACCTGGCTTGCAGAGCGTGGGCTATTAAAGGCTAGCCAAGTTCTAGATCTAGCAAAACCTGATTCTGGCCCCTATCTAGTTTCAACTACAGCAATTGCTATAGAAAATACCCATAACTTTGGCGGTGGAAGCATTCAGCCAATAGAAGAAATCGCTCTGCTAAGTAGGCAGGCAAGAGAGTTAGGGCTCTTTCTCCACCTTGATGGGGCAAGGATTTGGAATGCTCATATCGCATCTGGAATTTCTCTAGTTGAGTATGGAAAGTACTTTGAAACTATTAGCGTCTGTCTTTCAAAGGGTTTAGGAGCGCCAGTTGGATCTTTGATGATCTCAAATAAAGAGCGCATCTCCTCCTCTAGAGTTTGGCGTAAGCGATATGGCGCTGGGATGAGACAGGTTGGAATTCTGGCAGCTGCCGGCCATTACGCACTTGATCACAACATATCTCGGTTAGCTGATGATCATATAAAGGCTAAAAAACTAGCTCAAGTGTGTGCAAACGCTGCGCCCTCAACTATTAATCCAGATTTTGTTGAGACAAATATTGTTGGACTTGATCTCTCGCAGGCAAATGTATCTGCGCTTGAATTTGCCTCTTCTGCAAAACAAAAAGGTCTTTTGGTAAGCGCGCTAGGAAAGAGCTACCTTCGATTGGTGACGCATATGGATATAACTGATGAGGCAAATGAGAGAGCTGGCGCTATTTTGCAGGAGCTACTAGAGCGCGCCTTCGTGCTTAAGTAGCCACTCTTTATATCTCAATCCATAAGCATAATTTCCTAGCGCCCCGCCAGTTTTAACAATTCGATGGCAAGGAACCACAAGTGCAATTAAATTTCGAGCACAAGCACTCCCTGCTGCTCGCACTGCATCATCTGAACCTGCCCGCTTTGCTAAATCGGCATAGGAGATAGTTTTTCCTGGAGAGACTTTTCTCATCACTCTCCAGGCTGATTGTGAAAACTTCTCACCTTCCTGATCAACTTTAATCCCATCAAGGGCTCTTAGATCCCCATCAAAGTAATCGGAGACTAGATCTGAAATTATTGGAATTTGATTGACTTTCTTGCTCTCTAATTGCCTCTCCTGCTTAGAGATTGAGGCAAGGAGTTTATCTTGTGATGTAAAACCTGCAGCGATAAGAATATGCTCGCGTGATATTAGAGATAGAGCCCCGACTGGAGTTTTAAGAGTAGTTCGAAGCAACACCTGCAAACCCTACTGTCCTAAACTAAATAAGGAAATACTACAAACGATCGCGAAGCATCTCAGCTACAAGGAAAGCAAGCTCTAAAGATTGTGTGTGGTTAAGCCTTGGATCGCAAGCGCTCTCATATCGGGTAGCGAGATCCTCATGCGAGATTTCCTCGCCCCCACCTACGCACTCAGTAACATCATCTCCGGTCAATTCAATGTGAATTCCTCCAGGATGGGTTCCAAGCCTCTGATGAACTTCAAAGAAGCCCTTTACTTCATCTAGAACATCATCGAATTTACGAGTTTTATACCCGCTTGGAGCTTCATAGGTATTGCCATGCATTGGATCGCAGACCCAGAGAACTTTCGCTCCAGATTTATCTACCGCCTCAATTATCCCTGGAAGAACGCTACGCACATTTGCCGCGCCCATTCTGGTTATAAAGGTTAGGCGACCTGGCTCATTATCTGGATTAAGCGCCTTGATTATTTCAAGTGCGCTCTGAGCAGTTGTCTTTGGACCTAGTTTGACTCCAATTGGATTTTTAATCTTCTTTGCAAAATCAATATGTGCCCCATCTAATTGACGGGTGCGCTCACCTATCCAAACAAAGTGCGCTGAGACATCATAAGCATCGCCAGTTCTTGAATCAATTCTAGTTAGGGCCTTCTCATACTCAAGAATTAGAGCCTCATGACTTGAATAAAAATCAACTGTCTTAAACTCCTCAGGATTAATCCCTGCAGATCTCATGAAATCAAGAGCTCTTCCAATTTCATTAGCCATAGCTTCATAGCGCACACCAATACGCGAATCCTTAACAAAACCTTTATTCCACTCATGAACTAAACGTAGGTCTGCAAAGCCGCCTTGAGTAAAGGCGCGAACTAGATTTAGCGTTGAGGCAGAGGTGTTATAAACCTTAACTAGTCGAGCAGGATTAGGGCGACGAGCCTCTGGGGTGAATTCCAAATCATTAACAGCATCCCCGCGATATGCAGGAAGTGAGACCTCGCCTCTAGTCTCTAGGTCATTACTTCTTGGCTTTGCAAATTGCCCTGCCATTCGACCAACCTTTATTACCGGAAGGCTCGCGCCATATTGGAGAACTGCTGCCATCTGCAAAATAGTCTTAATACGGTTTCGAATCGAATCAGCAGTTGCTCCCAGAAATGTCTCCGCGCAATCTCCGCCCTGCAGCATAAAAGCTTTGCCATCTGCTGCTTGAGCAATTTTCTCTTTTAAGTTATCGCATTCGCCGGCAAAAACTAGAGGTGGAAGCGACTTTAATTCTTTTACTGCCAACTCTAATTCAGAGCGATCCGGCCAATTAGGCTGTTGAGCTGCCTTAAGGGCGGGATCAAAGAGAGAATCGATTGACATGGTCAAAGAGTAGGCAACTTAGGGCAATCGGCGTCGGCCAATTATCCGAAGAAAACTTCTGCCTCTGCTAATAGAGCTGGATCTACCGTCTTTAACTTCTCGGTAGCCGAGGCCAGTGGAACTCGCTTGATCGCTGTGCCATGAAGCGCAACCATTTTGCCCCAATCCCCTTCATGAGCAGCAGTTATGGCATGTAGACCAAAGCGGGTAGCAAGGACTCGATCAAATGCTGTCGGAGTTCCTCCACGTTGAATATGGCCAAGAATTGAGGTGCGAGCCTCAGCACCGGTGCGCTTTTCAATCTCATTAGCTAGCCACTCACCAATTCCTGAAAGTTTGACATGGCCAAAGGCATCTTTAGTTGAATCTTTAGTAATTAAGTCACCATCTTTTGGAAGGGCTCCCTCTGCAACTACTAATATTGGAGCATAAGATTGTTCAAATCTAGATTTCACATATGAGCAAACTTTCTCGATGTCAAATGGGACTTCAGGAATGAGAATGCATGAAGCTCCGCCGGCAAGTCCGGAATGCAGCGCAATCCATCCCGCATGTCTTCCCATAACTTCCACAATGAGTGCGCGGTGATGTGAC
>FUWD013188272.1_pt1 | contig 13653 bp, 18 predicted proteins | sample 1063281 | NCBI WGS metagenome assembly FUWD01 (sample SAMEA79048168, study PRJEB19326) | metagenome | biome: marine
ATTTGCAAGATACTCTAAGAAGTTTGGATATGAATGCAAGCTTTTCCCACACTATGACACCAGAGAGTCACAGAGAATAACCTTCGACATCCAGCTACGGGCTTCAGAGCCTTGGGCGGTTGTGGTAGAAATAAAAGCTTTACTCTAGAAGACAATCAGGCACTAATATTTGCAGGCACTCAGCAGATACATTGGAGAGAGAATATTCAGATCTCTGAAGATGCAGAAATCGACATGATATTCTGTCACCTGGAATACGTAAACCCTAAGCCATTAGATGAAAATCAGGAGCAGGTGTTACGTGAAAGAGCAGATTTCTTAATGAAAGAATCTAAGATTGGAAATGAGGCAATCACCAATGAAGTTTGATGAATTAAATGAAGTTGTAAAAAATCTTCTAACTCAGGAAGAAGTTAAAGAAATATACGATATGGTTGAGGAGTCTTACAATAACTATATTATGGAGCACCTGGGCCAGCAGGTGTTTGACTTTAGGATGCCTGACTCAGTAATGGAAAAAATACTAAAGGCCTGCAAAGAGATTTCTGGAAAAGATGACATCATACTTGAGGCATATCAGTTTGCTAGGTATGAAAAGTTTACCAGACCAGACGGAGTCGTATCAATTCCAAAACTAGCACCACACCACGACACCTTCGATCAGCCACGCTTTACCTTCGACTATCAGCTAGGAGGAAACATCTCCTGGCCAATATTTGTAGAGGGCAAAGAAACTATTCTTGGAAACAATGATGCCGTAACATTTAGTGGTACGCACCAGGTCCACTGGAGGCCTGAAAGAGAATGGTCAGAAGGAGAGTACCTAGATATGATATTCTGTCACCTGCACTCTCCAAGCATCCCATCTAGCGAGCCAGGACATAACGAGCTAATGTTTGAGAGAGCAAAAGACTATCGTGATAAGGTTGGAATAGAATAGCATGCCTATTGCACCAATGCATGACTACCTAACTGGCTTTGACAACTATAATCAGCAGCTGCCAATTTATATTGAAAGTCCATTCTCTGTATCCGAGAGACAGGGTCTCCGTGCTGCTATAGACGCCATGAGAGCAAGGCCAATGGCCTCTGAGATACTTCCAGGGGACAAAGAAGAGTTTACTAGTGCTACCAGTAGGCTTGATCCAAGAATAATGACTCACATGTCTAGGATGATTATAGAGTTTATTTGTCCAGACTCAATAGAGTCAGCAATGGATTCTTATTGCAAACCACTATATAAAGATGAGATAAAGCTTGCACATTACAGCTATATAGACTATAATTTAAAGTATGGTGACGGACGGTATGAGCCAACCCTACCACCACACATAGACAGCAATGAGAATCTTGTTACCTTTAACTATCAGTTAGATGGCAATATAGACTGGGAGATATATATTGACAACAAGCCGTATGATCTTAAGACTGGCGACGCAATTATTTTTAGTGCCGTTAACCAAGTTCACTGGAGGCCAAAGCGTAAATGGAAAGATGGAGACTTCTTAGAGATTGTCACCTTTGACTATTCCCCACCAACTGATTGGGCCTTCACAGGAGAGGATGACCCAATAGATCCTATAAAGTATCCAGACAAGCTCAGGGAATACTTAGAAGACTTATCCACAAAAAAGCCATACCAAGACGCATGGAACATGTATAATAGACTTTAACAATAAAAAAGAAAGAAAAATATGCAGCAGGAAAAAACAACAATAGATATGATCAATGGGCTATCGGAGATAGCTGACTTCATGAATGATGAAGAGCTAACCCAAGCCCTAGTTGTGATCGCAAAACTAATCATTAAACCAGATATTCCAATTAATGTAGCCACACTGGAAATCGTTCGTCTGCAGGCCATTGCAGCCAAGATGGCGTTTCGTGCAACCTGGATGGTAAACGTTGAAAAGGGAAATAGAGAGAAGAAGAATATATACTTCACTGCACACGAGGCAATTACAGATCTCGTTTCTGCACTTAAGTATATAGTTCGATAGGGGTATATCATGGCAAAAAGTTTACTAAAGCAGGTTTTGGCGGATTCCGCAAAGCCAATAAAGAATTCATTCCTGGATACCGAAGCATTGATTGAAAAGATAAACTCTGGATATATTATTAACAGGGTAGATAAGTTTCAGACAAAGAAGACCTTTGCACCTAGCACAATTGCTTTCTCGCATGGCGAATGTCCTAGGTATTGGTTCTTGGCTTTCAACGGAGCAAACTTCGTAGACAATGCAGATGCATACGGTGGGGCCAACATGACCGCTGGAACCAAGTCACACGAAAGAATTCAGGAGGCTATGGGGAATGTCCCAGGTCTTCTGGTAGATTCAGAGTTCAAGATAACATACGATGATCCACCAATTTTTGGGTATGGAGACGTTATGCTTAACTGGGACGATGCTGAACTACTTGGCGAAATTAAAACAATGCCAAACGAAGGTTTCGAATATAGAAAGTCTAGCGGTAAGCCAAAGCTAGGACACCTTGTCCAGCTACTTATTTACATGAAGATTAAGAATAAGGGCAAGGCAGTACTTATATATGAGAATAAAAATAATCATGACCTATTGATTTTTCCAATTGAGCTAAATCAATACATGTATGAGTGGGTAGAGAACACATTTGAATGGATGCGGACAGTTAGGAAGGCTTGGGAAAAGCAAGAACTTCCTCAAAAAAACTATCGCTCTAATTCTAAAATTTGCAAGACCTGTCCTGTTAGGGCAACTTGTGATAATGCTGGGCTTGGAGACATTGAGATCAAATCCTTGGAGCCCTTAGATGAAGACAAAACACTGCCAGTGGTGTGACAACAACTTTGACACAGCAATAGCATATCAAATATACTGCTCTGTAGCATGTAGAGATCTTGCCACAAAAGAAAAGATTGCGGCAAGGTACCACATATCACGGAGGAAGAACAGAACTGGCAAGGTTAGACTTTGTAACTCTTGCGGTAATGGTCTGTCTATATATAACGATGAGCAACTGTGCCAAAACTGTTTAATAAATCCAAAAGAAGTTTCTAAGATATTAAAAGAGATTAAGGGGTTTGCCAATGGCAAGCATAAGGAAGATTAATGAAAAGCCCAGGAATATTTGTGCTATCGATGCTAGCACTAATAGCCTTGCTTTTGCTATCTTTTCTGGTAATTCCCTAGTACGCTATGGGAAGATTAAGTTCGAGGGTAATAATGCCTATCAAAAGCTGGGAGATGCCGCAAAGAAGTCTATGCCATTCTTTAAGCTATTTGACATAGACGCTATTGTTATTGAGCATACCGTCTTTATCAATAGTCCAAAGACTGCATCAGACTTGGCCCTCATACAGGGGGCACTTCTGGGGGCTGCTAGAATTTCTGGGGTAGTTACCGCAGGGTCTATTAATCCTATAACCTGGCAAAGCTTTATTGGAAACAATAAGTTGACTGCAAAAGAGAAGCAGGACCTAATGGCTGAATACCCAGGTAAGTCTAAGAACTGGTATCAGAATAAGTCTAGAGAAATCAGGAAGCAGAGAACAATTAAGTTTGTTAATACTTACTATGATAAAGATATCCACGATGACGACGTTGCAGATGCTGTAGGAATTGGTCATTATGCAATTAACAACTGGGGAAAGATTGACAAGTAAATGGCAAAGCTGTATACTAATGAGGCGTGGTTAAAGAAACGCTACTGGATAGACAAGAAAAGTCCAGAGGAAATTGCAAAAGAATGCGGAACAAGCGTAGAGACTATCTATGTTTATCTTGCCAAATTCAAACTTAGGAGATCAAGACGATGACCGATATGGTTAATCATCCAACACATTACACATCAGATCCTTCAGGGGTAGAGTGTATTGACGTTACTAGACATCGCAACTTTAATGTTGGCAATGCAATCAAGTACCTATGGAGAGCAGGACTAAAGAATGAAGACAGACACATCGAAGATCTTAAGAAAGCAATCTTTTATATTAATGACGAGATTAAACGACTTGAGGGAGTTGCCAAATGACCCAGAACCTAGTCCAAGAAGATAGCTTTGTTACATCAGATGGCTTCCAAGTATCCAGAGGAGACCTTATCAAGGTCCGTGGCGAGTATGGGGTTAAGTTTAAGTTTTGGAGTTTGACAACTAATCAAAATTCTGGAAGTGTCTGGATAGATTGCTTCGAGGTTTTTCGAGGCCAGGCAGGAGCATTCAGATCCTTTAATCCAGATCGAGTAAAGCGTATCCCACAAAAGGGAAAGAGGAGTAAGCGTGTCGTTTGAAGACTTAACAGTAGAACACCTTGATGCAGTAAACAAGGTGGTTGAGAAGTATCTTGCAGGTGCAGAGCCAACCCAAATCTCTAAAGAGCTTTCTTTGCCAAGGCAAAAGGTTGTCGCATACATTGACGAGTGGCGTTCTATGGCCGCAGATAATGCTGCCATCCGTGCCCGTGCCAAGGAGGCCCTGGTAGGTGCAGACACTCATTACTCTAAACTAATTAGTAAAGCATACGAGGTTATTGACGAGGCAACAACGGTTGCCAATCTTGGTGCTAAGACTGCAGGCATCAAGTTGGTCATGGACCTTGAGAAGACTCGCATTGATATGCTACAGAAGGCAGGACTCCTTGAGAACAAGGAACTTGCAGAAGAGATGATTGCTATTGAAAACCGTCAAGAAGTTTTGGTGGGTATCCTAAAGGACATTGCAGCAGAACATCCAGAGGTAAGAGATAAGATCATGCGTAGACTATCTGAGGTATCCAAAGACAAAGAAGTAATTACGGTAGTGGTAAATAACGATGTTTGATGATTTCTTAGAAGCCCTCAAGTCGGATAACTTTGCCGAGCGTCCAGTAGACGCAAAAACGTTTGTAGAGGGCGAGGCATACCTTGGTCAACCACCATTGTCACAAGTCCAGTACGACATCGTAGAGGCTATGAGCCAGATCTATAAGTTGGAAGACTTAGTAGAGTTAATGGGGGAAGATGAGGGCAGAAGATATTATAAGAAGTATACTAAAAACGAGGTCATCCTACAGCTCGGTAAAGGATCTGGTAAAGACTTTACGTCTACTGTTGCGTGTTCTTACATTGTTTACAAGCTATTATGTCTTAAAGATCCTGCTAGATACTTTGGTAAGCCAAGCGGCGATGCTATTGATATTATTAACGTGGCTATCAACGCCCAGCAGGCAAAGAACGTATTCTTTAAAGGATTTAAGTCTAAGATTGAGCGGTCGCCATGGTTCGCTGGTAAGTTCAACGCCAAGGCTGAGAGTATTGAGTTTGACCATTCAATTACAGTCTACTCTGGACACTCTGAGCGTGAGTCTCACGAGGGTCTCAACCTTCTACTTGCGGTACTTGATGAGATTTCTGGTTTTGCTCAAGAGATTGGAACAGGAAATGATCAGGGTAAGACTGCAGATAATATCTATAAAGCTTTCCGTGCTTCAGTAGATTCACGTTTTCCAGATCTTGGCAAGGTTGCCCTACTTTCTTTCCCACGTTATCCAGGAGACTTTATCTCCCAAAGATATGATGAGGTTATTGCAGAAAAGGATGTTGTCCACAAGACTCATAAGTTTATTATGAATGAGGATCTTCCAGAAAATGCCGAAGGCAATTCACTAGAGATTGAGTGGGATGAAGATGAGATCATTTCATATAAGTATCCAGGAGTGTTTGCTCTTAAGCGACCAACCTGGGTTGTGAATCCTACTCGTAAAATTGATGACTTTAAGGTTTCGTTCTTTACGGACATTGGTGATGCTATGCAACGCTTTGCCTGTGTTCCAACCTTCGCCTCTGACGCATTCTTTAAGCAGCAGGACAAGGTTCGTGCTTGCATGACAATTAGAAATCCAATAGATAGCTCTAAGAGATTCGACCCATCTTTTACTCCAGATCCAGACAAGAAATATTATGTACATGCTGACCTTGCACAAAAGCATGACAAGTGTGCTGTGGCAATTGCTCACGTAGAAAAATGGGTATCTGTTCAGGTAATGAAAGATTATGAGCAGGTAGTTCCAATGGTTATTGTAGATGCTGTAGTTTATTGGGAGCCAAAGATAGAAGGGCCAGTTAATCTTTCTGAGGTAAAGCAGTGGATTCAGAATTTGCGTAGACAGGGCTTTGATATTGGAATGGTATCATTTGACCGATGGCAATCATTCGATATTCAGAATGAGCTAAAGTCTGTGGGCATTAGAACTGAGACAGTATCTGTTGCCAAGAAGCACTATGAGGATATGGCCATGCTTGTGTACGAGGAACGCCTGGCTATGCCTGCTATTGAGCTTTTATTTGAAGAGCTAACAGAGCTAAAGATTATGAAGAACAACCGTGTGGACCACCCTAGAAAGCTTTCTAAGGACCTTGCGGATGCTGTCTGTGGTGCCATCTTTGGGGCCATATCTCATACACCAAAGAATACAAACCTTGAGGTAGAGGTTCATACTTTCAGAGATAGGCCAAAACAGACACTTGACACGGATCAGAATAATGTGATAAAATATAAACCTATGCCCAAAGAGGTGCAAGACTATCTACAAAGATTTGATTTAATATAAATCAATATATAAAAAGGAGAAAAACAAATATGACTTCATTAAAGAAGCCACTAATTGCCATTGCATCTGCTCTGGTACTTGTAGGAACTGGTCTTTCAGTACCTGCTAACGCAGCATCTGCTGCACTAACTGTTGCTGGTTCAACTCCAGCTACCGCAGGAACTTCATCTGCAACTGCAATTGCTCTACCAGTACCTGCTGACAATAGCGTGGACTCTGCAGACGCATTGAAGATTGCTCTTACTGGAGTAGCTGCTGGAAGCAATGTTGTTGTAACTGCAACTAATGCAAAGATCGTTACTGCAATTACTTCTGGCTCTGCTACCGTTAAGGCAGACGCAGGAACTAATTCTGCCACAATCTCAACAGGAACTGGAACCACAGCAGACGTTTACGTTTACACAACTACAACTGAAACTGGAACCATTGCTGTTACTGCAGATAACACAACCACTACCTACTACGTTAAGGGTACTGCTGGTGCTGCATACAACCTAAAGGTTGTTGCTCCAGTTGTTGCTAATCTTGGTGCAGCTGTAGAGGTTACTGCAAATGTAACTGACGTATTCGGAAACGCTCTAACAACTGCGACAATTTCTTCTACAGTAATTCGTGGTACTCTGGGTGCATTCTCATACGATGCAACTGACAAGCGTTTTGAGGCAACTCTAACCGCTCCAGCAACCGAAGGTACAACTGTTATCTCTAACACAATCACTGCATCTGCTGTAGCAGGTCTAGCAAAGCCAGTAACTGAGGTTATCTCAAACGTGGCAGTTGCTGATCTAGCTGGCCAGGTAACCGCACTGACTGCAAAGGTAGCTGAGCTTGAAGCAAAGCTTGCCCTTGAGCAGGCAAAGGTTGTTGCAGAGACCAAGAAGTCTGTAGCTAATAAGAACAAGTACAACACTTTGGCAAAGAAGTGGAACAAGAAGTTCCCAAAGGCTAAGGTTGCACTAATCAAGTAATTGGTATAAACTAGTAGAGGGGGAAGGGCAAAAGTCCTCCCCCTTTGCTGTCACCAGATTTTAAAAGAGAGGTACAATAGATGTCCATAGATATTTTATATTTCTCAAATTATTCTGGAAACACTAAAAGATTTGTAGAAAAAATAAGCAGTACTGCAATAAGAATACCGATAAAGTGGGATAAGTCAAACCCCTTATTAGCAAGTAGAGACTATGTCTTATTTGTACCCACTTATGGCGGAGGAAGCCTAACAGGATCAATTCCTAGGCAAGTAAGGGAATTTCTAAATATTCCCGAAAACAGAGATAGACTTCGTGGTGTCGTAGGTTTCGGCAACACAAATTTTGGAGATCACTACTGCAAGGCTGCAGAAATGATTTCGCAAAAAACTGGGGTACCAGTAATAGCCAAGGTGGAAATCTTTGGCACAGACGATGATGTAATTAAAGTAAACGAAAGGCTAGGTCTGCTATATGGATAACTACAGTTATCACGAACTAAACGCAATGCTCAATCTCTACGGGGCAGATGGAAAGATTCAATTTGAAAAAGATAGAGAAGCAGCACGTGCCTACTTCCTAGATCACGTAAATCTAAATACAGTATTCTTTCACAGCCTGGAGGAAAAGCTAGAGTACCTTGTTGATAAAGAATACTATGACCCAGCTATCCTAGACAAGTACTCGTTTGAGTTTATAAAGAGTTTATTTAAGCAGACATATGCTTACAAGTTCCGATTCCCTACTTTTGTTGGTGCATACAAGTTCTACACCTCATACGCACTAAAGACTTTTGATGGCGAACGCTACCTGGAACGCTTTGAGGATCGTGTAACTATGAATGCCCTAATGCTGGCCCAAGGTGATGAAGACTTGGCAAGAGACCTAGTAGACGAGATTATCTCAGGTCGTTTCCAGCCAGCCACACCAACTTTCTTAAATGCAGGTAAGGCCCAGCGTGGTGAGTTCGTCTCCTGCTTCCTACTTCGTATCGAAGACAATATGGAGTCGATTGCTCGTGCAGTCAACTCATCTCTCCAGCTTTCAAAGCGTGGTGGCGGTGTCGCACTTAACATGACCAATATCCGTGAGTCTGGTGCTCCAATTAAGAAGATTGAGAATCAGTCATCAGGAATTATTCCAGTTATGAAGATGCTTGAAGACGCATTCTCATACGCCAACCAGCTAGGTTCCCGTCAGGGTGCAGGTGCGGTATATCTAAACGCACACCACCCAGACATCATGAAGTTCCTAGACACCAAGCGTGAGAACGCTGATGAAAAGATTCGTATCAAGACATTGTCTCTTGGTATCGTTATTCCAGACATCACCCTTGAGCTAGCTAAGAACAACGAAGACATGTACCTGTTCTCGCCATATGACATTGAGCGTGTATATGGAGTCCCAATGTCAGACATCTCTATAACTGAGAAGTACCAGGAGATGGTTGACGATGCACGTATTAAGAAGTCCAAGATTAAGGCCCGTGAGTTCTTCCAGGCAATCGCTGAGCTTCAGTTCGAGTCGGGGTATCCATACATTGTGTACGAAGATACTGTTAATAATGTAAACCCAATTCAGGGCCGCATCAACATGTCAAACCTTTGCTCTGAGATTCTTCAGGTAAACACGCCTACAACATACAATGCTGACCTATCGTATGACAACATTGGTAAGGATATCTCATGTAACCTGGGATCATTAAACATTGCTAAGGCTATGGAGTCTCCAGACTTTGGAAAGACTATTGAAACTGCTGTTCGTGCTCTAACCTCAGTAGCTGATATGTCATACATTGAATCTGTAATGTCAATTGCCGAAGGTAACAAGAAATCACGTGCAATTGGTCTTGGCCAGATGAACCTTCACGGATACTTTGGTAAGGAGCGGATGCACTACGGTTCCGAAGAGTCGATTGACTTCACCAACATTTACTTCTACACTGTTTTGTTCTATGCACTAATGGCATCTAATAAACTATCTATGGAGACTGGACAGCCATTTGACGGGTTCCAGAATTCAAAGTATGCCGATGGAACATTCTTTGTTAAGTATATTGCAAACGAATGGAAGCCAAAGACTGAAAAGGTACAGGGTATTTTTGCAAATGCTAACATAGTTATTCCTACTCAGGATGACTGGAAGGCATTGGCACAGAACGTTATGATGTATGGTCTATACAACCAGAACTTGCAGGCGGTGCCACCAACTGGATCTATCAGCTATATTAATAATTCGACATCATCTATCCATCCTATTGCCTCAAAGATTGAAATCCGTAAAGAAGGAAAGCTTGGTCGTGTTTATTACCCAGCACCTTACCTGACTAATGACAATCTTGAGTACTTCCAGGATGCCTACGAAGTAGGTCCTGAGAAGATCATCGACGTTTACGCAGCTGCAACCCAGCACGTAGACCAGGGCCTATCGCTGACCTTGTTCTTCAAGGACACCGCTACAACCAGAGATGTTAACAAGGCTCAGATCTATGCTTGGAAGCAGGGTATCAAGACAATTTACTACATTCGCATTCGCCAGATGGCCCTAGAGGGTACAGATGTTGAAGAGTGCGTATCATGCATGCTATAAGGAGAGAAATGATTACAAGACCAATTAACTGGAATAAGATTGAGGATCCAATCGACCTAGAGGTTTGGAATAGACTTACCTCTAACTTCTGGCTACCTGAGAAGGTGCCAATCTCAAATGACGTACCTTCTTGGGGATTGCTAAGAGACGAGGAAAAGCTCTTGACCATGAGAGTCTTCACAGGACTCACAATGCTTGACACCATCCAGGGCACCGTTGGAGCGATGTCTCTAATCCCCGACGCTCGTACACAACACGAGGAGGCGGTAATTACTAATATCGCATTCATGGAATCAGTACACGCTAAATCGTACTCAAGTGTATTCTCGACCCTGACATCAACTCAGGAGATTGAGGATGCCTTTAGATGGTCAGAGGAGAATCCGTACCTACAGAAGAAGGCACAAATTGTTCTAGAGCGTTACTATGGTGATGATCCAGAGAAGCGTAAGATTGCATCTACATTGCTTGAGTCATTCCTGTTTTATTCGGGATTCTACTGGCCAATGTATCTATCTAGTCGTGCTAAGTTGACAAACACTGCCGATCTAATTAGACTTATTATTAGAGACGAAGCGGTACATGGCTACTATATTGGATATAAGCTTCAGCAGGCATATAACGAGTCATCTCCAGAACGCCAGGAAGAGCTGAAGGATTACGCCTACAGCCTACTCCTGGAACTATATGAGAACGAAATTAGATATACCGCAGATCTTTATGACGGTATTGGGCTAACGGAAGATGTCAAGAAGTTCCTACACTACAACGCAAACAAGGCTCTGATGAACCTAGGCTTTGATGCATTGTTCCCAAAGGACCAGACAGATGTTAATCCTGCGATCTTGTCAGCCTTGTCGCCAAACGCTGACGAGAACCACGATTTCTTCTCAGGTTCAGGTTCTAGCTATGTCATTGGAAAGCAAGAGTCTACAGAGGATGAAGACTGGGACTTCTAGTTTATAAAAATGATTGGGTGGCTTCGGCCACCCTTTCTTTTATAAAATGATATAATAGTACTGTTAGTAAAACCCCACTAACAAGGAGCGAATCATTAAAACCCCAAGATTCTTAGCAGCAATTTTCCTAGCATTCGGAAGCCTGTTCCTGGCTAGTCCATCTCATGCTACCCAAATGACCCTAGAAGAGGCTCAGGCAGCCCTTGTACTGGCTCAGGAAGAGTTGCTGGCAGCACAAGAGGCAAAGACCCTGGCAGATTCTGAGGTAGCTACAGCATCAGCAGAAGTTACAAGAACTCTAGAAGAGAGAAATGCTACAGCCGTTCTAGTGCCTGGAACCTCATCTTCTGTCACAGAAAATGTTGTACAAAATGGGACATTCGATAGCACTGCAGGGTGGTCTAGCGTTATCTCTAGCAGTACAGTTTATACTGGTGGGGCATCTCCAATTATTTATAATGGTAAGCTAAAGGGGTCATACACATCTGGATATTATATATCGCAGTCTGGAACATTTCCAAGTCCAACAAGGCAGGTAACATTTGCTGTGGATGTTTGGAACTATGATACAAATGAAAACAATAGGCTATACAGTCCAGACTACTATCGCATTGAGTTTAGAACATATAATGCTGCTGGACAAAGACTCAACTACTACAACCTTGAGTGGAGTCAATGGCACAATGAATGGATAACCAGAACTGGAACATACACCCTGTCGGATGACGCAGTTAGGTGGGACGTTGGCTTTAGAATGGCCGATGCAGGATTTTGGGCAGGAGCCTTTGGTCCAGAGATGGACAACGTTAGAATAATAGCTACAATGACTCAGGCTACCCCAGACACAACTACCTATGATAATGAAAAGTCTTCTGCTTACGAGGCTGCAGTTGTCTCTGCAAGCCAGGCGGTAGCCGCTCAGACATCTGCACAGTCTAGGTTAGTGGCAGCTCAGGCAGAGGTAGACAGGTTAGTTCAATTAGTTGCTGAGCTAACTCCACACCTAAATGCTCCAACAGGCCTTACAGCAGTAGTTAATGGGGACAATGTTGATCTAACTTGGACAGCACCAGAGTCAAATCTTTCTGGCGTACAGGTAGAACGCTATGCCATTATGTGGAGTACTACAAGCTTTCTAGAGAATGGCTGGGGATGGGCCCATGACCAAACATCGGTATCTATTCCATTAAGCGTATTGGCTTCTGCTGGTGGGTTGGGAAACACATTCCAGTTTGCTATACGTGCTGATAACGATACGCTACAAGTCTATTCAAATAGATCAGCATTTGCATCTGTAACAACAGCTGAGCCAGCATGGTGGCAGATCCAGTTCTGGGAGGGTGAGCAAGTATCTATTGGTGCACCAGAGGGATACAAGTTTGGCCAGCCAAGAGCTTGGTATGGCTCTCCAACAGATGCAAGTTGTGGTGCAGATGTTTCCAGCATTGTTAATGAACTCATCAATGGTAGAAGCACTGCCAGCTTTGCTGCCGATAACGGTGTATTCGGAGACCCATGTGGCGGTGTAGTAAAGGTTCTAAGGCTAAGCACACCAGTTGATCAAATTGTTATCTTGCCACAACCAACTCCAACGCCTACGCCAACCCCACAGCCAGAGCCTACTCCAGAGCCACAGCCAACACCTGAGCCAAGCCCAGCACCAACTCCTACTGAAACGCCAGTTATAATAGTACCAGAGCCTACACCAACACCAAGTGAGGAGCCAACTGTTGAGCCAACCCCAGAGCCTACCGTTCCACCTGAGGGAGAGCCAACACCTACGCCTTCGGAGACCACGGAACCTGTTGAAGAGCCAACAACGCCTGAGCCTGAACCGCTACCAGAACCAAAGCAAACAGAAACCCCAAAACCCACAGAACCTGAGCTACCTGTAACAGAAGAAGAGGCGGTATCTGAGATTGAAAACCTTATAGAGACTGCACCAGAAGACTTAACAGAGGCCCAAGTAGAGCAACTAGTTGAGGCAGCCTTAGTTGTATTTGAAACTGCAGAGCAGGGATCTGAGGAATATAACCAAGCTCTAGAAGCACTTGCTGTAGCCGCAGAAGCTGATGATCCAGAAATCCCTACAGAGTTAGCAGCTATCCCATTGCTTGGAGATGTAGCAGGAGCTGCCCTAGAAGTATTTAATGATATTGGTAACGTTGGTGCAGACATGGCACCAGAAGTTCGTGAAGAAGCGGAGAAAACCGTTATCGCATCTGTTATTGCTACTGGAGCAGCAGTAAATGCAGTTGCAGCAGCAACTACAGCAGCATCAACAACATCTACAGGATCATCTGGAGGTGGAGCATCTGGAGGATCTTCAGGTGGATCAGGATCGACAAGGAGAAAGCCATAAATGAAGAAATTCTTAAATGATATTCTAGGCCAAGCATGGACCCTATTGGGTATGTTTGTAGCCTGGGTAGTCCTAGAGGGGTCAGCAAAGACCATCGTGGGCTATTGCATCTTGGGTACGCTAGGCCTTTGGGCGGTGACGTATCCATTGAGAAAGGACGGTGATTAATAATATGTATAAGTATTATTCTGAACCACTAGAAACAAATAG
>FUWD013230198.1_pt1 | contig 13647 bp, 23 predicted proteins | sample 1063281 | NCBI WGS metagenome assembly FUWD01 (sample SAMEA79048168, study PRJEB19326) | metagenome | biome: marine
ATTTTAAAATCTTTTGAGGGATTTGGTAAAAGTTTACTAAAAGAAGGGCAAGGTAAATAATATAGAAAGATGATATGAAAAGATATACTATGGTTAGGACAATTTATCTTTACATTTTTGCTTTACTTGGTTTAGTTCTTTTGATTATTGGCAGCGTTAATTTTCTTAACATGGGGCTTAAAGCTTTCGTTTTTACTCAAGCTGAAGATGAAAGTAGAATATTTAGTAAGCAAATACCAGCTCCTCTTTCAACTTTTGTATCTGAGAAAATTCAACAAGGCATGGAGGAAGAAAAAGATATTTGTCTTTCTGAGGAAGAAAAGATTGGTTTTGAAAGATGGTTAGTCGATTATAATAACTGGAAGGAAAGTGTGTCAGAAATTGATCCTATTACTTCACGGAGGCATCGTGACGCGTCTTTAAATTTATCCTTAATCTTAATAGGTTTACCATTATATCTTTATCATTGGAAAATTATTAAGAAAGAAACCGAAGAAAAAGACAAAGACAAAGAAAAAGAGGATTAATTTAAATGATTGATTTTACTACTACAATTGGAATTATTGGAATGATATTTTTGTTAACTGCTTTTGCTTTAAATCTGTTCAAAAAGATTACGCAAGATTCTTTAATTTATAATATTTCTAATATAATCGGTGCAGGGCTCTTAGCTTATTATGCCTATGCTTTAAACAGTATCCCTTTTTTAATTCTTGAAATATTTTGGATCTTATTTGCAATCTATAAATTAACATTTCTTAATAAAAGAAACTAAAAATGAAGAAATTAATATTTATTGTATTCACATTATTACTTATAGGTAGTTTTTTGCCAATTACTTTAGCAGAAGATGAACAAAGTTCTATTTGTGCTGTTTATTTTACAGGAGTTGGATGTTCACATTGTGCTAAAACAGACCCAGTCGTTCTTGTTGATTTATTAAAGGAATATCCCAACTTAGTTGTAATAGAATATGAAATTTATCAACAGCAAGTAAATGCGCCTTTGCTTCTTGAATATGATTCTCAATATGGTTCTGGATTAGGTATACCTTTAATAATATTTAATAAGGATGAATATTTTATTGGAGATGCTTTGATTATTAAAAATACGAGGGAAATAGTTGATAAATCTGATAATAATGCCTGTCCTTTGATTGATGGATCCCTTATTAGCTTTGATAGTCTTTATTTAGCTTCTTTGCCTGGTGAACCAAAGATATGGAAAGATCAAAGAATTTTGTTAAAGATTGGTGATAAAACTAATGATGAAATATTAAAAGAATTATTAATAACAGATGATATCACTTCTTTTATAGGGAATACTGATTATAAAATTATAGAACCAAAACCAGTTCCTCTTTCAGGAAGAAAGATAAATTTTGATAACGCCATTCAATTAGATGATTGGATTTTTCAATGGAATGGAAAAGCAATAAACACAGTTGTACAACAAAATATCACAACTACAATTATTCCATCTACGATTACAAATACATCTTCGAAAAATATTATATCTCCTATGGGCACGACTGGGAAAAAGCTTACGTTAACTAAAATCCTTTCACTTGCAGCTGTTGACGCGATAAATCCTTGCGCTTTAGCTGTTTTAGCTTTAATGTTAATAGCGATTTTAACCTATAATCCAAAGAAAAAAAGAAATATTTTATTAGCTGGACTTGCTTTTGCATGTTCAGTTTTCATTATGTATTTATTTTATGGATTAGTTATTATAAAATCTTTTCAGCTTATTCAAGCGTTAACTAATGTTAGAGTTTTGCTGTATAAGATTCTTGGTTTCGCCGCTATTATTTTAGGAGCTTTAAACTTAAAAGATGCCGTGAGGCATAAGGCTGGTAGTTTTTTAACAGAAATGCCACTAAGTATAAGACCAAAAGTCAAAAAGATAATTTCAGGCATAACGAGCCCAAAGGGCGCTTTTATCACTGGTCTTTTCGTGACTGTTTTTCTTTTACCTTGCACAATAGGTCCTTATATTATAGCAGGGGGTATTTTATCTACTTTGGAGCTAATTAAAACAATACCTTTTTTGCTTTTATATAATTTGATTTTTGTATTACCCATGGTTGCAATAACATTAATAATATATGTTGGTTTTGCTAAAATTGAAGATGTAAACGGTTGGAAAGATAAAAACATAAAGTACTTACACTTAACTACTGGTTTAATTATGTTCATTTTGGGATTAGCAATGGTCTTGGGGTGGGTATAGATAAAGATATAATTTAGAAAAATGAGGGAATCTATTATTAAAGCAAGTAAATCCTTAGTAAAAGTTTTGCCCTTAATTTTAGGGACAGTTTTATTTGTTAGCTTATTGACAACAGTTGTGCCCGAATCATTTTATACAAAATTTTTTAACAAAAATATTATTTTTGATTCTTTTATTGGTGCTATGATTGGTAGTATTTCTGCTGGGACTCCTATCATTAGTTATATTCTAGGGGGAGAAATGCTTAAACAGGGGATTAGTTTAATTGCGGTTACTGCTTTTTTAGTTACGTGGGTGACAGTTGGTTTTATTCAAATTCCTGCTGAATCTATAATTTTAGGAAAGAGATTTGCCATTTGGCGAAATCTTAGCGCTTTTGTTCTATCAATAATTGTGGCTTTTGCTACGGTTTTAATATTAAATTTGGTATGACATTACGATTCAAACAAATTTCCGGAACTTGGCTTTTCTTTATCTTCATGGTAACGCTTTATTTTCTTTTGTTCTTTGTTAATCCAAGTCTATGTATTTCTAGTTTAATTTTTTTTCGCAAGATCTTAATAAAGATCATTCCAATATTTTTATTTGTCTGGTTTTTAATGGTAATAGCAAATTATTTTATTACTCCAAAATTTGTTTTTAAATATTTTGATAAAAAGGGTGCAAACAAATGGCTTTTTGCTATTATAGGAGGAATTTTATCAGAGGGCCCAATTTATGTGTGGTATCCTTTGTTGGCAGATTTAAAGGAGAAAGGGTTTGGGTATGGCTTTGTTGCTTGTTTTTATATAATCGGGCTATTAAACTACCTGTTTTGCCAGCTGCCATTTATTATTTTGGTTGGAAATATGTTTTAATTTTGGCTCTAATTATGATTATTGCATCTATTAGTCAAGGTGTTATAATAAATAAGTTAATAAAAGAAAAATTATAAAGGCAGAATGAGAAAATCTTTAACATTAACATTTTGGGCATTGGTAGGAACTTTTCTTTTTATAGCAAGTCAATTTTTTGTTCCAGTAATTAGCGAATTAATTAAAGGTTCTATTGTCTTTTTACTACCATTTTTTATTTTTTCTTATTAGGCATTCTCTTAATATACCTAACTTTAAAACAGAAAGTAGGAGGAGTACTTAAAAGATTTTTAATATTAACAGGAAGTTCAGCAACGGGATTTTTTGTTTTTGTGTTTCTACATAATTTTTTTTATGGCTTAGGGATTATAGCCAATCAAATTCCTGTACTGAGCTTAATGATGGAAATTTTACATGCAGCATTTTTCATTATTGCAATCTTTGTCTGTCCTTTAGGGTTTGTGATTGGTGTTATAGGAACTACTGTAGTGTTTATTAAAAAGAAAAAGAAAACATTGTATTTTGAAAATATTCTGAGGAAAGTATAAAACAATAGAAAAAGGGGGTTAGGTTATGAAGATTAAAAGGAAGACAATTAAAGAAGAAGGAATAAAATTTTTTATAGAGGTTGATGGTAAGGAAATTGGTAGGGCGTTTTTATATATTCTCCATAATGATTTGCATAAAGAACCTTTTGGATTATTAGAAGATGTGTATATTAATGAGGATTTGAGAGGACAGGGGATTGGAACTCAATTGCTCGATAAGGTTATTAAGGAAGCAAAGACAAGTGGGTGTTATAAAATTGTCGCTACAAGTCGTCACTCTAGGCCAAAAGTTCATAAATTATATGAACGCATTGGATTTAGAAATCAAGGCATTGAATTTAGGTTAGATTTTCATAATATTTAAAAGTTAAAAAGGCGCTGAATTAGTTTTCAACGTCTTTTTTATCCAATATTAATTTGACATATCAGGATATTGGATGTATACTTCAAAAGGTCGTAAATTAAGTTAAAGTTCAAATTCAAAGATGAGTAACAAACTTTATGTAGGCAGTCTTTCCTATGATACTAACGAAGACGGTTTAAAAGAATTTTTCGCAGAAGCTGGAAAAGTAGAATCAGCATCTGTTATCACAGATAAATTTTCTGGAAGATCAAAGGGATTTGGTTTTGTAGAAATGTCATCTGACGAAGAAGCTAAAAAAGCCGTTGAAATGTTTAATGGTAAAGAATTAGACGGAAGAACAATCATAGTTGATGAAGCAAAGCCAATGAAGAAAAGTTTCTAATTAAGCTTTCTTCTAAATACGAAAAGAGCCCGAAGGGGCTCTTTTTTTATCCAGAAGACAATATGTTATAATTTTTATAATAATAAAGAAACATAAAATGAAAACATTAAAAATATTAGGAGTATCAATTTTTTGTTTATGCCTGTCAGTACTAACAAGATTTGGTATCAATGAATTTTTAAAAGATTCTACAGTTCCACTTGTAATAAAATGGGGGATGATTGGTTTGATTCTAGGAATGATTATAATTATAATCTCTTTAATTATAGAAAGAATTAAAGATAATAAAAACAATAAAATATAATAAAAACATGATTATTACTACTTCTGATCAAATTTTTGGTCAAAATATTAAAGAAACTCTTGGATTGGTAAAAGGAAGTACCATTAGGGCAAAGCATATTGGCAAAGATATTTTAGCTAGTTTTAGAAATATTGTTGGTGGAGAAATAAAGGAATATACAGAAGCTCTTAATGAGGCAAGAGAAATTGCTATAGGAAGAATGGTAAAGAATGCTGAGGAATTAGGAGCCAATGCAATTATTGGAATACGTTTTACTACTTCTGCAATTATGTCGGGAGCAGCTGAACTTCTTGTTTATGGAACGGCAGTAAAATTGGAAAAATAAAATTAATCATACAAAAAGCTAAAAATATAAGGAATTACTCCTTGTGTTTTTATTATATGTGCTAGCCCTTGACTTTTGATAATTATGGGTATATACTCATAACAGATAGTCAGTATGATAAATATATTAATTATATATTAATTAAAGGTTGGGCTATCAAAATGTTCGTAAATTAAAAACAAATAAAAATATGCCACGATTTGATGGAACAGGTCCTTCAGGATTCGGTCCTGGTACTGGTTGGGGAATGGGCCCATGCGGTGCTGGAATGGGATCGGGAAGAGGTCGCGGTTTTGGCCGTGGATTCGGTAGATTTTCAGGCTATAATTCACCATACTCACCATATTCACGTATTACAAAAAAAGAAGAAACTGAGATGTTGAATGATGAAGTCGGAGCTTTAAAAGAAGAGTTGAAAGCAATGCAGGAACGATTAGATGAATTGAAGGATCAAAAATAAAAATAAAGAGACTATAAATCCGGCCCTTTTTAAAGGAAGGGCTGGGTTAGTCTCTTTATTTCATTTTAATAATTTAACTATGACAAGACCAAGACTTTGTCGAAGGATTAGATTTAATACAAATACAACTTACTTTAAACCTCAGGGTGTACCGATGAGGTTTTTAGAAATAGTAGAATTAACTACTGAAGAAATGGAATCTTTAAGATTAAAAAATGTGAAAGGATTGGATCAAGAACAAGCAGCTAAAGAAATGAATACATCGCAAAGTACGTTTCAAAGGATTTTATCTTCAGCATATAAGAAAATATCAGATGCTTTAGTAAATGGTAAAACTATAAAAATAATTTGTGGATAATATGGGGATAATCTTTTAGGCCTTAACTGAAAATTTGTACTTTTTGCTTTATCTAAGCTAAAAAATCTTCTATTTAAAATAGAGGATTTTTAATTTTTTCTTCTTGACTTAATGTATAGATAGGGAGTAAAATGGAAGAAAGTGGATAGATGTGGATAAGTGTGGGGATAAATAAGTTTTTTGTGGAAAACATTTAAATTTTATTTAATATGTTCATTGGAGAATATTATTACACAATAGATCCAAAAGGGAGAATAGCGATACCTTCTAAATTAAGGAAGGCTCTTTCTAAAGGTGGAGTTATTACAAAAGGATTAGATAATTGTCTTTTTATATTTTCTTCAAAAGATTGGCAACCGATGGCAGAGAAAATTAAAGGTTTGCCTTTAAGTCAATCTAACTCTCGGGCTTTTTCTAGATTAATGCTTGCTGGAGCAATGGATGTAAAATTGGATAGCCAAGGGAGAATTCTTGTTCCTGATTATTTAAGGAAATATGTAGGATTAAAAAAGAAAATTGTTTTAGCAGGTGTTTATGATCGTTTAGAAATTTGGGATGAGAAAGAATGGGAAAAATATAAAAAGAGGACAGAAAAAGAATCAGGTGATATTGCTGAAAAATTAGGAGATTTAGGAATATAAAAGCATTATGCATACCCCAGTACTTTTAAAAGAAGTAATTGATTATTTAAACCCACAAATAGATAAAAACTTTATTGACGCCACAGCAGGCGAAGGAGGGCACGGACTGGCTATCCTCAAGAAGAATGGTCCAAATGGTAGATTGTTAGGTATTGAAATAGATTCTGGCGTGTACAAGAGCTTAAAAGAGAAGATGGTAGAAATGGTTAAAAGAGTTGTTTTAGTTAATGATTCTTATATCAATTTACAAAAGATTGTTGAGGAAAATGATTTTAAACCAGTTCACGGAATTTTATTTGATTTAGGGATGTGTTCATGGCATTTAGACGCCTCAGGAAAAGGGTTTTCTTATTTAAAAGACGAACCATTAGACATGCGGTTTGATTCTAAGAATAATTTAACAGCTGCAGAGATTATAAATAGTTGGGAAATAAAAAAGATTGAGAATATCCTAAAAGAGTTTGGAGAGGAAAAATATGCACGTCGTATCTCGTTAGCAATTAAAGAAGCACGAAAGAAAGAAAGAATTATTGGAACTCAGCAGTTAGTTGATGTTTTAAAAGAAACTCTTCCTAAAAATTATGATAATAAAAGAACACATTTTGCCACACGGACATTTCAAGCTTTACGGATTGCTGTGAATGATGAATTGCAAACAATAGAAAGGGGGATTGAGCAGGCTATTAAAACATTAGAGCCAAACGGAAGGATTGTAGTGATTTCATTTCATTCTTTGGAAGATAGAATTGTAAAAAATATTTTTAGAGAAAAAGCTAAAATTGGAGAATTAAATATTCTTACTAAAAAACCAATTACTCCTTGTTTAGAAGAAATTAAAAATAATTCACGTTCTCATTCTGCTAAATTACGTGCTGCTAAAAAAATATAAATTATTAATAATTACTAATCTTATTTATGACAACTATCTATAATTACAATAAGAATAATAAAAAATCTTCGATAGTTTTTAACTCTGGTAAAAAATACAATTCTCGTAAGAGAGAAAATTTACGACATATTATAAATGAGACAGGAGAGTACTTAGGACATATTAAATTATTCATCCTTCTTTTGATTCCATTCTTAATGATAGGGGGTTGTTGGTTAATTCTTTTTGGAAAAAATATCTCACTTAATTATAGGATTTATAATTTGAAACATGAGATAAGTCAAACCAAAGAGAATCTTAATCTTTTAACAGAAAAGTCTACTTTTATGACTTCTTCTCAAGAAATAGAAAAATGGGCTCAAGATAATGATTTTGTAGAAGTGGAACACATTTCTTACTTAAATCTGATAAATGATAATTTAGCCCAAAGATAGATTCTTTATGAGAAGAAAAAACAAAAGATTTTTTAAAAAAACTGGTAGGAATAGTCATTCTTCTCAGAAAAGGATTTCATTTATTCATTTTTTATTTATTGCTTTTTTTTTAACCTTAGGTTGTCAACTTTACAATATTCAGGTAAAAAATAATTCAAAATTTGTAAATCAAGCAGAAGCTCTTCATGATACAACCACAATATTAACCCCTGAGAGGGGTTTAATTTATTTCCAAGACAAAAACAAAGAATATATTCCAGTTGCTATCAATAAAAAATATTATTCGCTTTTTGCAATTCCAAAAGAAATAGAAAACCCAGAAGAAACAAGTAAATTGTTGTCTGAAATAATTCCTTTGCCTTACGAAGAGATTTTTTTACATTTAAATAAAGGGGATGATCCATATGAACCTCTTCTTAAAAAAATTGAAGACGATGATTTGCTTGATCAAATTAAAAATGCACAAATAACTGGTATTCATCTTAAGGAAGAGAGTTTTCGTTATTATCCATTAGATTCTGCTGCTGCTCAGGTAATCGGATTTGTTGGAGAAGCGGATGATGGATTAATAAAAGGGCGTTATGGATTGGAATCTTACTACGACACTATTCTTTCTGGGCGGAAAGGTATTTTTACAGGAATTAAAGATGCATTGGGGCGTCTAGTGCGTTCTAATTTTTCTGAAGAGGAAAAAATTGTTGAAGGGCTTTCGATTGAAACTACTATAGATAAAAATATTCAATTTGCTACGGATAAAGCTTTAAAAAAATTAGTAGAACATAGACAAGCTAGTCAGGGCACAATTATTGTAATGGAAGTAAAGACTGGGAGAATTTTATCATTGGCTAATTTACCAACATTCAATCTTAATGATTTTTCTGAAATAAAAGACTATTCAATTTTTAGAAACTTTGCTACAGAAGAAAGATATGAGCCTGGTTCAGTGATGAAGCCCTTTACTATGGCTGCAGGCCTTGATACTGGTAAAGTTACCCCAGATACAACATATATTGATAAAGGATATTATGAGGTTGGTGGTTTTCGTATAACTAATTATAAAAACCAGGTCCATGGAAAAACTACAATGCGTAATGTTTTAGAGTATTCTATAAACACAGGAGCAATTTTTGTTGCCGAACAGGTTGGTAATGAAACATTAAGAAAATATTTTAAAAAGTTTGGTTTTGCAAAAAAAACAGGAATAGACTTACCTTTAGAGATTGTCGGTGATTTATCTAATTTAGAATATCCAAAATCAAGCCCGACTCATCTTGCAACTGCTTCTTATGGAGATGGAGTATCTGTTACTCCTATAGGATTAATTAGAGCTTATGCAATTGTTGCAAATAAGGGACGTTTAGTAACTCCGTATTTAGTGGAAAGCACAAGAGATAGAGCTGGTAATCGTACTTCTTTGGTATCGACTGAATCTTCATCAAATCCTGAGCAAATAATCAGTCAGAAAACTACAGAGACTTTAACTTCAATGTTGGTAGGAGTAATTGAAAATGGTTATGGTGGTAATGCTAAAATTAAAGGCTATAGTTTAGCCGGCAAGACAGGTACTTCTTTTGTTTCTCTAAAAAGCGAAAAAGGATATTCAGATGATGTGGTTCATTCATTTGTGGGATTCTTTCCAGCTTCGGATCCTAAATATATTATTCTAGTAAAAATGGATAGACCGCAATGGGGGAAAGATGCTGCCAGTAATACAGTTACATTAGCATTTAATGATGTTGAGCAGTTTTTAATAAATTATTATAATATTCCACCAGACGAAATTTAAATTATGAAAAGAAAATTTATACAAAATATACTTAAATATCTGACAAAACTTATTCTGTGGCGTTATAAGCCTCTTGTTATTGGAGTAACTGGAAGTGTTGGAAAAACTTCTACAAAAGAAGCAATTTATACAGTTTTAAAGAATAAATTTAAAGTTGAAAGGAATGTTTTTAATTTAAATACTGAGATAGGAATGCCTCTGACTATAATTAAAGGTAAAGACGCAAAACGGAATATTTTTCTCTGGTTTTACAATTTTTTTCATGCTCTTTGGCTATTTATTTTTAAAACAAAAAAATATCCTGAAATATTAGTTCTCGAAATGTCTGAAGACGCGCCAGGAATGATAAAATATTTAGCTGATTTAGCAAGACCTAAAATTGGTGTAATTACTACTATTGGAGATCCTCCTGTTCATTTGGAATATTACAAAAATATAAATCAATTAATTGAAGAAATAAGTTATTTGCCTCAGAATTTAACTTTAAACGATACAATGATTTTAAATGCTGATAATGCATTAGTTTTAGGTTTTAAAGATAAAACAGTTGCGAAGGTTTTTTCTTATGGGTTTTCTGAATATTCTGATATTAAGGTAACAGATTATAAATTAATTAACGTAGATGATTTAAAAAATATAGGAATGATTTTTCGTTTAGAAGCTAGCGGTAGCTTTGTGCCAGTAAAAATTGAAGGTGTTTTTGGTAAAGCGCAAATTTATGCTCTAGCTGCTGCTGCTGCCGTAGGTTTATCTTTAGACATGAATTTAGTTGAAATCAGTGAAGCAATGTTGGATTATAAAGTAGTAAAAGGACGAACAAGATTTATTCCTGGAATAAAAAATACTTGGATATTAGATGATTCTTATAATGCTTGCCCAGACTCAGTTCGTGCTGCTCTTGATATATTAAAAGAAATTCCTGCAAATAGAAAGATTGTTGTTTTAGGAGATATGAAAGAATTAGGCGTAAATTCAAAACAAGCTCATATGGAAATAGGAAGAAATATAGCAGATATAGCTGAAGTATTTATTGCTGTAGGCGAAGAAATGATTTTTGCTAAAGAAATAATTGATAATGAATATTCTGGTGTTGAGACTTTTTGGTTTGAAGATAGTAAGCAAGCTAAAAAATTTGTAAAAGAGATGATAAAAAAAGGCGATATAGTCTTAATTAAAGGTTCTCTCGCAATGGAAATGGAGAAAATTACAGAATATATAAAAGCATAGAATTATTGTTTTTCATCAATATTTTATGTTATAGTATTCCCGCATATGCCCTCATCGTCTAGTGGCCTAGGACGCCAGATTCTCATTCTGGTAACACCGGTTCGACTCCGGTTGAGGGCACATATGAAAAATATAAAGCAAAAAGCTTGGATATTATTAGGAGTAAGTTTTGTTGTATCTATTTTTTTAAATTGGTTGGTATTTAGAAAAGCAGGAACCAACTTCCCAGTGATTTTTCGTTCCAATGATTTTGGAATTAATTTTTTAGGTAACAGAAATCTACTTTTGCAAATTCCAATCTTAGGAATGGTTTTTGTGGGAATAAATTATTCGCTTTTGCAATTATTTGAAAAAAGCAATAAAAACTTGAGTAAATTGCTTTTTTTTGCTAATATAGGAGTTGCTGTTCTAATACTTTTAATCAGTGCGCAAATTTACTTTTTAAATAGATAATTATATGTTGGCAGTTATTGAAACAGGAGGAAAACAATATTTGATTTCTCCTAAACAAAAAATAAAAATAGAGAAGATAAAAGACGTAAAAGAAGGGGATGAAATAGTCTTTGATAAAGTTCTTCTTGTAGTTGACGAAAAGGGCGGTATAAAAATCGGCCAGCCTTATATTTCTGGGACAAAAATTATTGCGAAATGTGAAGAGTCAGGAAGATCTAAAAAGATTATAGTCTTCCGTTATCGTAATAAAACCCGTTATAAAAAGAAAAAAGGGCATAGGCAGCCCTTTATGAAAGTATTGATAGAAGAAGTTAAATAAATTATTTTCTTCCCTCTAAGGCGTTTGTAAGCGTTTCTGCGTCTGCAAATTCTACTTCTCCTCCCTGTGGAAGACCACGAGCTAATTTTGTTACTTTAATTGTGTCGTCTAAGTCCTTAATGGATCTTTCTATAGAATAGGTAGTCAAATTGCCTTCTGATGAAGGGCTGAGAGCTAAAATTACTTCTTTTACTGGATATTTAGAAGATTGAGATTTTTTAATACGTAATAAAAGTTGAGGAATAGTTATCCTCAGTTTTTTATTTTCGTCTATTCCTGACAACAATCTTCCTAAAACATGATAAACGCCATGGTATTTATTTGTTTTTTCTATAGATAAAAGATCGGTTTCTTTTTCCACAACGCATATAATAGATTTATCTCTTTGTGGATCTTCACAAATTTTGCATAATTTTTTATCTAAAGATTCTTTTCTTTATCAGATTCTGTTATAAAAAAACAATTTGGGCATATTTGTGTTTTAGAAAACAAGTCAATAAAAGCGTGACAAAAATTATTTTGGGATTCTTTTTCTTTGATGTAATAACCAAAAAAGCCAAACGAGTAGTTTGACGTGGTCCCATACCAGGAAGTTTTGAGAATATTTTTATAAAATCTTTGATTGGTTTTGGTAGATCCATTTTTTTTATTCTCCGCCTAATTCAGGGAATTTTTCTTCCTTTTCAAGGTTGCGGAAACTTGCTAATTGTTCATTAAAGAATAAGTTTGCATGACCCAAAGGACCGTTACGATGTTTTGCAATTATAATTTCAGCAATATTTTTATTTTCAACGTCTTCTTTATATCGATCTTCCCGATAAACAAAAAGAACCACATCAGCGTCTTGTTCTAAGCTTCCCGTTTCTCTTAAATCAGAAAGTTTAGGACGGCATCCAGGCCTTGATTCAACAGCACGGTTGAGCTGTGAAAGAGCTAATACTGGAATATTTAATTCTCTTGATAACGCTTTTAATGAACGTGAAATTTCGGAAAATTGTTGAACAGAACTTTCGCGATAAAGGGCAGGACTAATTAATTGAAGATAATCTACAACTATTAGCCCTAAATTTGTTTCGGCTTGTAATCTACGCGCCATTGTTCGTATTTGCATTATAGTAGGCGAAGCAGCGTCATCAATAAATATTGGAGCTTCAGATAAACGGGATAAAGCGTCTTGGATAAGAGTGAAATCATTAATCTCTTCATCAGTAGAAAGACGACCTGTTCTTATCTTCCATAAACCAACTGTAGATTCAGCTGCTATTAGTCTGTCAACTACTTGATCTCTTGACATTTCTAAACTGAATATTCCCACAGGAACTTTTTCTTTTAGAGCCACATGACGGGCGATATCTAAGGCGAGAGAGGTTTTTCCTAGAGAAGGTCGTCCACCCAAAATTACTAAATCAGATTTTTGTAAACCACCAAGATAACTATCCAAATCGTTAAATCCTGTAGAAACTCCTCGTAATTTATCACCGCCTTTATGTAATTGATCTATTCTCTCAAATGCCTTAACTAGTTCTCCTTTTAATGCTACAAATTCATGAGCAATAGATTTTTCAGAGATAGAGAAAATAATTTGTTCCGCTTGGTCTAAGACTTCATTTATGTTTTTTGATTCTTGCCATCCTAATTCAGCAATTTTATAGGAAGCAGCAATTAAGTCACGTAATACCTTTTTTTCATGCACTATACTTGCATAGTGAATCACATGAGCGCTAGTAGGAGTCTTATTAACTAAAGAAGTTAAATAACTTGCTCCTCCTATCTCACTTAATTGTTTGTTTTCTTTCAAGCGACTAGACAATGAAAGGACATCAATCGGAGCATTTTGATGATATAGCTCTAGGATAGTTTTATAAATTAAACGATGGTGTGGCTCATAGAAATCTTCAGTAAACAAAGTATCAGCAATTTTAATAATTGCATCTTTATCTATTATAAGAGATCCTAATGTTGATTCTTCTGCTTCTATATTCTGAGGTGGCAGTTTTCCTTTAGCAATTTTGTTTTGTTCAATCATATATTAGATTTTAAAATTTAGATTTTATAATTGTACCTTTTTTTG
>FUWD013429295.1_pt2 | contig 13647 bp, 19 predicted proteins | sample 1063281 | NCBI WGS metagenome assembly FUWD01 (sample SAMEA79048168, study PRJEB19326) | metagenome | biome: marine
ACTTTTGTCTCTAAATGATTTTGAAAAAAGTCAAATAAAAGACAAAGGCCTTATAAGGATATCTATGAAAGATAATTTCTTTGGGGCATTAAAAGTTTTATGGGAGGATATATCTTCTATACTTACGCAAGAAATAAAGACAATACAAACACAAAAGGAGAAAAAAAGAAATGAAGACTTATTTAATAAATGAAGAACAAAGACAAGAAGTTTTAAAATATATGTGGACTAGACCTTATGGTGAAGTTCATAGACTTATGGAGATTATATTAAAATTACAGGAAAACAAAAATGAACCCGAACAGAAATCAGAAAAGAAGAAAGTTTGATTACGTAGCAAACCTACTTGAATATTCTCTTAATCTCAATAGAGATACTCATATACAAATAGACTATACCTTTGTTAAACCCAAAGACTTTAAATTTATAATGGATGAAAAGTTTCCAGACTTTCAGTACACAAATAATCTTTGTTCATTAATTGATTACTCTGTGTATGAAATAGATGAGTTAAATAAAAGGTTAACTAGATTTCTTAACGGGCTAAACTAATGGAAGCTTTTATTATATTTGATATTATATTACTTTTAATTTTGTTATTGTAGATTACTTATTGCGTGACTAATCTATTATAAATTTCTGCAAAGGCATTATCATTCATAGCTTCTGCTTTCCTTCTATTGACTAAACCATTAATTTGTATTAACTCTCCCTTTGATTCTGATGTTTTACCCTTTGTTAGTCCTGCTTTGGGAGAAAACAATTCAAATACAAGACTTTCTAAATCGGGACCCCCTGCTTTTGTTAGTGCAGAGTATGCGTTAGGTGCTATATCTTTAAAAACACTATTGTCAGGACTGTCTGGTTCAACCATATTTTTTTCATTAGCTGAATTATAAAGCAAAGATATTAAAGATACTTTTTGATTTACTGTAAGGGGAATAGATTTACCATCCTCACTTTTTATTGAGTTTAAATAATTTAACCTAGTTCTAACCTGTCTTCTTAAATCACTTTCTATGTCCTCTTTACTAAAAAAATCTTCGTCTCTTTCACTACCATAACCTAAAGTTTTATTACCTGATATATCAATGTAAGCACTAGTTACAGGTATTTCTGGACCCATTTTATGAGGCTTATAAGTATTTTTATCTTCTCTTAAAGCCTCTGCTAGTGCAGGATTTTCAGAATTTTTTATAAACTGAACTGCTTTATTAAAAACTATGCCATCTGTGCTTCTGGGATTTTCCATTATTTCTTCACCAAACTTCCACCGAAGTAAAGCCCCACTATGGAAGCCATAAGGTGAGTATCGAGTGGTGTAATCACTACACCTGCAAATGCTCTGTCCATAAGTATCTCCTTCTTTTCTATTAGGAATAAAAATCCCGGTTTAAATTCTGTCCATGTTAGGATTACTGGTATATCTAAAAATACTGGTACAATCTTTGGCCATGCAATAACAAAGAATACTGCAGTCAAAGCTATGATTCTTCTTGTCCATTGAAAACCTTTGTTCTCATATGTTCTTGCTTTATCAACAAATGACATTTGAGTTTCTGCTCTTTGTATTAACATTTTTTGTTCTTCTTGTTTTGCTTTAATACTTTGTCCCCATATGGACATTACGCCACCTAGGACACTAGAGCCTAGCATGGTAATCATTTCTACTGGTAATCCACCTAACATTATTTATCTCCTTTAATCATAATCTATATCTTTTTTAGTAGCCTTATCTCCACTACCCATAAACCCTGTCATATCTGAATCAAATGTCATAGCATGAGGGTCAATGCCATCAAATCTACCAACAAATTTATTTGTTAATTTATTTATTTTAGCCAATACCTTTCCTACTTGTCTGTCGTAATCAGCCATAGTAATCTGATTGTTAGCTACTTGATTTTTAAACTGTTTAACCCTACTCTTCTGTACTCTCATTTCTCTTTCAAATTCTGCCTTTTGACTTGCACCTAAAGTACGAATACTTTTATTACTAACTTTGAATCCAAAAGATGTAAGCAATGCTTCAAGTTCTGTTTGGGGTTCTCTATACTTAGATACGTCTCCCCTCAATGCTCTTTCTAATTTTTTTGTAGAATAAGAACCGGGAATAAAAGGAAAGTTGGGTATAAGTTTTTTACCAAAAGTACCAAAAGCTTTTGTTATTTCTTCTTCTGCCGACCCTCCTCCTCTACCAAATTCTCTTTGCATCCTAAATATATCAAACCCTATCATAGAAAAGAAAAAATCACCACCAACACCAAAGGAAGGCTGTAAAGGTTCAGGTAATAGAGGGATAGCACTATCTCCACTAAAACTTAATACGTCACCACCGGGATAGAATCTGCTTATATTTAAATATTTAGATACCCCATCCTTTGATTTAACAGGAAGTCTAATTAATTTTTTAGGCATGAAAGGCAAATCCATAATGTTACCTGCTTCATAATCTGGTAGTAAGGCTCTTTCTATTTTAGCATCATCACCACCATATAATTCTTCCATTTTATTTAAACCATATCCTGCCACAGCATACTTTACAAACTTAGTAGGTCTAAGAATTGCAGATTCTGCAAGGATAGGTATTAATCTATAAGTAAAAGATAAGAAAGGTGTTGCTGTATTTCTAAGAGTATTAATTAATGGGGCATCAATATCATAATCAATAAATTGTTTTCTTGCAAATAAAGCCGCATCTTCTGCAGTCTCCCCTAATTTTATTCTGTGCATAAAAGCATTTAATCTAAACACATGGTCTTCTATTCTATACCAATCTTCAAGTTTACTTGTAATAGAATTATTTTTTACTTTATTATATATATTTGAAGCAAAGCTAACAGCACTATCCCATTCATCTGAATCAGATTTTGATTTGTAAATACCTGCAAGTTCTGTTTGTTTAAAATTTTTAATTTCTTTGTTCACAAAGTCTGCATCAAATACTCCATGTTTAATAGCTAACATAACTGATTCAGAACGATACCCATCTGTACCATGAGTTCTTAATGCCTTGAAAGCATTAGGTAGGCCTGTTAAAGGGACATCAGCTAAGTCAGATAATATTATATTACCAAAAACATTATTAACATGCACAGTAGGATTCCATGCAGTTTTAGAAACTTTCCATAAACTATTTAATTTTTTATATTTTTCATAAAAGGCGTTAGAAGATTTTTCTTGATATCTCTTTGTACCTATGATATCTTTATAAACATTTTCTGGTACATACTTACCTGCTAAAGCACCAAACCTTTTAGATTTTGTACCCTTAATTCTGCTTTCAGGAATCTTTATATACTTTTGAGGTAAAGCTAACATTTGAGACGCTGTTCTACCATCGGCTTCTTGTGCAAATTTAGCAGCTACATCTGAATAAAATTGGTATTTAGCTACAGTATTGGCCATAAGTGCACCTGTATATTCTATAGATATTGCTGCGTCTTCTATCTCACCCATCTTTAATCTTTGTTCTTTTGTAAGTTGCCAACGTACAGGAACTAATTGGTCTCTGTTTATTATTTCTTTCTGTAAAACTTTTCCTTTCAGTCCTAAGTTTTGTTCAATAGGTGTAGGTTTAGACCTTTTTAAAACTTCATATAGTTGTCCATTAATTTCTTCAAAGTCACCAAGTAATTCCCAACCTTTATGGTCAGGGTCTACAACATCATTAATAGTAGGTTTCTGATTCTTATATTTTCTAAACCAATCTCCTACTGTTACTTCTTCTAAGTGTCCTCTAGGTTTTAAGTCATCTCCAATAGATTTTAATTCAACAGGCTCATCTCCCTTTCGATATAATCTCCCAAGGTATCTAGATTTATTAGTATTAAAAGTTTCTTTTGTTAATAAATCCAAGTCTACATATTTTTGTCCTGTTGCAGTTATTAGCTTTCTAGCATCTTTACTTAATTGTACTAATTTATCTGAAGGTACATCATATTTAATATCACCTTCTAACATGTTATATAAAATTTTTCTTTCATCTTCACTTAGTTTTTTGATTTGCTTAGACATACGTACAAAAGCTGAAGCTATATCATTTTTAGTACCATCATATTTTTGTAATAATATTTTATAGTCTTTAGTTAAACCATACTTATCTATGATTTGTCTACCCAATACTTCTGCATAAGATTCTGTTACTGTTACAGGCTCATCTGTGTCTGAACCATAAACTCTTTTAACCTGTCCTTTTTTTAATACAGACACACCCAAGTAACCAAAGGCTGCACCTAAAAATGCTCTACCAAATCTTGAACTTAAAGGTGCATTAGTACTAAATATTGGTGCTTCAGGGTTTAAATTAAATCCTGCTAAACCTCCTGCGAGTGCTGTTCCACCTTCTCCTGTTGAGGCTACTTTTAAAATTCTTTTACCTACATTTCCTTCATATCCTTTTAACAATTTATTCAAAAAGAATTGTGGTTTTGATGCTAACTCCCCTTGTTTAGGGGCATCATAAATTTTTTGTGTTTTAGGAAACGGAATTTTTACATCCTTTTTTCTAAATATTTTTACTAATTCATCAAATACAGATGTAGGTTGTTCTCCTATTTCTCCTTCAGGCCTCACACCTAATGTTCTATCGCCCTCTGCATAGATTTTACCTTGACTTAAATCTTCTTCAATAGCTTTTCCTTTTACTTGGACTGTGCTTCCCCCTCTTTCAATCATTTCTGAAGGAGTTAGGTTTGCTCTTTTTAATCCTATAGGGGTAAGTTCCCCTTTACCTGTAATTTTTACACCAAGGTTTCTTAATGCTCCTATTCCGGGTGCTACTACTGCACCACCTGCAGCACCTAATAAAGCTTGACCACCTCTACTTCTTACTAAACCTTCTTCCGTATCTACATAACCTGTAGCACCTGCTATTGCTCCAGACACCATTCCATATTTAGCCATAGTATATAAAGTTTTAGCTTTACCAAAAGGTATTAACCATCCTGCGGGGTCTAATAAAGCACCACCAAAATAAGCAGCAGTAACTAGCCCACCACCTTCACCTCGCATTAACTCATTAAGTTTTCTTTGCTCGGCTTTCATTTCTTCTTTGTCTTTACCTGCAATTTGTTTTACACCTCTATAGGTGTCAGCAAGTCCTAGCTTAAAAGCATAGGCATACTTATTAGTTACTTCTGGTGGGTCAGATGCTTCCATATTATTTATGAAATCATCATCTTTAAATGTTGAGTTTATGGGGGGTTGATTTGTGATTGTTGTTTGATTAGCTTCTTCTCTCAAAGAATCAAGTCTAGATTTAGTTTTTGATTTTGTAGTAGTATTGTTTGTTACAAATGTTGGAGTAGTCTCTTGTTGAGATATAACAGCTTCATCTTTTTTTACACCAAGTTCTGCCCTTAAAGCATTAAGTCTTTCCTGACCCATGCTTATCTACCTGTTCTTGGGTTTACTTTTTCTTTTATAGCAAATTGTGTATAGCCATATAGTTTTAAAATATCAATAGCTTTGTTTCTACTAACATTATTTTTTTCTCTAACTTGGCTAATAAAGTCCTCTGTAACAAAAGTATTACTATTTTTAATTTTGTCTTCTGCAGTTAGTGTGTCTGCTACAACTTCTTTTCTAACTCTACCTCGAAGTACAGTCTGTAATGAAGGTATAATATTTGATGTTGTTGTTTCTTCTTGGGCTACTACGGGTTCATCATTAATAGTTTTTACAAAAGAATCTAATTCCATTTGTAAGGTATTTGCTTTATCCATTAAGCCTCTTTCTTTTAGTTCATCTATAATACCTTGCATAGAAGTAGCGTTTTTTGCTTCTTTAAATTGATTAAAGTAACCTGTTAATTCTACATCAATAGGTGAGCCTTCTGCTGCTGTAGTCAAAGAAGGTAAATCATAATTTTGATTATTTCCTTTTTCAATTACATTAGCTATAGCATCATCTAGACTTCCTTCAAAACCATTTTCAATTATTGTTTCCGCTTGTTGAATTATTCTATTTACAGTTCCTTGTTGACCCGGAGCAACATCAAATGCTTGACTTCCATCATTATTTTTTACAAGTTGACCTGCGACATTTTTTTTTGGTGTTCGCAGAGTATTATTAAAATAATCTATATTAGCTGATAGATTCTCTTGACTTACAAAACTACCTGTTCCTGTCATTCCCGGACCTGCAGTAACTCTAGTATCTAAAGGAGTACCCATATCAATATTTCCTACTTCTGTTTGTATATCTTGTGCACCTTCTTTTTCAATATCTCTAGTAAATAAAGTAGATGTGCCTTTAAATAATCCAACTTGGTCTTGTAAGCTTTGATTAAGTTTATCACTTTTACTTTTTAATCTGTCTTTACTACTATCCAAATAACTTTCTTCTACAGGTTTATAGTTATCTAAATTTTTTCTAACATCATCAATTCCCATTTGGCCTAATGAGTTTAAATTACCACCAGAGTTTACAAAACTATTAAGTTGAGGAATATAAGATTGCCCTACTTTTGTAGACAAGTTTTTAAAAGTATCTATATTACTTTTTTCTTCATCATAATATTCATTATATTTATTTTGTATTTCATCTTTTCTTTTAATAGCTTTTTCTCTATAGACATCGATTCTATCTCTCATCTTTTCTCTTTTTTCTTCAACACCTTGTAGTGCACCTGTAGCTATCTGTCTAAAACTTCTTGAACTTAATAATCCCATTATTATTTTTCCTCCTCTTTAGGTTTGCCCATTAAACCTGTACTAGGCATTTCTTCTACTTCTTCTTCTGCCTCTTCATTTCTATCTGGAGATGCTCTCATAACCGTTTTAATTAATTCTTTTGTAGAATTTTCTTTAGGTTTGTTTATTTTAATTTTTTCAATACCTGCTTTTTTAGCTATAGCCATTATCATTTTACTTACAAGAGGACTTAATAATAATCCTGTGTCAGGAGTAAACTTACCCTCTACAAATCCTGCAAAGATAATTACTTTAACTAGTTCTTCTACAGTCATGCCTGATTCTAATAATATTAATATTTTATCCATAGATTCATCAGTATTTAAACCTTCCCATATTTGCATAGAGGAATCTTCTACTGTAGAAAATTGTGGAGCATGTTCCCAAGGATAGTTCTTAGGCGTGTCTGTTAATGATTGACCCGGTACGGGTGCATCAAATGGATTTGTTGTTCTCTCTGCCATTGTTTTTCCTTTATTTCATATATTCTGTTAAAAAATTATCCCAAAATCTTTGTGTATCTTTATAGGATGTTTGTTGTATTTGTGAGGCTTGACCGGGAGGTGCCATTTCAGTAGTCGGTCTATTTCCACCACTATCTGTCCCCATTGAATATTTTTCTATTCTTCTTAATCTACTATTTCTCTCTGCATATCTGTCCGCAAAAGTTTCTTTATTACCTCCACTAGAACCTCCACCTAAAAATTCTTTAGCTATTCCTACGCCTTTTAATATTGTTCCTATATCCATTATTATTCTCCTGTTTGATTAGGGAATTGTGCTTCAAACAATTCTAAACCTAATCTACCAATTAAACCATTAAGTGCAGCTTTACTTTCTTCATCATATAACTCCATTGTTGTTTGTCTATCAAGAGCAGCCATTGCTATATTGTGTGCTCTTTCTTTATTATTTTGTGAAGCTGTGTTAACCCATGATGCTTCGTCTCTCCATTGTTGCCATAAAGAGGATAATGCAAAATTAGATATTTGTAAAAGATTTTGTGCATCAGTTTGATTAGCCGCATTAATACTAGCTGTATTGGATGTATTAACTTGTCTTCTCCATGTCACATTGGATTGGTCTATTACTCTTTGATTCTCTACATTAAACCTTTGTCTTTGGTCGGATAGTTGAGTATTAAATTGATTGATACTTGCTTCTCTTTGTGCATCAGCTTCTTCTACTGCTATAGTATTTTGTGCATTTTGTGCAGATATTTTATTTGTTTCTGCTACTGCATATTGATTCATAGCATCAGTTCTTTGAGCATTACCAGTCTTAACAGACGTATTTAAGTTTGTAAAAAATTGGTCTGTCTGTGCTTGACTTTGTGAATTAAATTGTAGTGATGCATTATCTGCCGCTTGGTCTGAAAATAAAGATTGTTGTCTTACTTGTAGATTAGCTAAACTTGTTTGTTGTGTATTGTTTAAGTTAGCCATATCCATTTGTAGATAAGCACTAGCATTTGTAAGAGCCGCCTGTTGTCTATTATTTAAATTAGCAAAGATAGCTTCTTTATATGTAGCTGCATCCTGTTGTGCAATTGGAATGGATGATGATATAATACCTTGTGCTAAAGCTTCTGCCGCAATACTTGAAGCACCTAGGCCTCTTTGTTGCATAGCTGCGTCTACAATTCTTTTAGCCCCTTGTGCAAAAGCAGGTAAAGCTGTACCCGCATTAACAGCACTAGTAATTGATTGTGATATGTTAGCTAATTGACCTTGTACTGTAGCCTCTGGAGGTAACGCTGTTATATCTTCTTGTGCTGCTACCATAGGTTGTGTTACTGTACCTTGTGCTGCTGTAGCCTGTGGAATATTTCCTGCTGTTGTTGCTGCAGTATAATCATAAGTCCCTTGTGCAGGTGCTGTAGTTTGAGTTACTTGACTTGCAGTAGGTATAGCTGTAGATTCTATAGTAGGTGCAGTAGTAGCTGTTGGTGTAGCTGCTTGTACTGTTCCTGTTAATCCCGGTGTTGTTTGTAATTGATTATCTGTTACGGACTGTAGTGCTAGATTAGGTAGGACTGCCCCACCTTGAGGTAATGTTGGTTGTTGGACTGCAGCACCCACTTGTGCTTGTGCAAATTGTGACGGGTCTGTTAGTGTATTTGTTGTTGTAGTTGAAGGAGTTATGTTAGCATCCATAAAAGTCTTATAAGATGTTTCATCTCCAAATTGTTGTTTTTGTACATCTGTTAAGTCTGCGTATGATTTGTATGCCATGTTAGTCTCTTACTCCTGATATTAAATAACTTTCCATCCACATAATCTTTTCTTTAATGACTGCGATGTCTTGTTGCATTTGTGTTACGTTGTCTATTTTTACTTCTATTGCTTTTACTTTTGTATTAAGTGTTCCATATATAATTCCTACAGCTAATAACATTGGTATAAAACTAAATAGGAATTTTATATCTATTTTCATTACTTCATACCCGCCAAAGGATTAGCTAAAGTTTTCTGTATAATATCTGTAATTTTTTCTTCTAATTTAATCATATCTTCTTCAATTGTTTTAATTGTATCTTTTAAATCTTTTTCATTAGTTCTAGAATCTTCTTTAACTCTTGTTTCTACATCTTCTACTATTGATTCTATTCTTCTAACATCACCTTTTAAATCATTTTTTAATTCTTTTGCTACATCTGCTACAAGTTGTACTTCTTCTAATATCATAGATAGTTCTCCTTGTAACATTGTTACTTCTTGTTGTACTAAGTCTATTCTTTTATCAAATCCACTCAGGTCAGGGCTTACAAATGAATTTATCTTTTTTTCCATAGAAACATATCTTTGATAAACTTCCATGCCACCCCACAGTCCACCTATAATTGTACCCAATAAAGGTACAATAAGAAGTAGCTTAGAGCCACCTACTTTAATTCCTTTGTATTCTACTTCAGCCATGTTTCTCCTATTGGTATTGACTATCTACTATTTGATTAAATGTTCCATTACTGTCTGTAATCATTAAGTAACTAGCCATGTTATTATCTGATATTATATTATCAGGTAGTGTTGTGTCTGTAAAAAAGCCTACTGTATCTTGTAAAGCCATTTGTGTTTCAAAAAAACTTTTAGTATTTCCTAATACTTGCATAACTATTAAAGTTTTTAATTGATTATTTTCTTCATACCTACCTTTATCACCCATGTCTTTAACAATTTTTGTAGCTGCCTTTTGTTTAGCATTAGGTTCAGGTTTAGGCTCTTCTTTAATTTCTTCTTTTACTTCTGGTTCAGGCTCTTCCTCTGCCACTTGTTCTATTTCTTTAGGTTCTGGTTCTTGAATCTCTTCTTTTACTTCTTGTTTTGGTTCTTCCGTTTGCTCTGGTTCAGCCTCCATATTAGTTTCCATAGTAGGTTCATCTTCCATGGTTTTCTGCATATCCATAGTTGGCTCTTCTGTTGTTGGTTCAATATCTACCTCCATTTCCATTTGCATGTCTAATTCCATTTCAATACTAGCCATTGTCATTTCCATTGGCGTTTCTGTATTCATTTCAGGCATCGTAGTTATAGTTGAAGGCATATCCATTTGCATATCCATTTGCATATCCATTTGCATATCTACATCAAATTCCATTTTATATTCCATCTCAAACTCTTGCATTTCTGTTTCAACAGATTCATATGAAAATTCATCCATAGGTTTATCTATTGGTTCAAAATTAAAATCATTAGTAACATCATTGTTTTCAAAAATTGCTTCTGCTATTTGATTCATATCTTGCTCATAATCTAAAGTTAAAAATTCTTCTATACTTTGAATGTGTTGAGTAACAATTGTACTTACTACATTATAAAATACATTTATAGAAACATCATCAAATAAAGGGCCTATTGCAAGGTTGATATCTCTCCCACCTATTTCTACAATAATAGTATTTAAACTTCCTGCAAAATTAAAGTTACCATAATAAGATTGATATCCTGTAGCTGCACCTGTTTCTGATAAAATATCTGTACCACTAAAAACTAAAGTTGAACCATTACGGCCTGTAATGTGCATGTAGATTCTATCTTGCGAATCTTGTTTATCTACCTCTATAGTATACCTTACTTCTCCACCTTTGTCAATAGTTAAATCACTTATATCAATAGTTTGTGTAAAAGTTGTACCCATACCTTTAACACCCATATTAGAAGTTGTGTCACCTGCACCTGTAATTCCCGCACATTTATCAATACCTAATTCATAACAAGAATCACCACTTGGCATCGTAGCAGGGCCTTCTCCACCCCAGTCTGAATCCATAGACCCGTCTTTAGAATTAACTACATATCCATTGTCAGTATCTAATAAATCTCCACTATCAAGATTTTGAATAATAGTATCTATAGTTTCTGTAGTGCTACTTTCTGTAGTTGTTCCGGGTGTACATAAACCTAAAGTTTCCGTTGTACACTCTGCTTTTAAATTAGAGTAAAAGAAGCAAAGTAATACCACCAATAAGGTACTTCTTAATATCACTATGTGTCTCCTTATTAGGTTTTTCTACTATCTTTAATTCTTCTTCTTGTTTAGCCATAGCTATAAATACTTGACTACTTTCTGGAACCATATGCTTGTTATCTAACCAACCTTGTTTAGCATCCTCTCCAATAGCACCCATATAAGGACAATAAGTAGCTGACATCCACATTGCATCAAAGATTCTATAATCTGTACATAATGTAGAGACTGCTGCAACCTTCATACCCATACCAAATAAACTACGGGATAGTTTAATCATTTCACAGTTTGCGTCTTTGATTGTTATGCCAGAACTAAATCCTAATACTTGTGTTTGCACACTTCCTGAATATCCACTTGTACATACATCTGAATTATTGACCACTACACTTGGACTATTAGCTGTAGGTGGAGTTCCGTTAGTTACTACTGTTGAACTTACTGTATTTGAATCTGCTGCATTAGCATCTACAAAAGTAGCTGTTGCTCCAAATACAAATAATATAACTAATAATAATTTCATAATCTATCTTGCCGTTGTCGGCACTCCTGCACTACTAACAAATGGAGACTCTGCGAAAGCCATGTAGATATATGCTTCTGCAACATTAGGGTCGGTAGCTATTCGTAATTTAAAACCATTACTCAATATATCTATTTCATCTGCTGTTGCTTCTACTGCAGTAGAGTTAGCTAATAGATGGTCATTATCTACATTATAACCTTCTCGTTTATTATCATATATATACCAATCAGAGGTTGAAGCTGTAGATTTACACATAACCCAAGCAGGTTTAAATCCTGTATACACAAATGTACCATTCGTTGAGCCATTACCAATATACGAGCCAAATTTTGAGTATCCTTGAATTTCTGCGAAACAGTAGGCTACGTGAGTGCTTCCATTGCCGTTGAAAGCGGGGTTTGTACCAAAACTTAAAGTTGTAGATGTTGGAGATGTATTATTAAAATAACTACTAGAAGTACTTTTTGCAATTGTTAGGTTAAGAAAACAACAACCTGTATTTCCTGTTGATGGGTGATAAACACCCCAATTTTCTATAGCACTTCTTCGTTTATAAATAACAAGTTTAGGAACAACTCCTAAACCATGACCAACAGTAGCAGCACTACCTGTTCCTGTATAAGTCAGAATATTAAATCCTGCTGTTGGATTTGCTTGTATTGTAGAAGTTATAGAGCCATCTGTATTAGATGCTGTAGTTCCACCATTCGCTTTCCAACTCCAAGCAACATGAGTATCACCACTTTGATTTATATATACATTTCCTACACCACCTGTACCTTTTTTAACAACAAAACCATTAGAAGCAGCAGCATCTACATAACCATTAGCACCTGTATTAAAATTACCTGTGTCACCTTCAATAAAATTACCTCTAGTAACTAGTTCTTTATTAGCACCAAATCCTCTTGAAGAATCAAATACATGATTTCCATATGTATCATTTCTTTGCTTATGCCATACCCAATCAGGTTGCATATTAGAATTACCATCAAAGGATATTGTTCTTGTATCAGCAGCACCATCTCCTGTCCAAATTACAGTCTGAAAATATTTTGATGGGTCGTCAAGACCATTAGTATATGACATTATGCTAATCTCCTATTCCAATATGATTGTGTTAACTTAGACATCTTTAAACTATATTCATTTTTTATAAAATTATTTTTAATTAACCAATTTGTAAAGTCTTTATCTTTTAAATGTTCATTTATTTGTTGATGAGAAACTTGCCCAGATTTAATACAATCCCAAAGTAATTGAAAATTATCCATCTATTTTTCTTCTTCTTTTGGTTGTAAAGATTCTTTCAACTTTTCTAAATAAGCACTAGACAAAATATTCAAATCATTAATTTGACTTAACACATTATTTTTATTTTGTTGTATCTTTGTCAATTTATTTACTAGACCTAATTGATTATCATCTAGTTCATTCTTCTTATAAGGTTTGTCATCTATTGTGATAAAAGTTTCTTCTTCTGTCATTACCAATCCTTTGTTTGTGATGTTGTTTCTGGATTTTTTGCTTGTTTTTCTGCTTGGTCAATGTCTGATGATGCTCCCATCCAACGACTTAAATCTCCAGACATCTGCTCAAGATTACGACCCATAACAAACCGCTTCGTGAGTGTCTATCTGGGCTTTAACTTCTGAAGCTTTAACCATCTAATTCTACAGACTTATTCATATTTTCAACAACTTCATCATTTTTTAAAGAAGCAATTAAAGAATTAGTAAAAGCATTTTGTGCTACAGTTACTTGGTCTAGTTGGAATCTTAGACTAGCACCCTTAGTCTGTAAGTCTTTTATCTGATTGATAAAAGTATGTTTGGTCTTGAGATAAGTCTTCTTCTTTATACTCTTTACCATCAATGGTTATTACATTGTTTTCCATTATGCTGTATATCCATTTCCTGCTGTAATAGCTGAATTAACGGCTGTCATGTCCTCATCAGT
>FUWD013428975.1_pt1 | contig 13638 bp, 10 predicted proteins | sample 1063281 | NCBI WGS metagenome assembly FUWD01 (sample SAMEA79048168, study PRJEB19326) | metagenome | biome: marine
ACCGCGGTTGTCGTTTTGGCGGCACTTATTAATGCTTCCAAGCTGGTTAAGAAAGACCTCTCCTCAATGAAAATCGTCATGTCGGGTGCGGGAGCCGCCGGCGCGGCTGTTGCCCAGTTGCTACTGCATGCAGGAATTGAGAGCATCACGCTTTTCGACTCAAAAGGTGCGATCTCAACCGGCAGAACTGATTTAGACCCCGACAGAACTGAACTTGCTAAACGCACCAACCTGAGCTTGTTCACCGGTTCACTCCAAGAAGCGATGGTTGGCGCCGACGTGTTTATCGGGGTGTCACAACCCAATGTGATTACCGCTGCGGATGTCGAGCGTATGGCCAAGGATTCAATTGTTTTCGCACTGGCGAACCCTGACCCAGAAATCAATCCGATTGAGGCTGCCAAATTCGCCAAGGTAGTTGCAACAGGGCGCAGTGACTACCCAAATCAGATCAATAACGTACTCGCATTCCCGGGCATTTTCCGCGGGCTCCTCGATAGTGGTGCAATTGATATAACGGATGAAATTCTCATGGCTTCGGCAAAGGCGATTGCAGAGTGTGTCAACGAAAAAGCACTCTCCGCCGTCTACATTGTTCCTAGCGTTTTTGACAGCAGTGTTGCTCCAGCAGTTGCCGCAGCGGTCATTGCAGCAACAAAAGTAAAAGAAATAAGCGACTAAAGCTTTTCGACGGGCGCGTAGCGTAATAAGAGTCGCTTCACTCCCGAGTCACCAAAGTCAATTGTTGCATCAGCTCGGTCACCGCTGCCACCGGTTTCAACCACGGTTCCCATACCGAATTTTTCATGTGTTACACGATCCCCCGCATTAAGTGAGATCGTGTTGGTACTCACGGTCTTACTACCCCGCCTAAGCGAAGAATCCGATCCGGACCAGTTGGAGGAACCGAAACTTGAACTCGGGGCAAACATGGGTGGTGCTTCCCGTTCCCATTTCAAGTTTTGTTCGGGAATTTCGTCGAGGAAACGGCTTTGGGGGTTGGCTGCGGGACTCCCCCACGAGGACCTTGTTAGGGACCGACTCAGATAGAGACGCTGCCGGGCCCGGGTAATACCGACGTAGGCCAGACGTCTTTCTTCTTCCAATTCCTGAGCCTCACCCAAGGACCTCGAATGGGGGAATATCCCCTCCTCCATTCCAGTGAGGAAGACGGTGGGGAATTCAAGCCCCTTGGCGGTATGCAGGGTCATGAGCGTGACTACACCCCCGTGGTCCTCCCCGTCAGGGATTGAATCCGCGTCGGCAACAAGTGCCACGTTTTCCAGGAAGTCAATTAATGTTCCTTCGGGGTTGTCCACTAGAAAAGATGCGGCGACGGATTCGAGTTCGGCGAGGTTCTCAATGCGACCTTCATCCTGCAGATCAGTTGAGGCTCGCAGTTCGGACAAATACCCGCTCTGTTCAATTGCCGCTTGGACAACGAGCGCGGGTTCGGTACCTGATTCGAATAGGGTTTGAAGCGCTTGCATCAGCCCAACAAAACTTGCAATCGCACTGATGGAACGGGTCGCAAGTCCAGGGACGTCCGCCGCGCGTTGCAGACTTTCAAAAAAAGTGATGCGCTCCCGTTCGGCGTAGCCACCTATCATTGACTCAGCGCGGTCACCGATTCCTCGTTTTGGGGTGTTAAGGATTCGGCGAAGCGAGACCTCGTCAGCTGGATTAACGATTGTCCGCAAGTAGGCCAAGATGTCTCGGACTTCTTTGCGTTCATAAAAACGCACACCGCCAACCACTTTGTACGGCATTCCGGTTCGAATAAATACTTCTTCAACCGCACGAGATTGCGCATTAGTTCGATAGAAAACGGCAGTGTCTCCCGGTCGGGAAATTCCTTCGTCGGACATGCGGTCGATTTCACGGGCAATAAATGACGCCTCGTCGTGTTCGTCGTCTCCCACGTAGACCTTGATCAGGTCACCGTCACCGGAATCGGTCCACAAATTCTTTGCCCGACGTGAAGTATTTTTCGCAATCACGGCGTTGGCCGCACTTAAAATCGTTTGGGTTGATCGGTAGTTCTGCTCTAGCAGAATTGTGACCGCATTCGGGTAGTCTCGTTCAAACTCTTCAATGTTACGAATTGTCGCGCCACGGAATGCATAAATCGACTGATCCGCGTCACCCACGACACACAATTCCCCCGGTGGCGGTGAGTCAGGTGACGCGGCAACGGTTCCGACCAGTTCCTTGATCAACATGTATTGGGCGTGGTTGGTGTCCTGATACTCATCCACCATGATTTGGCGGAACCGGCGCCGGTACATATTGGCGACTTCCGGGAAGAGTTGCAGTAGAGCAACGGTTGAACCAATCAGGTCGTCGAAATCAAATGCGTTTGCTAAATTTAAGCGGTTTTGGTACTCGCGGTAAATCTGTGCGATGACCGATTCAATAGCTGCGTCTTTGTCAGAAGTCAATTGGGTTTTCGTCAAAAAAGTCTCGTGGTCAATCAACTCATTTTTTGCCGATGAAATCCGGGACAACACCATTCGTGGCCGGGTGTTTTTAGCGTCAAGATTGAAATCGCGCAGGATCAATGTGATCAGACGCAGCGAATCTTGCGTGTCATAAATTGTAAAATTAGCCTTGACACCGAGTCGGTGCGCTTCGGCGCGCAAAATCCGAACACATGCACTGTGAAAAGTGGATACCCACATGGTGCGTCCGGTTGGACCAACGATGGCTGAGACGCGTTCCTTCATTTCAGCCGCGGCTTTGTTAGTGAAAGTGATCGCGAGAATTTGTCCGGGGGTCGCATCTCCGGTAGCCAATAAATGTGCGATTCGACGGGTGAGGACTCGGGTTTTGCCCGAACCGGCGCCAGCCACAATCAGAAGTGGGCCGCCCCGATGCTCAACCGCACTTCGCTGAGCTGGGTTGAGATCTTCCAGTAACCGATCCCCCCGTGTGGAAAATAACTGGGATTGACTCGAATCAGACACTGATGCAGTCTAGACCCCGCCACCGACAGACCACCAGACGCCGAGAATCAGCGTTTGATGAAACCAATCACTTTTATCCACGCCTTGATCGGGACATTTGACGCAAGGGCCAAAAGCCCCTTGTCGCCGACCTCTGCTACAACTATTGAAGTGGTCTTCCCCGCTGCGGTGACAGTGGCCGAACGCGAGCCGTAATCCACTCCGCCTACCGCGTAGGCCGCCAACCGACCGTCGGCGCCCTTTCCTTTGGTTGTGATGCGAAGGATGACCGCCGCCACGTTCTTTCGCTTCTTCGGTACTTCACCAATTCCAGTGACTTTAGAGAGTTTGACTGCGATGCCGTCAAATTTAGTCGTGGTGAGTTTGCGGGATGACATTCCGCGAGCTTTCAACGGTAATGCGCTCGTTTGATACCCGAGCACCTCAACCTTTACTTGGATCGTTGGCTTTTTAGAAGCTGAAATTTGCACTGTTCCGCCAACAACCGGAACGACCAAAATTGCGGTGCGAGTTTTTGCCTTTCGCACCTTCACCGTTGCCGCATTTACCTTCTCCCCAATTTGACCAATCCGAAGCTTGCCTTTTTTGGGAGATTCACTGGTTGTCACCGTTACTAAAGCACTCGTCGCCCCGACCGGCAACCCAGCTAGGGTCACGGTCCTGGTCTCACCGGGTTGAATGGCGCCTTGACTCATTGATTCATAACCGAGCTCTGCGCCGATACCGATGAACTCACCCTCTTCCGGTGGACCGCCCGGTGCTGGAGCCGCCGGTGCGGCCGGTGCCGCGGGAACCGGGGCGGGTGCGGGACCAAACTCGGTCATCGGTGCGATCAACGTGTCACTGACCACTTCGGCCTTGTTTTCGATCTCGGAGCCGTTGGGGTAATAACCTAAAACATCCACGGTGACATCTGTTGCACCGGCCGTCGTGGCAATCGCAATCGTCCCATTGGATGCAACTGGAATAATCGCGTCCCCGGACGCATCGGAATTTATGGGCGCTTTTACGACAGGAACACTAGAACCGGCCCCCGGCGCCCAAGCCCGCAATGTTGTTGGGGCGTTTGTCCCCAAAGCCGAGACCCGGATGAGTACAGCTGCTACCCCATCAGCTGGAACCCCACCAACCCCGGTCACTTTGGCAAAGATTCTTTTGCTGTCACCATTCCAACGATCTTGTTGCAAGCGACAGCGTTCTTTGACACCGATAACCGACCGAGTGCCAACGACGCGAACTTGATCAACGGCAACTACACCGCCGACTCGAGTAGCGGGTGCACCTCCAGCCGAAGACTTTTCACGCGCGCAGAAAGGTGCGGTAAATGGGGTGCCGTCCCAGAAGGATGAACGACCAGATGCGCCATCCCACGTCAGCGAAATGTGAATGTGGTTGCGGTGACACGTGTTGTCTGACCCTTTGTCCGGCTTGGCGAAACAACCTTTGAGCTCGGTCCAGCCTTTATTAATGTCGTAGCCGCGCCAGATCCGATCATTCCAACCGATGTACATCACACCGAGTCGAATTGCATTTCCGTATTCGACACCGAATTGATCCGGTCCCAGTAACCAATTCAGGAATGCCTCGGCTTCGGCGCGGTCACCGGCGTCACGGACGTTACCCATCCAGTCCAATGCGCGACCTTCTTTGTGCTCGCTTTGCCCACCGACTCCGCAGCCGCGTGGGATCCACACGGTTTCGTCTGCTCCGTAGGTCGCCTTAATCAGATCGGCGAACCGCTGGGTCCCTGGTTTTGGTGTCGGGTCGCATTGGGACTGGCCTTCGTATTCGGGACTTACGTCGTACTCCGCGGGCAGTGGCACGGGGGCACCTGCCGGCATTGGCGCAGCCGGCAATCCGACGCCTGGTTCGGGTGCACCGGCAATTACACCGGTCCAATTCGTTGATTGCCACCCGCTTCCGTCGGCTGATGCTGGGCTGGCCTGTAAAATTAAGGCGACCACGAATACGAAAATGCCGCTACCGCGCATGAACGCACGTAAGGAAGGCAGGGCAGAATGCCCTTTTGTGTGGGGAAGCACATGCATACTTTGACACGAAAGTGACGCATGTGACTAATCCACACGAGTAAGAACAAGCGTGTAATTCATAAATAATCAAATAATTGACGTTTTATAGAGGGAATTTGATGGAAATCGAACGCATTCTGGTGATCACCGCCCACCCCGACGACGTTGATTTCGGCGCAGGGGGAACGATTCGCGGTTGGACGCAGGCCGGAATCGCGGTCAGTTACTGCATTTGCACCAACGGTGACGCTGGTGGGTCGGACCCCGATGTACCCAGAAGTGAGATTCCCAAGATCCGTCAGGCCGAGCAACGGGCCGCCGGGGCTGCTCTCGGTGTCACCGATATTCACTTCCTCGGTTACCAAGACGGTGACCTACAGGTGAGCCAGGACCTACGCCGGGATATCAGTCGGGTGATTCGCCAAGTGAGACCTCAACGGGTTCTCATGCAATCCCCCGAACGCAACTGGGATCGCATTTATGCCTCGCACCCTGATCACTTGGCCGCCGGAGAAGCTGCGATCTTTGCGGTCTACCCCGATGCCCGCAACCCGTTCGCGCACCCAACATTGCTCAGCGAAGAAGGGCTAGCTGCTTGGAGTGTGGAGGAAGTGTGGGTCATGGGATCACCGGTTGTTAATCACTACGAGGACGTCACCGAAATGCTGCCCCACAAACTCGCGGCCCTGCAAGCACATGAATCGCAAACCGGACACATGGAAGACCTTGAGGGACGGATTCGGATGTGGATGAGCGCTACCGCGATTGACGCAGGTTTTGGTTCCGAAGCACTCGCTGAAAGTTTCCGGGTAGTCAATACTGCCTGAAATCCCTTAAGCGATCAATTCCACAGAACAGAAATAAAGATATTAGAGATGCTCAGGGCGCCAATGACGGCCCAGAGTGCAACCTGCGGTGAAGTTTTACAGCGATCTTGGTGGTGTCTACCTCGCCATCAACCGTGCCACTTTCCGCCAGGCCAACCAAGATGGCAAGCCCAATGAAATGGGAAATCAGGACGAGGTTATGAGCAAATCCCGTGACGACGTTTTATTCCCACTCGATGGTGCCCGGGGGTTTACTGGTGACGTCGAGGGTTACTCGGTTCACGTCAGCGACCTCGTTGGTGATTCGGTTGGAGATTTTTGCAATCAAGTCATACGGCAACCGGGACCAGTCAGCTGTCATGGCGTCTTCACTTGACACCGGACGCAGCACAACTGGGTGACCGTAGGTGCGACCATCGCCTTGCACACCAACACTGCGAACGTCAGCCAATAACACGACGGGGAATTGCCACACGTCACGATCCAACCCCGCTGCGGTGAGTTCCTCGCGCGCAATGAGGTCAGCGTGACGCAGAATTTCCAGCCGCTCTTCATTTACTGCACCAATAATGCGGATCGCCAAACCCGGTCCCGGGAACGGGTGACGCCACACAATTTCTGGTGGCAACCCGAGATCTAAACCTACCTGGCGGACTTCGTCTTTGAATAACGTCCGAAGTGGTTCAACCAGAATGAATTCCAGGTCGTCCGGCAACCCGCCAACATTGTGATGGCTTTTAATGTTGGCGGTCCCAGAACCACCACCAGATTCGACAACGTCGGGATAAAGCGTCCCCTGCACTAAGAATTCGACTTTTTTACCCGAGCTGCCTGCTTGTTCAACAACCTGAGCCGCCGCGTTCTCGAAAATACGAATGAACTCACGGCCGATAATTTTTCGTTTCGTCTCCGGATCGGTGACATCTGCCAACGCGTCAAGGAAACGTTTCTTTGCGTCGACAACCACCAACTTGATTCCGGTTGCCGCAACGTAGTCGCGCTCAACCTGTTCTGCTTCACCCGCACGCAGCAGCCCGTGATCCACGAAAACGCAGGTGAGTTGATCCCCGACCGCTTTGTGAACTAGCGCAGCGGCAACCGCCGAGTCAACTCCCCCAGACAGCCCACAGATGACTTCGGAGTCCCCAATCTGGGCTGAAATCCGAGCGACCTGTTCCTCAATTACGTTCGACATGGTCCAGCTTTGTTCGCACCGGGCCACGTGAATCAAAAAGTTAGAGAGCACTTTCTGGCCAAACTCAGAGTGCATGACTTCAGGGTGGAATTGCACGCCCGCACGTAAATGCTCAAGGTCCTCGAAACCTGCAACGGGTGCACCCGCGGAGGTCGCACAGACATTAAAACTTTCGGGCGCTGACGTCACCGCGTCACCGTGGCTCATCCAAACTGAAATAGATTTCGGGATATCAGAAAAAATCTTTGCCGTTGTTGTTGTGAGTTCCGTTCGACCATATTCACTGGTTTCGGTGTGTGATACTTCACCGCCGAGTAATTTCGCCATTAATTGAAAGCCATAACAAATCCCAAAAACTGGAATCCCTAGATCGAATATCTCCGAATCAAATACCGGTGCACCTGGTGCATAAACACTTGATGGACCGCCGCTGAGGACTATCGCTGACGGAGACTTTGCGCTTACCTCAGCTGCAGTTATAGCGTGAGTGACAATTTCGGAGAAGATGTTTTCTTGACGGACTCTGCGGGCAATTAACTGCGCGTATTGGGCGCCAAAGTCAACAACAAGCACTGGTCCTGACGGATTCGAAAGCATAACCTAAGCGTAGTAGAAGTCCGACTAGCTACTGAATGCACCAAGTGCCAAGAATGCAATGGCCAAACCAAGATAGATCATTCCACCAACGAGAAACGTCAGCACCATAAATCTGCGAGCCCACCGAGATGCCGCGATCGCACCGCTTTCATCACCGCTCTGAAGTCGACGGCGCACCGTGAAAGCGAAAGCAACGGCAACTAGACCCAATGGCAGAAAAAACAGAATCGCACCAATGAAAGACGATCGCAGATACGTCTTAGGGGCCGAGTTCATTGGCTAACCATAATCACCACTACGCAACACTGACTTCCCAGACTGCGCAAATTGTCACCTTGTGTTCTAGGCACCGCGCAAGGTGTCGAGCAGGAGCATCTAGCGCCAGCCGATTTTTTTCATGAGTCCCAATGAGGTGGTAAGCAGGTTTCCCCACGTCTCATCACTAAGACCAAATGGCGGACCAAATCCCAAGACGTTTTGGGTGGCGATTGTTTGTGACTCGGTGTACTGCACGATCCCCGCCAACCCGTGTCTACGTCCAAGTCCTGATGCACCAAATCCCCCCATGGGCGAACCAAGGGTTGACCAGGCGGTTGCATAGCCTTCGTTGATGTTCACGGTGCCCGCATGGAGTTGCTTGGCAATTGCCAGCGCTCGTTTTTTATCGCGGGAAAGCACGCTCGCATTGAGTCCGTATTCGGAGTCATTAGCCAGTTCGATTGCCTGCGCATCACTTGAATAACCACTGACCGAGACGACGGGCCCGAATGTTTCTTCACGACATACGGACATGTTTTCTGCGACACCCGTAAGAATTGTGGGTGCGATCGTCGCACTCCCAATGAGTTCACCGCCTGTATGGATGGTGGCACCCTTTTCTCGTGCTTCGGAAATAAAAGCCATGACCCTCTTAGCGTGAACGGCGGAAATGAGCGGGCCGTAGGCACCTCCCCAACCTACGGTTCCCCGATACTTCATTGCGCGGGTTCTTCGGACAAAAGCGTCGAGGAATTCCTGTTCAATTCTTTCATGAACGTAGAGTCGTTCAATACTGATACAAAGTTGACCCGTATTTCCAAAACATGCCCGTGTTGCAATCTCAGCAGCTTTTTCGATGTCGGCATCGGCACGAATGATCATGGCATTCTTGCCACCAAGTTCTAATGCGGAACCAATCAGGCGTTCACCACATTGGGCAGCAACGATCCGACCAACTTTGGTGGAACCGGTAAACATCAAGAAGTCAACCGCGTTGATCAGTGGCGTTCCCAATTTCGCCCCGTCACCTATCACCACACCGAAAAGGCCCTCGGGCAGTCCCGCTTGGTACAGCAGATCAATGACGTACAGCGCCGTGACACTCGTTAGCGGATCCGGCTTGAGCACCACACCGTTTCCAGCGAGCAGGGCTGGCAATGCGTCGCTGACCGCCAAGGTGAGCGGGTAATTCCACGGGGCAATAATCCCCACAACGCCCAATGGGACGTGGCGTTCAATCGCGCTGATCAATAGCGGAAATGCTCCCGCATGCTTCCGGTCTTTAAGTGCACCTAAGTGACGGGCGTAATAGCGTGCGTTGAGTGTGACGTCGAGCAATTCCTCATTTGCATCACGGCGTGGCTTACCTGTTTCCCACTGAATGAGGTCGAGGAGTTCGCCCTTATTCGCCAGCACTAAATCGTGGAAGCGCAAGAGCACCTTTGCTCGATCTCGCAGTGAAATTGTCGCCCACGTTACTTGCGCTGCTCTCGCTGAGCGCACCGAAGTTGTGACGTCACCTTTTGTCGAGACATTCAATGAATACAACTCTTGACCGTAGGGCGAGGTTACGTTGACGCAATCACGGGATGTATTCGTTGGCAGCGCAACGACTCGCGACCAGTACTTCGAGTCTTCAATTATTCCGGTCACGATTAGGAAACGATCATTTCAATGCGCTGAAATTCCTTTAGGTCGCTGTATCCCGTTGTTGCCATTGCTTTGCGCAATGCACCCACGAGGTTCATGGTGCCATCACCCGTTGTAGCTGGACCATTAAGAATCTGATCTAAACTACCCACCTGTTTCATTTGGTGACGTTCGCCACGGGGAAGGGTTGCGTGCCAAGCTTCTGAGCCCCAGTGAGTTCCTCCACCAGGTGAGTCTGTGCCTCGGGAAAGAACCGAACCGATCATGGCCGCGTCGGCGCCGCAAGCGAATGCTTTGACAATGTCTCCACTGTTACCCATAGATCCGTCGGCGATCACGTGCACGTAACGCCCGCCAGATTCATCCAAGTAATCCCGTCGGGCTGAGGCAACGTCAGCGATCGCGGTTGCCATGGGTACCCGAACGCCGAGGACTTCGGCTGTGGTGTGAGATGAGCCTCCACCGAAGCCGACGAGCACGCCAGCGGCACCGGTTCGCATCAGATGCAGGGCGGCCTGAGCCGTCGAGCAACCTCCAACAATTACCGGGATGTCCATCTCATGAATAAAACTCTTAAGGTTCAGTGGTTCACCGCTCGCGGCCACGTGCTCGGCCGAAACGGTTGTGCCTCGGATCACCAGGATTTCTGCCCCGCTACTTGCGGCGATTGGCGCGAGTTCTGCGGTCCGCTGCGGAGATACCGCTACCGAGACCGTGATTCCGCTCTCCTTGAGTTGGGCAATGCGGTTCTTGATCAACTCGACATCAACCGGTTTATCCGAATACAACCGTTGCAACAGGGACGTTGCTTGTTCGGGCTCGACGTGCGCAATTTCACGCAAATAAAGAGTTGGATCTTCGTAGCGACCCCACAACCCCTCGAGGTTGAGAACTGCCAGTGCTCCATTGCGCGAGATAGTGACCGCGCTCTGCGGTGACACCACCGAATCCATTGGTGCGGCAATGAGCGGCGTGTCGAATTTGTAGGCGTCAATATTCCATGCGGTTGACACCTCAGATGCATCACGCGTGCGGCGCTGTGGAGCTATCGCTACTTGATCAAATGAATAACCTCGACGGGCAGACTTGGTGCCCCCGATGACAACTTCAACCATTATTACCGCCCCGAATAGTTTGGTGCTTCGATTGTCATTTGAATGTCATGTGGATGGCTCTCGCGCAATCCTGCTGCCGTGATCTGCACTAGGCGGCCTTTCTCGCCCAGTTCGGCCATGTTGTGTGCTCCTGCATAACCCATTGCTGCCCGAAGACCGCCAACAAGTTGATGGGCGACCGCGCCCAACGGTCCTCGATAGGAAACCATTCCTTCAATTCCTTCCGGCACTAGTTTGTCGTCACTTAACACGTCGTCTTGGAAGTAGCGGTCCTTTGAGTAGGATCGAGCTTCGCCTCGGCTTTGCATCGCGCCCAAGGAACCCATGCCGCGATACGACTTGAACTGCTTGCCGTTGACAAAGACAACATCTCCCGGTGCTTCTTCACAGCCGGCAAGAAGTGAACCCAACATAACGGTGTTGGCGCCGGCAACAATTGCTTTCGCGATATCCCCACTGTACTGAATTCCACCGTCCGCGATTACCGGGATTCCAGCGGCGCGCGCAACAAAAGCTGCTTCCTCGATCGCGGTTACTTGTGGAACACCCACTCCGGCAACAACTCGAGTGGTGCAGATTGAGCCCGGACCCACCCCAACTTTGACGCCGTCAGCACCGGCGTCGATCAGAGCCTGGGCGCCTTCCCTGGTGGCGATGTTGCCGCCAACTACATCGACGTTGAATTCTTTTTTAATGCGAGTCACCATGTCTAGCACCGCTTTCGAGTGACCGTGTGCCGTGTCAACGATTAGGAAGTCAACACCGGCTGCGACGAGGGCAGTTGCCCGCTTGAACGAATCGTCACCGACCCCAATTGCCGCCCCAACAATAAGCCGACCGAGTGCATCTTTGGACGCATGCGGATATTTGTCAGTTTTCACGAAGTCTTTAACAGTGAACAGTCCACGAAGTTTTCCATCTCCGTCAACCAACGGAAGTTTTTCAACCTTCCTCGATGCCAACAGATTGAGGGCATCAAGTGGTGCAACACCAATCGGCGCCGTCACCAGGGGCATCTGTGTCATGACTTCACTCACCGCACGAGACATATTTTCTTCGAACCTCATATCACGATTTGTGACAATTCCAACTAGGGTTCCCCCGGGATCAACAACAGGAACACCACTGATTCGATAACGACCACACAGTCGATCCACGTCGGCCAAAGTGTCGGTGGGTAAACACGTAATGGGGTCATTCACCATACCCGCTTCACTGCGCTTGACAAGGTCAACCTGTGCCGCTTGGGCCTCAATTGGCAAATTTCGGTGAAGGACACCGGCTCCACCTTGACGGGCCATGGAGATAGCCATTCGGGATTCGGTAACAGTGTCCATGGCGCTAGAAACCAACGGCATTTTTACGGAGATATTTTTAGTGACTTGAGCCGAAGTGTCCACTTCACTCGGCACGACGTCAGAGAAACCAGGCAGCAGGAGGACGTCGTCAAAAGTCAATCCAAGGAATGCAACCTTGCTTATTCGCTCAACCATGAGGCCTCCTTGGGATCAAACCCCTAGGTTAGTCGCCCATGACTTCACTGATGAGCGCGACCGCAGAGAGCAAGGTGGCAGCGACGTGTATCCCGTCAGGTGGCGTGTTCATCCAGCCTGGACCGCCAATCACAATCCGTGGGTTGGGACGAAGTGAGGGTAGTGAGGCGAGAGTTTCAGAGTCGGCTGTTTCGCGGACTTGCGACCAGAGAAAGACGGCGCGTGGACCAGTTCGAGTAATGACATCTCCCAAACTGTCCAGCGGCATTCCCCCACCAAGGTGGATGAAACGAATTCCTTCCTCTGCCAAACCAGCGGCAACCGCCCACAGTGGCAACTGATGGTCATCCCCGGTCAAAGATCCGAGCACGACCAGTCCGCGAGTTGCTTGCGTTGTGGCCTCCGAAGCAAAACGTGCAAACTCCACTTGAATTGCAGTCGAAAGGACATGCTCAACTTCGATTCCACATTCACGCAGTTCCCACAGCTCACCAATACTTTTCAGAATCGGTAGAAGAAGGCCATTCCAGGTCGGAATCACGCCGGTTTCGCGCAAGGATTCTGAAATTATCGATGCACAAGCCACCTGATCCAGCGCGCTTGCCGCCTTCGCCAACCCGCGAGCCCGGCGATCACAACCCGGAGTCGCAACAACGTTGCCTCCGCCGACTCGACCCACCGGCGTATGAGGCTGTGAATTGGTGTGGTGGAGCCGCTCACCTTGGGTGAATTCACGTGACAGCGCCGCAGCCGCTGAATCCGCGGGTGAACCTCCCGAGCGAATCAAGGCGGACATGTAGTCCAAGCGGGCTAAATCTGCCGGAGAATAACGCCGGTGGGTTCCGCCATCACGCTGGCTCGGACCCAGTCCGTAACGGCGATCCCAGGTGCGCAAGGTCGCTGGAGCTATCCCTAAACGACGGGCCGCCACCGCAACGCTGACGTTAATACTGGCGAACTTCTCCTCGATCACCGGCTGGGACACGGCAATTTCGGTTTTTGGCACGTAACTAGTGTGGAGCATTACTCCAGTTTCCGCATCTTGTGATTGAACTCACAGGCTGAAATATTGACCAACCTTTGAAACGATTTGTAATATTAGGTCATCGCACAATCGAGAAACAAGGAGTAGTTATGGCTGATGTATCCCGTCTTCCCGGACCCAATGCAGACACTTGGGATTGGCAGCTTCTTGGTCTGTGTCGCGGTGAAGACCCCAACGTTTTTTTCCACCCCGAAGGTGAACGCGGCCCGGCACGAATTAATCGCGATGCGTCCGCGAAGGCAATATGCGGGGCCTGCCCGGTAAAAGTTCAGTGCGCCCAGCACGCGCTAGCGGTACGTGAGCCCTACGGGGTTTGGGGCGGCCTCACCGAGGACGAACGTGAAGACATTTACGCCGGCCGTTTGAAAGCAAATGCGGCTGTCGGCAGCGAAATTAACACCGCGCCAATCGGGTTCCCCGCCCGGATTGCAACCGCTTCTTAGGACGCAAGACAACAAGTAG
>FUWD013244892.1_pt8 | contig 13634 bp, 7 predicted proteins | sample 1063281 | NCBI WGS metagenome assembly FUWD01 (sample SAMEA79048168, study PRJEB19326) | metagenome | biome: marine
GTCTCAAGTGATCCATAAATGTCACACGATAAAGTATCATAGACAGCTGAAGCCATTTGAGAGGCTACAAAACGTTTCCAAATAAGTTCATAAAGTAAAAATTGTTCACGATTAAGAAAGTTTTTAATTTGTTCGGGCGGATGCTCTAGAGTTGTAGGGCGGATTGCTTCGTGAGCATCTTGAGCTGATTTTTTAGTTGAGTAAGCTCGCACGGTTTCATGTAAAGATTGTTTCCCATACTTCTTCTCTATATATTCTCTAACTTCGCTGATTCCTTCAGGAGCAATTCGGACAGAGTCTGTACGCATATAAGTAATTAAACCCATGCTGCCGCCTTCTCCAATTTCAACCCCTTCGTAGAGACTTTGAGCGACACTCATTGTTTTTACGGAGTTGAATCCGTAGTGGCGACTTGCTTCTTGCTGGAGAGTTGAGGTAATAAAAGGAGGAACTGGGTTTCGCTTTCTTTCTTTTGCTGTAACACTTGTAATTTTATAAGCGGCTTGTTTAAGTTCTGTAACTATTTGATCCGCTTTTTCCTTATTGTTGATCTGGAGGGTCTTTTTCCCTTCTTCAGCTTCTTTTGTGATTCTCTTCTTATCGATAGAGTGTAAGTAGGCTTCAAAAGAATCTTTTTTATTATTAAGCTCAGCTTTAAGTGTCCAGTATTCAACTGGAATGAAGCTGTCGATTTCCTTTTCACGGTCAACTACTAATTTTAGAGCAACAGATTGTACTCGTCCTCCCGATAAGGCTCCTCCGACTTTGCGGTGAATTCTGCGAGAGAGGATGGGGGAGATTTTATAGCCGACAATACGGTCTAGAAGTCTTCGTGCTTGTTGAGCGTTTACAAGGGACAAGTCAATTTCTCGAGGTTGATCCAAAGCTTGTAAGACAGCATTTTTAGTAATCGAGGCGAAGGTGATACGCTTGAATTTGGTACCTTTTGGCAAGACATGTGAAATGTGCCAAGCAATAGCTTCCCCTTCTCGGTCAGGGTCGGGCGCGAGGTAGACGACATCTGCATTTTTAGCAGCCTTTTTTAACTTATCAACCACAGCCTTTTTCTCTGGCAGAATCTCGTAGGAAGGTTCAAAATTATTTTCAAAATCGATTGCAAAGCTTTTTGACGGAAGGTCTCTAATGTGGCCTACGGAAGATTCTATGGCATATTTATCCCCTAAAAACTTTTTTAAAGTTTTAATTTTTGTGGGGGACTCGACTATAATAAGCGGCTTCTTCATCCGTACCTTAGGTTAAAATTAGAAAAACATTGCTAAATGAGAATAGTTTGCTTAAGTAAAATAGGGGATTCGCTTATTATTAACACTCATTTTCTTAAAAAAGTTAATTTTTTTTTGAATTAAAGCTTTAAAAACAAGGACTCTAAGTTGTGACTTTTGTACAAGACAGTGAATTATTATCTTATAATAAACAAGGGCTCTTCCCCGGGCCTAAAGAAGTTGAAAGAGATTTTTTGAATCGGGTGGATCGTTTTTTAACGACGTCTTATTTAATAGATACTGTTTGTTCTGAGTCTTTAGAGACTGCGGAAAGGCTTTATGATATTAAGCCTAGTTGGGTGCAAGTCGAATATACTAACTTGGGGCTCCGTTTTTGGGAAGCAGCTCAAGTTGAAACCTCCCCTAAATATTTTCGATTTAGGCTTAGGAAATCTTTTTTAAATCATCCAAAATATTTAGGGCTCTATAGCAAAGAAGAAATTTTAGCTCACGAATTTGCTCACGTTGGCCGGATGAACTTTCCTCCTTCTAGGTTTGAAGAAGTTTTTGCATTTCAGACTTCAAAGAGATTTAGAGAGCTTGTCGGGCCTCTCTTCTCCACCCCTAACCAAAGCTTTGCCGTTGTTGTTTTAACAACTATGTCGCTCTTAGGGGATTTTCTTTTAAAAGGAACCCCACATGTTTGGGCCTTCTTTAAAGCTCTTCCACTTATTTATCTTGGGTATTTAGGGATGAAGTTACTTTTAACAAGGCGACATTACTCAAGAGCACTCAAAAAAATGGGCAAGCTTGTTCGAGACCCTCAAAAGGCGAAGCACATCCTCTATCGATTAACGGGCCCTGAGATCCAAAAATTTAGTCGAAGCAGACTCAAGACGATTGAACTCTATATGGAAGAGCAGAAGTCAAAGGAGTTGCGTTGGAGATTGATTCACTTGGCTTATCTTAACTCAAAGACTTAAGTTTTGCATATTTAGCCAAAAGAGTTTTGGTCTTGCCATCTTTTTGAAAGGTAACCTCGTAAGTCACCCCAAGAGATGATGAGCCGACTTTCATAACTTGACCTGCCCCAAAATCATGGTGAAAAACTTGATGGCCGACAGAGTAAGCGGCGGTCTCTTTCCCTGATTGAGGGCTCTGGTCTTCAAAACTTTCAAAATCATCATCTTCTGTATCATCTTGATAGAATTGAGAGGGAATTTCTCTTAAAAATCGAGAGGGTCGCATAGATCTAGGCCCTCCCCAAATGAAGCGTGTAGTTGTATGGGTCAGGTAAAGAGCTCTTTTAGCTCGTGTCATCCCTACGTAGCAAAGGCGTCTTTCCTCTTCAACTCCTTGCTCGGTATTTAAGGCGTTGATATGTGGAAATAGAGTTTCTTCCATCCCAGAGATAAAGACCGTATGAAATTCTAAACCTTTACCATTGTGAAGAGACATTAAAGTAAGCCTATCTGAAGAATCATCTGAATGTCGCTCTGAGGTATTGAGAGTGAGCTCTTCAAGAAAACAAGAAAGGGTAGGATCTTCAGCTTGCTCTTCCCATTCTATTGTTTTTCCAATCAATTCATCAATGTTGGCTTTTCGATCTTCATAGGTGTCAGGATCTAATTTAATAAGTCCAAGGTAGCCTGTTTGTTGAACTGTTTGATAGACAAATTCTTGCAAAGAGGATTCAATTTTAAGTGTTTTGAGCTTGGCTAAGAGGGCGACGTACTCTTGCATTCCAGTCATTTGTTTTTGATTTAGCTTAAGAGAAGCGTCTGGTTTTATTAAATGCTCACAAGTAGAAAGGATAGGCTCTTGTCTAGCATGTGAAAGAGCTATAATCTTAGCAAGTGACGCATCTCCAAGTCCCCTTTTGGGCAGGTGAATAGTTCTTAAAAAAGAGATTAAATCTGCTGGATTTTCTAAAAGCCTTAAAAAAGCTAAAACATCTTTAATTTCTTTTCTTTGGTAAAAAGAAACTCCTCCTAAAATAGTATAAGGGAGGTTACGTTTTAAAAGCTCATCTTCAAAAGGGCGTGATTGTGCGTTGGTTCGATAAAAAATCACCATATCCTTTAAAGAGAGCCCTTTTGCTTTCTTTTGTTTGACGATTTCTTGAATGATATAAAAAGCTTCTTCTCGTTCATTAAAAGCTCTAAAAGAATGAATCTTCTCTCCTTCTCCTAAATCACTCCAGAGTTCTTTTTTATATCGGCTTTCATTACAGTCAACTAAATGATTGGCAGCTTGTAAAATGTTAGAAGTACTACGGTAGTTTTGTTCTAAACGGACAATTTTAGCTTCGGGCCAATCTTTTTCAAAGTTTAGAATGTTTTCAATATTTGCCCCTCTCCAAGTATAAATAGACTGATCGGGGTCACCTACTACAAAGAAGTTCTTACGTTTTTCAACAAGTAGTGAGGCAAGAACATATTGCGCCATATTAGTATCTTGATACTCATCTACCAAAAGTTGCTGCCATCTATTTTGATAAACTTCTAAAACTTTTGGGAACTCTCTAAATAAGCGCACAGGCAGGTAAAGCAGGTCATCGAAATCTACAGCTGAAGCTTCAAAAAGTTTCATTTGATAGAGCTGATAGACTTTGGGTGCTATTAGAAGAACAGGAGAAGCATCGTCATCCGGATCTGGCTCTTTTAGATGGTTTTTGGCCCTTGATATTACTTGCTTGAGAGCTTTAGGGGTAATCTTTTTATCTTCAATCCCAAGTTCTCGAATACAAGTTCTTAAAAGCTTGTTGGCATCTTCTTCATCATAAATAACAAAATGATTCTTGTAGCCTAAGTGATGAATCGATTCTCTTAAAATACGAACGCCTAAGCTGTGGAAGGTGCAAATTAAAGGAGCGCGCTGCACTTCTTGTTGAACTCTTTCTCGCATTTCAGTAGCGGCTCTATTCGTAAAAGTAACTGCGACAATCTGTCTAGCATCGATTCCACTTTCAATAAGTTTGGCTATGCGGGATGTAATCACGCGGGTTTTTCCTGAGCCTGCTCCTGCTAAAACGAGGAGAGGTCCATTAATATGGTGCACAGCTTGGTCTTGCTGAGGATTTAGAAGGGTCTTAGTCATCATGCGAAAGATAATAGAAAAAGTAATAGATTTTTGCCAGAAATTTTAGCTCTATCGAGGCCTTTTTTTAAGAGAAAGATCAAGTTAAAAAAAAATTGTTTTTTTTTAAAAATTATGCACACTGATTGTTAATAAAAAAGAGAGGATGTATGCGGACTTTACGATTGATTTTTGCGGTATTTTTTTTAGGTGTTTCTTCTAGTACTTTGATTTTTGCAGATCAAGGACTTCATGATATTGTTCCTGAAGTCGCAAGCGAAACTTCCTCCTCAACACAAACAGATACTTCATCGAGTCAACCTAAAGAAGTTCAAAGTTATAAGTTAGAAGATTCAGCTAAAGGTCCTTCTTTACCTCAGGCAAAAGCTCCTTTAAATTCTCCAAAGGAACAAAAAAGCGAAAGAGTTTCTAGACACTTTTCTTCAACAAAAAGTTTTCAGCCCCCTAAAAGCGTCTTTTTTCAAACCAATATCGGAGTGGGTTTTTTATATTTTAGTGGTCTTCGGGCCAACTTAATGGGTCAGCCTGTTAATAATTTCGACCCTCCAGGCTCTGCTTGGAGAGACGCTCCTCTCAAAGGGCGTCTTTCTTATAATACCACCCCTCTTTTTGAATACCTTCTTGGGTACAGATTTAACTCTTGGTTGAAGCTGGCTTTTTCTTATCAACACCAAGCTGGTATTACCATTCAAAGTAAAACTGTTTCAGCTTTTACTAATCAGGGAGGGCCTCGTTTTTCTGCTTTTATAAAGTTTAGTTCAAACCTTAGCTTAAATGCTTTGTTAGCGAAAGTTTATCTTGAGCTCCCTTTTGCAATGGTTTGGAGAAGTCTTTCAATAAATCCTTATTTAGCAATTGGTGTCGGACCTGGCTCGCAGAGCTGGACTCAAATTCAAACATATAACATGGAAGGTAATACGTTTTTTTCAAGTGAAGTCCTTTACCTTCAGCAGAAGACTTCATTTAATCCTGTTTGGATGACCGATCTTGGGTTTCAAATGCAAAAAGTGGCTTCTACAAATCAATTTTCAATGGTTATGGGTTGTAAATACAATCAGTGGGGGCAGGCTAGAAATATTGGCCAAATGTCTAAGCAAGGTGCACATAAATTAGCTCTTACGCAGCCATTTAGGATTCGAACTGTTTACCAGTTCGCCCCCTATTTGGGCTTTCAATGGAATTTTTTACCGAACCTATCTGCTGGGCCAACTTATAAGTTAAAAGGAAAAAATCCTAAAGTATGGTTTCCTTATTGGGTCGCTTCAAGCGAATTTCAATGCCCAAGCAGTATTTGGACTCAGTTTAATGCAGGGGTAGGCTTTTTATATTTCGGTGGCTTACGAGGAAATTTGATGGGGCAGCCCGTTCTTAATTTTGCTCCTGCAACCAGTTGGAGGGATGCTCCATTTAAAGGGCATCTCTCTTATAATCGAACCCCTCTTTTTGAATATCTTCTAGGTTATCAGTTTAATTCTTGGTTGAAGCTTGCCTTTTCTTATCAACATCAAGGAGGAGTGGCAATTCAAAGTAAAGCTCTCTCTGCTTTTTCACCCCAAGGCCGTTTATTAGGAGATTCAGTTTTTGCGCAACTCTCTTCAAGCCTTAGCTTAGATGCTTTACTAGCTAAGGTCTATTTTGAACTTCCCTTTGCAATGATATGGAGAAATCTTCAGCTGTTCCCGCTAGAGTAGGCCTAGGTAAAGTAAGCTAAACAAATAAGCATAACAAATGTTTGACGGGTAGAGGTAACCTAAGACTAGGTCCTGTGTTTCAAATTGGTCGGCTGTAAAGAATGGAGTGACGCTGAAAAATTTGGAGAGATAAGGATTTGTGTTAGGACGTGTTTAGCTTCTTTTCTCCGGTAAGAATGGAATAGAAAGTCTCCCAGTTTATGAGCCTCACTCTTTTGAACAAAAACCGCATCTCTTCCCATAAATTCCGATAAGTGCCCGCGCATTGCTTACACTTCCGAAACTCTGAGCAGCAGGCCTCCTGGACCTGGTCTATTAGGAAGGCTAACACCATCAACAGGCAAAAGACGGTGGATAAGTATTTCTTCCCATGACCATAGTTATGCTCAAAGTTGTATCCCAAATTTTTCAGCGTATTAAAAGTCTCGTTCTCAATCTTCCATCTCGCCCTTCCTCCCGTAGCTAGTTTTAGTACATTTGTTTTTGATATTCTAATATTTGTAACCCAAGACCAGTTCATCTCCTTTCCTTTGGAGTTGGTACATCTATATTCGATTACGTTTACCTTCAAATCCTGGTTTGATTTGTTGAGAGCAACTTCGTTTAAAAAGTTGAATTGGTGAAACTGGCCATCGTTTGTCCTAATTTCGTGATAGCTCGTCTTAGTCGCTTCCAGTTTCTTAAAGAGAAATTGATGATCACCAGGCTTTGCTACCAAAATATACGATAAGTCATGCTCCTCAATCATGCGGATGTTGGGTGCCGTTGAGCTCAGGCCATCTTCAACAATAATAGCCTGAAGATGCGGGTGCTCTCGACGAAAGTTATCAAGGAAGCGTTTGCAAGCATTCCGTTCGCAGTCATTTTTAGAGCTGCCATCTTGGTTTAAAATAGCTTCTGGGCATAATGGGATCACATTTTTCTTGTCCGGGTGAACTAGACAAGCTCCCAACATTTGATGGTAGTATGTAGCAGATCCATTCTTATGCTTTTTACTACAACAGTGTGGGCAGCGAATTTTACCTGATGAGAATTGTCCTGTACCATCGACTGATATTAAAACACGGCCATCTAAGAACTCATATTCTTCGAGAGCTTTACCTCTCTGGAAGGAAGAGAATATTTTTTTAAATGCCGGCCGTAAGGCATCCGGATTTATTTCATCTAAGCGCTCTCGAAGATAGGTGTCGCTAGGTGCTTTATCAACGTGGTAAAGGTCACGTAGATTTGCTCCTGTTGCCTCTTCTTTGCGTTTTCTATCGTAATCGAGCAAGGATGAGCACTTCAGACCAAAAACTGCAAGACCCGACATTAAGTGATCTTTGAGTGATATAGTGCCCTCTCGTTCGAATGTGCGAGGATCAGGTATTTTAGAAAATTGTTGAAAAACGGTTTTAATAAGACCAGATGCACTGAGATGCTTTCTGAATGACGATATCATATTCGACCCTTTGAATAGATTTAAGATCGTCAGAAGTTTACGAAAGCTGAATTTTTTCTTCCTCTAAAAAATGCTCAGCGGGAATCGCTGAGAAATCTTTCAACCAACCCTTATTTAGCAGTTGGTGTAGGACCTGGCTGGCAAAGTTGGAGTCGAATTCGGATAAATTACTCGAATGGAGCTGGTTTTTATCAAGGTGCTTCTCTTCCTCTTCATCAAAAAATTTCTGCTAATGCTGTTTGGATGGTGGACATGGGACTACGCATGCAAAGTGCTTCTATAGCAAATAGATTTTCAGTTGCTATGGGCTGTAAATACAATCAATGGGGGCAAGCTAGAAGCATTGGTAAAATATCTCAGCAAGGAGCGCACAAAATAGCTCTAACTCAGCCGGTCAGAATACGAACAGTCTATCAGTTTTCCCCTTACTTAGGAGTTCAATGGAATTTTTCAACCAAGCAGCTTTCTAGCTCGTCCTATAAATTAAAAGGAAAAGGTCCTAATGTATGGATTCCTTATTGGGCTTCTTCGAGAGCATTTCAGTGTCCAACGAATATTTGGGTTCAATTTAATACAGGGGTTGGATTTTTATATTTGGCTGGAATTAAAGGTAATCTGATGGGGCAACCTGTTCTTAATTTTTCCCCGAGTAGTTCTTGGCGAAATGTCCCTCTTAAACATCGCTTTTCTTATAACCGAACTCCGCTTTTTGAATACCTTCTGGGTTATCAATTTAATGCCTTTTTGAAGCTTGCCTTTTCTTATCAACATCAGAGCGGGATTACAATACAGAGTAAAGCCCTCTCAGCTTATCATCAGCCAAATGCCTTCGGTTCAGATTTTGTACAATTCACGTCAAACCTCAGCCTTGACGCTCTCTTAGCTAAGGTCTATTTTGAACTTCCTTTTGCGATGATTTGGAAAAGTCTTTCAACTAACCCTTACTTAGCAGTGGGCATTGGACCAGGCTGGCAGAGTTGGACTAAAATTGAAGTCGATTATATGAGAGGGAGTACTAGCATTAACTTAGAACCTCTCCCTCTTCGTCAAAAAATTTCGGCAAATGCAGTTTGGATGGTAGACATGGGGCTTCGCTTGCAAAGTGCTTATCCAAATAGTCATTTCTCTGTGTTACTTGGTTGCAAATACAATCAGTGGGGGCAGGCTAGAAATATGGGTAAAATGTCTCAGCAAGGAGCTCATAAACTAGCACTTGGGCATCCTTTAAGGATTAAAACTGTCTATCAGTTTGCTCCCTATTTAGGGGTTCAATGGAACTTCTAACCTCTCGTAAGTTTTAGCCAATTAATTTTGTGATTCTAAAACTAAATTACTATGCATATAGACCCTAAAACTTCATCGAGGGAATAGATCTTTGCCCAGAGGTTTAATTTGTATCTGTTCTCTTTTTATTGAAAAAGCGTCCCTGAGTTAAAAATTAAAAACTAAATTTTAAAAAACCATTGTTTAAAAAAAACATATGGCCTATTTAGATATATAGAAAAAAAATGAGAGGTTCTATGCAGTTTTTAAGGTATATTTTTGTGATGTTTGTTGTCGGGGCTTTTTCTAGTTCTTCGATTTTTGCAGATGAAGAAGTTCAATTGGCTACTCCTTTAGAAATTTCTTACCAAATACCACCTGTTACTCAAACAAAAGAGTCAGCAAGTATATCAGATGAAGTGCAAAAGTCGACTTCGGTAATTGAAAAAGAAGCTGCTCCTAAATTAGAAGAGTCAACGAAGCAGCCTTCTTTAACTGAAGTAAAGACTTCTTCAAGCGTGGCAGAAGAGGCTCAAAAGCCGACTCCACTAAATAAAGTAGAAACGGCGTCAAATCTATCTAAAGAAGTTGAAAGTTCTAAATCAGAAGAATCACCTAAAATGCCTTCTTTAACTGAAACAAAGACTTCTTCAAGCATGGCAGAAGAGGCTCAAAAGCCGACTCCACTAAATAAAGTAGAAACGCCGTCAAACCTATCTAAAGAAGTTGAAAGTCCTAAATCAGAAGAATCACCTAAAGCTCCTTCTTTAACTGAAGTAAGAACAGCTTCAACTCCTCCAACTAAGCAAGGCAATGGAAGAGTCTACATGCACTTCCCTTCAACAAAGGGCCTTTTATCTTCTAACAGTGTCTTCTTTCAAACAAACATTGGTGTAGGCTTTTTATATTTTAACGGCATTAAGGGAAATTTAATGGGGAGACCTGTTCCTTTCTTCGTACCTGCAAGCAATTGGAGAGATGCTCCTTTTAAGGGAAGACTTTCTTATAATAGAACTCCTCTTTATGAATATCTTTTAGGACGTCGACTTAACGCATGGTTTAAAGTGGCTCTTTCATATCAATACCAAGGCGGGATCACTGTTCAAAGTGAAGCGCTTCATACCTTCACGCCAGGCACAATAGCAACTCCAGCAGCAAGTAACTATGCACAGTTCACTTCGAACTTAAGCCTAAATGCATTTCTCCTAAAATTTTACTTTGAGCTACCTAATGCAGCAGTCTTTAAAAACTTGGCAATTACTCCTTATTTGGCTGTGGGTGTTGGACCTGGATGGCAGAGTTGGACCCAAATTGAAACGAATTATATGAGAGGGACTACTTTCTATGTAGGAGCTCCAGTTCCTCTCCGCCAGAAAATTTCCGCCAACGCAGTGTGGATGCTTGATTCAGGGTTTCGATTACAAAGCCATTCAAAAGATCCTTCGTTCTCAGTTCTTTTTGGTTGTAAGTATAACCAATGGGGACAAGCAAGAAGCATGGGTAAAATGTCTGAGCAACAAGGCAATCAAAAACTCGCGCTCACTGATCCTTTGAGAATTAAAATGGTTCATCAATTTGCCCCTTATTTTGGGTTTCAGTGGAATTTTGTGAACTCTTATGCTTCTAAATCATCCTATTGTTTAAAAGGAAAAAGCCCGAATGTTAGGCTTCCCTACATTGCGAGTACGACTAGTTTCCAAGCTTCTAAAGCTCTCTGGACTCAGTTTAATGTCGGCTTAGGTCTTTTATATTTTAGTGGAGTTAAAGGGAACTTAATGGGGCGACCTGTTTTGGATTTTTTCCCATCAAACCTAGTTAGAGATGTTCCTATAAAAGGTAGGCTCTCTTATAACAAAACCCCTCTTTTTGAATATCTTCTGGGTTATCGAGTTAATAGTTGGGCTAAAGTGGCTCTTTCCTACCAATACCAATCGGGAGTCGTTGTTCAAACCAAATCTCTTTTTGGTTTTGCGGATACATTTCGAAATACATCAGCGCGATTTAGCTCTAACTTAAGCCTCAATGCGATTCTCTTTAAACTTTATTTTGAGCTGCCTTACGCTATGATTATGAAAAACTTATCAGTTTCTCCTCATTTGGCTGCAGGTGTTGGACCTGGATGGCAAAGTTGGACAAACATTAAAATGAATTATATATCGGCTACAGATAGTTTGCAGACAGGGTTCAATTCAAATGGAGGCCCTCTCTTTCTTTCCCAAAAAATTTCTGCCAATGCAGTGTGGATGATTGACCTTGGATTTCGTGCCCAAAGTGTCTATCCTAATGGTCAATTTTCAGCCCTTGTTGGATGTAAATATAATCAATGGGGTCAAGCGAGAAGTATGGGGGAAATGTCTGAGCAGGACTCGCATAAACTGTCCTTAACTAAGCCTGTGAAAATCAAAACAGTTTATCAATTTGCTCCTTATCTAGGAGTTCAGTGGAATTTTTTGAACACATATACTCCTAAATCCTCCTACTGCTTAAAAGGGAAAAATTCTAATGTTTGGCTACCTTATTGGGCAGGTGTTAAGAACTTTCAGTGCCCAAAGGGCTTTTTAGCTCAGTTTAATGTGGGTGTAGGTTTCTTATATTTTAGCGGTGTTAGTGGAAACTTAATGGGACGACCTGCTTCCAATTTTACAAGTACAAGCCAGTGGAGAGATGCACCTTATAAGGGGAAGCTTTCTTATAACCCTACTCCTTTGTTTGAATACCTTGTTGGGTACAAATTCAATAATTGGCTGAAACTGGCTTTATCTTATCAGCATCAAGGAGGAGTAGCAATTCAGACAAAAGCACATCAAGGCTTTCCTGCAGGGGGACAAAGTACGACAGACACTGTGCGACTTAGTTCAAATTTGACTCTTGATTCTCTATTAGCTAAAGTTTACTTTGAGCTTCCGTTTGCAATGATTTGGAAAAGCCTTTCAACTAGTCCTTACTTAGCTATAGGTGTGGGACCTGGGTGGCAGAGTTGGACTAGTACTCGTGTCAATTATAGTGAGATCAATACCTTTCCGGGTTTTAGAAGTTATGTGGCTCATGACCTTCCTCTACGGAACAAGTTATCTGCTAATGCTGTGTGGATGGTTGATGCAGGATTTAGAATTCAAAGTGCCTATCCAAAATCAGCTTTTTCAGTTCTTTTAGGATGTAAGTATAACCAATGGGGACAAGCAAGAAGCATCGGTAAAATGTCTCAGCAAGGCGCGCATAAGTTGGCTCTTTCTAAACCTCTTACAGTTAAAACAGTTTACCAATTTGCTCCTTATTTTGGAGTTCAGTGGAACTTCTAATTTAATGGAAAGCGTCGTCACATAGAAAAAGAACGGGATTTGGGCAGAATTTTTAATCTATAAAAAGCCATATTTTTAAAAAAATATGGCTTATTGGTTTATCTATTAAAAATGAGAGGTTCTATGCAATTTTTAAAATATATTTTTCTGATGTTTGTTGTCGGGGCTTTTTCAAGTTCTTCGATTTTTGCAGCTGAAGAAGTTCAATTGGTTACTCCTCCAGAAATTTCACATCAAATAAAAGAGTCAACAAGTGTATCAGGTGAAGTGCAAAAGTCGACTTCTGTAAGTGAAAAAGAAATCTCACCGAATCTATCTAAAGAAACCGCTCCTAAATTAGAAGAGTCAACGAAGCTTCCTTCTTTAACCGAAACAAAGACTTCTTCAAGCATGACAGAAGAGGCTCAAAAAGCAGCTCCACTAAATAAAGTAGAAGCGCCATCAAATCTATCTAAAGAAGTTGAAAGTCCTAAATCAGAAGAATCACCTAAAGATCCTTCTTTAACTGAAGTAAGAACAGCTTCAACTCCTCCAACCAAGCAAGACAATGGAAGAGTCTATATACACTTCCCTTCAACAAAGACACTTTTATCTTCTAACAGTGTCTTCTTTCAAGCCAATATTGGCGTAGGCTTTTTATATTTCAGCGGAGTTAGGGGGAATTTAATGGGCAGGCCCGTCTCCTTTTTTGTACCTGCAAATCAATTAAGAGATATTCCCCTAAAGGGAAGGCTCACTTATAAACGTACCCCTCTTTTTGAGTATTTATTGGGATGTCGCCTTAATTCTTGGGCTAAAGTCGCTCTTTCTTACCAATACCAAGGAGGAATCACGGTTCAAAGTAAAGTCCTTCAGGCCTATGTTCCAGGAACAGCTCCGCCAAGAAGCAACGTAGGCGACTTTACTTCTAATCTGAGCCTAAATGCATTTCTCCTCAAATTTTATTTTGAGATGCCTTATGCCGCGGTCTTTAATGAATTGGCCATTTCTCCTTATTTAGCTGTAGGTGTCGGGCCTGGATGGCAGAGCTGGACTTTGCCTGAAGTAAGCTATAGGTTTGGTAGTACTTTCATTGTAGGAGCTCCGGTTCCTCTCCGCCAGAAAATTTCTGCCAATGCAGTGTGGATGTTTGATGCAGGACTTCGGTTACAGAGTCATTCAAAAGATCCCGCATTCTCTCTTCTTTTGGGATGTAAGTATAACCAATGGGGTCAGGCTAGAAGTATAGGTAAAATATCTCAGCAAAGCGGCGATCAAAAACTTGGATTAACTCAGCCCTTAAGGATTAAAACAGTTTATCAGTTTGCTCCCTATTTAGGATTTCAGTGGAATTTTGTGAATTCTTATAATCCTAAATCCTCTTATTGCTTAAAAGGGAAAAGCCCTAATGTTCGGCTTCCTTATTTTGCAAGCACGACCGGTTTTCAATCTTCTAAAGTTCTATGGACTCAGTTCAATGTTGGCTTAGGTCTCTTATATTTTAGTGGAGTTAGGGGAAATCTAATGGGTCTACCTGTCTTGAATTTTGCACCTGCAACCCAAGTTAGAGATGTTCCTTTAAAGGGAAAGCTCTCTTATAATAGCACTCCTCTTTTTGAGTATCTTTTGGGTTATCGAT
>FUWD013187796.1_pt1 | contig 13629 bp, 8 predicted proteins | sample 1063281 | NCBI WGS metagenome assembly FUWD01 (sample SAMEA79048168, study PRJEB19326) | metagenome | biome: marine
GGTAGTAGGTAGTAGGTAGTAGGTAGTAGGTAGTAGGTAGTAGGTAGTAGGTAGTAGGTAGTAGGTAGTAGGTAGTAGGTAGTAGGTAGTGGGTAGTAGGTAGTAGGTAGTGGGTAGTAGGTAGTAGGTAGTAGGTAGTAGGTAGTAGGTAGTGGGTAGTGGGTAGTAGGTAGTAGGTAGTAGGTAGTAGGTAGTAGGTAGTAGGTAGTAGGTAGTGGGTAGTAGGTAGTGGGGAATGGGTAGTGGGGAATGGGGGAGTTGAGTTTTTAACCGGTTATCCTTCCATTTCGCTTTTGATCACTGACCGGATTTTTTCGAGCGTGCGTTGCATATCTGTTGGCAGGGGGGAGCTGAAGGTGAGTTTTTCGTGCGTCGATGGTTGGCTGAAGCTGAGCGTTTCGGCATGCAGGGCCTGACGCGGCATGATTTCAAGCAGATTATTGACAAAGCTTTCGCTTCTGCTGAACGGGAGAGTGCGGATGACGGTACCGCCATAGGTTTCATCGCCGAGAATCGGGTTGCCTGTGTGCTGCATATGAGCCCTGATCTGGTGGGTGCGGCCGGTATGCAGGGTAAGCGAGACAACCGAGAACCAGTGAAGGTTTTCCTCTACGAGATAATCGGTAATGGCATGTTTGCCGTCAACTCCTTCGTAAGGGTAGTTTGCCATTATCTTGCGGTTTTTCTTCGAGCGCCCGATGTTGGTCAGGATGGTGCCTGACCCAGGATCAGGAACGCCCCATACAATGGCCTTGTAGATTTTCTGAACCTGCCGCATTGCGAACTGACGGGCAAGACGGTGCAGCGCAGTAGGGTTTTTTGCGATAATGATGAGGCCGGACGTATCCTTGTCAAGCCGGTGTACAATGCCCGGCCTGAGTTCGGAGGCATCCAGCGATTCGGCATCCCGCCCGATATGGTGCAGAATGGCGTTTGCCAGGGTACCCGTCCAGTTGCCGAATGCCGGGTGCACCACCATGCCGGGTTCCTTGTTGACAACCATCAGGTCGCTGTCTTCATACACGATATCGATAGGGATGTCTTCCGGGGCGAGTTCCGGTGCGGGCGGACGCAGAAAGGTGATCAGAATGGTATCGCATGATTTGATCCGGTAATTCGATTTTACCGGTCTGCCGTTTACAAGTACCCTTTCTTCCTCTATAGCCTCCTGCACTTTATTCCGGGTAGCATTCTCGACCTGTTGGGTGAGGTATTTGTCTATGCGCATAGGGATCTGTACCTTGCTGACCTGCAGGGTAAGTTTTTTCGGCTCCGGCGTTTCAGATTCGGGATGTGACGATTCGTTTTTTATGGTGTGATTTTGCATTTTGTGAAACATGACGGCATTCCGCAGGTTTACTCGTTACCGGATGCAGTATAACAAAACCAGCTGATTTCTCTTCTTATGCAGGATAAAATGGAAAAGAGGGTTTATGATGCCGATCTTGCCGTTATCGGCTCCGGCCCGGGCGGATATGAAGCGGCCCTGAGAGCTGCCCGCATCGGAATGAAAGTCATACTTGTCGAAAAAGGCTCGCCCGGCGGCGTTTGTGTCAACTGGGGATGCATTCCAACCAAGGCGCTTTTGCGCAGCGCCGGTATGTTCGACGACCTTTCAAAAGCCTCCGGTTACGGAGTGCTGCTCTCGGATCCGGGCTTCGATCTGGCACAGGCGGTGAAACGGAGTCGTAATGTTGCCCTGAAGCTTTCCAAAGGTATCGGCTTCATGCTGAAAAAAGCCGGTGTCGAGTACCGGCAGGGAGAAGCCCGCCTGAGTGCATCCCATGAAATTTCAGTTATTCGGGATGGTGAGCAGGTCGGTTCCTTTACAAGCGAAAAAATCATTATTGCCACAGGCGGACGCTTCAGGGAGCTGCCGGGCCTTGTCCCCGACGGCAGACGCATCATTACGAGCAGGGAGGCGCTCGCCCTGAAAGATGTGCCTCGTTCGATGCTCGTGCTCGGAGGAGGCGCTATCGGTATCGAGATGGCATGGTTTTATGCAAAAGCCGGAACGAAGGTAACCATCGTTGAAATGATGCCGCAGATTCTTCCACTCGAGGAGGCCGAGATAGCGGAGGGGTTGCGTCGTTCTTTTGAAAAAGCCGGCATAGAAATCCACACATCGGCAAAGCTTGAACAGCTTTCATGTCGCGAGTCCGGCGTCGAGGCCGTTATCCGAAAGGAGGGAGAAGACCCTCTTCCGGCAGAGGCCGACTGTCTGCTCGTAGCTGTCGGCGTGACGGGTAATGCCGACGGGCTTGGTCTGGAAGAGGCTGGAGTGGAAGTTTCGAAGGGTTTCATTCTGACCGACGATCAGTGCAGAACGGCAGCCGATCATATTTTTGCTGTCGGCGATGTTCGCGGCGGCATGCTGCTCGCCCATAAAGCATCTGCAGAAGCGGCAATCGCAGTGGCGGCTATTGCCGGAAAACCGCTGCCCGCACTCGATGATACAAAAATACCAAGATGCGTCTATGTCGAGCCGTCAGTCGCCAGCGTAGGGCTTACCGAAGAGCAGGCGAAAGCGAAAGGCTGCAAGGTTACGATCGGACGGTCGATGTTCGCCGCGTCAGGAAAAGCCAACGCCTACGGAAATCTTGAAGGACTGGTGAAGCTGGTTTTCAATGCTTCCGACCTTCGTCTTCTCGGCGCGCATATACTCGGTCACGGCGCGGTGGAACTGATCGGAGAGATTGGTCTCGCCCGGCATCTTGAAGTGACTGCCGGGGATATTGCGCATGCCGTTCATGCCCATCCGACGTTGTCGGAAACTATCCGGGAGGCTGCCGAATATGCGCTCGATACACAGGTATCCGAAGGGTGATTGTTCTGAATTGCTGCAGATCGGGAAAAACCTTTCGGAAGTGAGATAACTATTTTCTATTGTCTCCTTAAAAGCATAAATTCAGAGTTTATTATTTGAGTTTTAAAAAAAACAGTAAGCCTTTGCCTCTGAACAAGTTCACCCTTCAGCAGGCGGAGTAACAACCAAATGATCAATTATGACTCAGACTGAAACAGCTGCAAAAAAGAGTGCTGCAGCCAAAGTGAAAGCAGGTTCGGAAGCGCCGGCAACTCAGGAACCGAAAAAAGCGGCAAAGCCGGCAGCCAAAAAGAAGTCAGGTCTTGCTTTTCCTTTCACGGCCATCGTCGGTCAGGAGGAAATGAAGCTCAGTCTGATTCTCAATATCATCGATCCGAGGATCGGTGGTGTGCTGGTCATGGGTCACAGAGGTACCGGAAAAAGTACTACCGTCAGGGCTCTTGCTGAAGTGCTTCCGTTTATCGACAGGGTCAAGGATGATATTTACAATCGGACTCCCGAACAGTACCTTGAAGGCGAAGATGCGAAAAAAGGTCGCAGGGCGATCGATCCCGAATCAATCAAAACCGAGAAAATACCGGTACCTGTCGTCGATCTTCCTCTTGGCGCTACCGAAGATCGCGTTTGCGGAACGATCGATATCGAACAGGCTCTTACCAGCGGCGTGAAAGCTTTCGAGCCGGGTCTGCTTGCACAGGCTAACCGGGGCTTTCTCTACATCGACGAGGTAAACCTGCTTGACGATCATCTTGTTGACGTGCTGCTCGACGTGGCCGCCAGCGGCAAGAACGTCGTTGAGCGCGAAGGCATCAGCATTCGCCATCCCGCCCGCTTCGTGCTTGTCGGTTCCGGTAACCCGGAAGAAGGAGAGCTTCGTCCCCAGCTGCTCGACCGTTTCGGTCTGCACGCCCGCATCATCACCATTCTCGATGTCGCCAAACGTGTCGATATCGTCAAGCGCCGCCGCGATTTCGATGAAGATCCGGACGCCTTCATGAAAAAATACAATCGTGAACAGCAGAAGCTTCAGAAAAAAATTCAGCAGGCAAAAGATCTGCTTCCCCAGGTAACCATGACTGACAGCGTACTGACCGATATCGCCAGACTCTGCATGAACCTCGGTATCGACGGTCACCGCGGTGAGCTTACCATTACCCGTACCGCGCATGCCCACGCGGCATTTCTGGGCGACAAGGAAGTGACCATGCAGCATGTCAGAGAGATAGCCGGCCTTTGCCTGCGCCACCGCCTGCGCAAGGATCCGCTTGAAACTCTCGATGCAGGTGAAAAAATTGAACGTGAAATCGCAAAAGTCCTTGGAGAAGCAGAAGCAGTATAATGATAGCTTTTACCGATATAGTTGGAATGGATCTGGCCAAGCAGGCGCTCATGCTGCTGGCCGTCGATCCTTCACTCGGAGGGGTGGTTATTCCCTCGGCGGTCGGTTCCGGAAAGTCAACGCTTGCCCGTGCATTTTCGGGCATTCTTCCTGAAGGGACTCCGTTTGTCGAGCTTCCTCTGAATGTAACCGAAGACCGTCTGATCGGCGGCGTGGATCTTGAAGCTACCCTTGCATCCGGCGTTCGCGTCGTACAGCACGGAGTACTCTCAAAAGCCCATCGCGGAGTGCTCTATGTGGACTCGCTGAGCCTGCTTGACAGTTCCGCTGTCTCGCACATCATGGATGCCATGTCGCGAGGCGAAGTGCTTGTCGAGCGCGAGGGTCTCAGCGAGGTGCATCCGGCCAACTTCATGCTTGTCGGCACCTACGATCCTACCGACGGCGAAGTACGCATGGGACTGCTCGACCGGATCGGCATTATCGTGCCGTTCACCGCTCAGAACGATTTCAGGGCTCGCAAGAAAATTGTCAGCGTCGTACTCGGCACAAGGGATGCGGAGGATACCCAGGATGAGCTGAACATGCTCAAAGGTCTTATCCAGGCAGCCAGGGAGCAGCTTCCGCATGTCTCCATCACCAGCGATCAGGTGCAGGCGCTTATCCAGACCGCACTCAGTCTCGGGGTCGAAGGAAACCGTGCGGACATCTTTACCGTGCGCGCGGCACTCGCCAGCGCGGCACTTGCCCAGCGCAGCGATGTGGAAGAGGAAGATATGAAGCTTGCCATCAAGATCGTCCTCATTCCCCGTGCCACCCGTATGCCTGAAAGGGAAGCCGATGAGATGCCGCCGCAGGAAGAGCCGCCTCCGCCGGAAGAACCTGAAGCCGAGGACGAAGAGGCTCCGGCCGACACTCCCGATTCCGATGCCGAATCCGATGAGGAGCAGAAGGATACTCCCGATATGATCGAGGAGCTCATGATGGACGCCATCGAAACCGAGCTGCCCGACAACATTCTCAATATTTCGCTCGCTTCCAAGAAGAAGAGCAAGTCCGGTAGTCGTGGAGAAGCGCTCAACAACCGGCGCGGCCGTTTCGTGAGGGCACAGCCCGGCGAAATGCGCAGCGGAAAGGTTGCGCTTATTCCGACGCTGATTTCAGCCGCTCCATGGCAGGAGACCCGGCGCAGGGACAAGAAAATGGCCGGACGTCCGAAGACCGCACTCATCATCAGCAAGGACGATGTTAAAATCAAGCGGTTCCGCGACAAGTCCGGTACGCTTTTCATTTTCATGGTCGATGCATCCGGATCGATGGCTCTGAACCGCATGCGCCAGGCCAAGGGTGCTGTGGCAAGCCTGTTGCAGAACGCATACGTACATCGCGACCAGGTTTCGCTCATCTCCTTCCGCGGTAAACAGGCACAGGTGCTTCTTCCGCCGTCGCAGAGCGTCGATCGCGCCAAACGCGAACTCGACGTATTGCCTACGGGCGGCGGAACGCCGCTTGCCTCTGCGCTCTATCTTGGCTGGGAAACTGCCAAGCAGGCCCGTACAAAAGGCATTTCGCAAATCATGTTCGTGCTCATTACTGATGGTCGCGGCAATATAGGTCTGCAATCGGCATTCGATCCCGATGCGGTAAAGCCTTCCAAAGAGGATCTTGAAAAAGAGATCGAAGCGCTTTCAGGCTCCATTTGTGCCGATGGTATCGCAGCTATCGTGGTCGATACCCAGATGAACTATCTGTCAAGGGGCGAGGCTCCCAAACTTGCCCAGAAACTTGGCGGTCGTTATTTTTACCTCCCCAATGCGAAGGCAGAGCAGATCGTTGAAGCTGCCCTGAGTTTTTAGTTTTTTACGTATCTCCTGTATATTTTAAAATATACAGGAGGTGTATTACGGAATTGTTAACTACTCTGTTACATTAGATGTACTACTTTTCAGTGAATAATGAAATTCGTCTAATGCTCATCTATCAGTCACATCATGACAACTCGCCGCAAAATTGCCGCAATTGTAGGGCTTGAGCAGTACAATGCCGGTCTCTGGAAAAAAATCAAGGGGCTTCTCGATAATGAAGCCGAACTTACCCAACTGAGCGATATCGATCTTGAAAAGCAGACACCTGAAGCGGCCACGGCCATCCAGGATGCAGACTGCGTTTTCATGAGCATGATTCAGTTCAAGGAGCAGGTTGACTGGTTCAAACTGCAGCTCGAGCAGGGAAAGCCCGAAAAGACGATTTTTGTGTTTGAATCTATGCCCGAAGCCATGTCGCTGACAAAAGTCGGCAACTATGCCGTCGGGGACGGAAAGGCAGGTATGCCGGACATGGTGAAAAAAGTAGCCAAGATGCTGGTCAAGGGGCGCGACGAAGATGCCCTCTACGGCTATATGAAGCTCATGAAGATCATGCGCACCATTCTGCCGCTCGTACCAAGCAAGGCGAAGGACTTCAAGAACTGGCTGACGGTCTATTCCTACTGGATGCAGCCGACCCCCGAGAACATCGCCAACATGTTCAGGCTGATTCTTCGGGAGTATTACAACGAGCCGGTGACGGTTGGCGCCATTGTCGATGTGCCGAACATGGGGCTCTACCATCCCGACGCCCCGGCTTACTTCAAGGATGTCAAGAGCTTCAAGAACTGGTCGAAGAAGCGAGGCATTAACTTCGACAAAGGCCAGAAAATAGGTATTCTTTTTTTCCGCAAGCATCTCATACAGGAAAAAACCTATATCGACAACACGATCCGTGTGCTCGAGAAACACGGCATTCATGTCTTTCCCGCTTTCGTTATGGGCGTTGAGGGACATGTGCTGGTCAGGGACTGGCTGCTCAGGGAGAATCTCGATCTGCTTCTGAATATGATGGGATTCGGCCTTGTCGGCGGTCCGGCAGGCTCTACCAAGCCCGGAACTGCGTCCGAAGCCCGTCAGGAGATCATGTCGAAACTCGATGCGCCCTATATGGTAGCGCAGCCGCTTCTGACCCAGGAGTTCGAGTCGTGGCAGGATTACGGCGTTTCTCCCATGCAGATCACCTTTACCTATTCCATTCCCGAAATGGATGGCGCGATCTGTCCGGTCATTCTCGGCGCCCTCAGGGATGGAAAGGTCGAAACGGTACCTGAACGTCTCGAAAGGCTTGCTCTGCTCATCAAGCAGTGGCTCCGTCTGCGGGAAGCATCCAATCGCGATAAAAAACTCGCCTTTGTGGTTTACGATTATCCTCCCGGTCTCGGCAAAAAAGCCAGCGCAGCGCTGCTCGATGTACCGAGAACGCTTTTTGCCGTTCTCCAGCGCCTTAAAAAGGAGGGGTATAACGTCGGACAGCTTCCCGAGAGTGCCGACGACCTTTTTCATGCGATCGACCGGGCTACCGACTACCAGATACAGCAGCAGCGTCCCGACGCCCTGAAGGTCAATTACGAGAAGTTCAAGGAGCTGACCTCGGCCCGCGAGCGCGAGCGCATCGAGGATCGCTGGCAGGGCTTTCCCGGCGAAATCGTGCCGATCGGCACCGAAGAGGTTTTTGTGGGCGGCATTAAATTCGGCAACATCTTTATCGGCGTACAGCCGAGGATCGGCGTTCAGGGCGATCCCATGCGGCTGCTTTTCGACAAGGCCAACACGCCGCACCACCAGTATATCGCTTTCTACCGCTGGATAAGCCGCGAGTTTCAGGCGCATGCCATGGTGCATGTCGGCATGCACGGATCGGCCGAATGGATGCCCGGCCTGCAGACCGGCCTCACCGGCGACTGCTGGCCCGACGCGCTGCTCGGCGAAGTGCCGCACATCTACATCTACCCGGTCAACAACCCCAGCGAATCCTCTATCGCAAAACGCAGGGGGCTGGCCACCATGGTGTCGCATGTGGTGCCGCCTCTCTCCCGCGCCGGCCTCTACAAAGAACTTCCAGCGCTCAAGGATCTGCTCGTGGATTTCCGTGAACGCAATCTGGCCATCTCGTCCGACGGCAACGACGACAGGACCGGTATGGAGGAGGCCATCATGCAGAAAGCAGAACTGCTCAACCTTACCGACGACTGTCCGCGTCGTGAAGGCGAAGGATTCGGCGACTACGTCAGCAGGCTCTACATCTATATTTCCGAGCTGGAGAATCGGCTGATCTCCAACTCCCTGCATGTGTTCGGAGAGGCGAGTCCGCTGGAATCGCAGATCATCACCATTACCGAAACCCTGAAGAATCGCGGGGAGGACGGAAAAACGCTTCCCTATATCTTCATGACCTCTTCAGGCAGGAACGGGCACTACCGGAGCTACGAAGAGCTTACCGGTCGATCCAGAAAAGGCGATGAAGAGGCGATCCGCCTCCGCGAATGGGTGGAGCAGGCCTGCCGCGATTTCGTGCAGCAGGTACTCTTCGACCGGAAAAATGCCGCTACGTCGTTCGCATCGATTACCGGCGGCACCCAGCTTTCAGCAGAATATATGCCGCTCATAGAACGCCTGACCAGTGAAGGCGCACAGCTGCTTTACGCGCTTCGCGACAACACCGGAGAGATGGAATCGCTCATGAAGGTGCTTCGTGGACGTTACATTCCTTCCGGTCCCGGCGGAGATCTGGTGCGCGACGGTATCAACGTACTCCCTTCGGGCCGCAACATCCACTCCATCGATCCCTGGAGAATTCCTTCCGAGCTCGCTTTCAAGAGGGGAACGCTCATCGCCGACAGCATCGTCAAAAAGCATATCGAAGAGAATGACGGCAACTACCCCGAAACCATCGCTCAGGTGCTCTGGGGCCTCGACACCATCAAAACGAAAGGCGAGGCGGTCGCTGTGGTCATCAGGCTTCTTGGCGGCGAACCCTCCTACGACGGTTCCGGAAAAATCAGCCACTACAGTCTGGTTCCCCTTGAAAAACTCGGTCGTCCGCGAATCGATGTGCTCATGCAGCTCAGTCCGATCTTCCGCGATGCGTTCGGAATTCTCATGGACCAGCTCGACCGTCTTGTCAAAGAGGCAGCGAAAGCCGACGAGCCGGTGGAGATGAACTACGTCAAAAAACATGTCGATGAAGCCCTTGCCTCCGGCGTGGAGTTCGACAGCGCCACAGCCCGGCAGTTCACCCAGTCTCCCGGAGCCTACGGCACCTACGTTGACGACATGATCGAAGACTCCGCCTGGGAGTCGGAAGGCGACCTCGACGACCTCTTCATCCGTCGTAACAGCAGCGCATACGGCGGCGGCAGGAAAGGTGAGAAAGAGACCGAAATTCTCAAGACTCTGCTCGGTTCGGTCGATCGCGTGGTGCACCAGGTCGATTCCACGGAGTTCGGTATCTCGGACATCGACCACTACTTCTCGTCATCCGGATCGCTGCAGCTTGCCGCAAGGCGCCGTAACACGAGGGTAAGCGACGTGAAGCTCAACTATGTCGAATCCTTCACCTCCGACATCAAGGTTGACGACGCAGAAAAATCGCTTCGCGTGGAGTACCGCTCCAAGCTGCTCAACCCGAAATGGTTCGAAGGCATGCTCAAGCACGGCCACAGCGGCGCAACGGAAATCAGCAACCGCGTCACATACATGCTGGGATGGGATGCCGTGACCAAGAGCGTGGACGACTGGGTGTACAAAAAACAGCCGAAACCTACGCGCTCGATCCCGAAATGCGCGAACGGCTTGCGACGCTCAATCCCCAGGCCATCAAGAACATCGTGGGCCGCATGCTCGAAGCGCACGGTCGCGGCATGTGGAAAGCCGACGACAGCATGATCGAAGAGCTGCAGGAGATCTACGCCGATCTGGAGGATCGGCTTGAAGGGATGACCGACGACGAGTGAGGTGTACGGCTCGTTCCGTTTGTTGCGCGAACTTTTACACTCGCGCTCCTCAACGGAGCTTGTTTTAGCGGCACCGGCATATACAACTGTACCTGTTTCCTGCAAGGGCGGATTTCTGTATCCGCCCTTGCAATTCAGAATCGATCTGCTTTATAATAAAGGAGTATCGCACGCCGCGCGGCATAGAATTATGTTTTTTTCAACTCCTGGCTGGATGGCTGGATAGCGAGACAACAAGCCATCCAGCCTCTTCAACCTGACCCGTAACACTCAGCACGTTCATCCGATCTTCACTCAGAACTCAGAACTCAGCCCACTCCCATCTTCTACCGCGAAGCGATACTCCAGCAATGCGAAGCGAGCTATACTCCGCGATGCGACAGCGAGCATACTCCCGAGCACGAAGTGCTCGATACTGCCCCTCAGTAACACGTAGCTCTTAACCCATAACACGATCTTATCGCCTGGTCTATATCCGGTTTACAACTTCGTGCGCATGCACTGGTTGAACCGCGACTTCACGCGCTGGGCGAACCACTTCGTGGAAAGGTTTTTGCCTGAAAATTTGTCGCTTTTCAGGGGGATATCGGGCAGGGCCGCATAGATGGTATTGCCGAATTTCGATTTGTGCAAAGCCGAGATCGTCTTGTATGAGAGGGTATTCTCGAAATCATAACTCTTTTCTTTCCTGAAATCCTTTCGGACCTCCTCTTCTTTAAAAGCCATTCCCATCTCTTTCAGATAGTCGATGAGGATGCCATAGGTGGACCCCAGGGCGGCACGGCCATCTTTATAGCTGAGCAGGTCGCCGTCCGGAACGATTTTTTTTCTGGTCAGATTTGCCAGCATGTTCTGGAATCCGACGTTCCGGCAGGCATAATGACCCGCGTTGTAATCGGCGAACACATACTTCCAGTCGTCGTAATCGTGTTTGTAGTCGAGCAGATACGCCGCACCGTAGAATACCCCGCCTTTGCAGGTGTAGAGGATTTTACGGATATCGTTATGCCCTGTGTTTTCCGGTTTTTTGAGTAATGTTCGGCAAATCTTACCGATATCTGCATCGATCCTATTGTGGTGATAAGATCGTCCACATCCTTGTTGAGCACCTGAAGCATCGGTTTGGTCACATCTGCAGCGATAAACTCGTTATACCACAACTCTACATCGCGTTCGCTTTCAATCGAATCGATGTTCTCGCGGAACGTTTTCCCGTTTGCGGCCTGCTGGTCGAGTCTTGATTCGATGATAAACCGGACGATCGGGTTGCTTTCGGCATTTTTCAGCCTGTTGTGCAGGATCTTCTTCATCCCCGGAGTTTTCGGAACGGTTTTGAAGCCGCTTTCCTGCGCAATGACGGCAATGACCGCGCAAGCATTTTCCTTGCTGACAGGTACGCCGATCTCCTGAAGGCTCTCTTTTATAGCTTTTGCCCAAATGTCGGGAGAATCAAGGCCTGGATCGGCCACGAGAATCAGTTTTTCTATCTGCTCTTCCGCAAGGCCGGAATTCTCGTTTCGAGAGCAACCGCTCAGAACAAAAGTGAAAAAGAGCGCGCAAAGAGTGAAAAGTGCGATGCGTGTTTCTCTGATCATAGCCGGCAGATTCATGTCTGTATAAAGATTGAACGAGGCCAACAGGAGATAATCCCCGGCCTCAGATTCTTGTGCGCATGCACTGGTTGAAACGCGACTTCACGCGCTGGGCGAACCATTTCGTCGAAAGGTTTCTGCTTGAAAATTTTTCGCTTTTCAGGGGGATATCGGGCAGGGTGGCATAGATCGTGCGTCCGAATCTCTCTTTGTGCATTTCAGCTATAGTCTTATATGACCAGGTGTTTTCGAAATCACGGCTTTTTTCCTTCGAAAAATCCTTCTTGACCTGATTTTCATCGAACCCGACTCCTTTTTTCTTCAGGAAACCGATGAAGGTGGCATAGGTGACGGACGAGGCGATATTCCCGTTTTCATAGTTCATGAGGTCTCCGTCCATGGCGACCGTTCTGTGCGTCAGTTTTGCCAGCATTTTCTGGAAGCCGGCATTCCTGCTTGAGTAATGTCCGGCGTTGAAATCTGCGAACACATACTTCCAGTCATCGTAGTCGTGTTTGAAGTCGAGCAGATAGGCCGTTCCGTAAAATACGCCGCCTTTGCAGGTATAAAGCATGTCGCGCACGCTTCCGAACCCCACGTTTCGGGGTTTTTTCGGATACTCTTCGGAAAACTTCACCGAAACCTGCATCGAGCCGATCGTGGTAACCAGATCGCTTGCATCCTTGTTGAGTACGAGAAGAATCGGTTTCGTTATGGTTGCCGAGGTGAACCCGTCGTACCAGCGCTCGAAATCCAGCTCGCTTTCAATCGAATCGATGTTTTCGCGGAATGTCCTCCCGTTCGGGGCTTTCTGATCCAGTCTGGTTTCGATAATGAAGCGCAATACCTCGTTCGATTCGGCCGACTCTATCTTTTTTCGCAGAATAGTGGCCATCCTCGAGTTTTTCTGCGAGATCGAAAATCCGCTGACCTGCGATATGACGGCCACCACGGCGCTGACATGCTCCTTGTCGACGGGTTCTCCCAGTTCCTCGAGGCTCTCTTTTATTGCCTTCGCCCAGATATCCGGCGAAGGATTGTTCGGCCTCGCGGCAAGTACCAGTTTTTCGATCTGCTTTTCCGTCAGGCCGGAATCCCGGGTTCCCGAGCATCCGCCCAGAAACAGGGCGAAAAGCAACGCAAAGACTATGACTCGTTTCGCTCTCGGCATGGTTCTTGTTCCTGTGGGTAATTCCGGTTACGACACTGATGATGCGATACTTGGCGGAATGGTTGCAAACCCCGGTTCATTCCCGGGGTTTGCTGATGCTCTCCCTGTTACGTTGCGGTGGAGTAGTTCGGAGCCTCCTTGGTGATCTTGACGTCATGCGGGTGGCTTTCGCGCAGACCGGCTGAAGTGATGCGCACGAACCGGGTTTTGGTTTTCAGCTCTTCCACCGTTTTCACGCCGCAATAGCCCATGGCCGATTTCAACCCTCCGATAAGCTGATAAACCACCTCGTCGAGCTTGCCTTTCGAAGGAATGCGCCCTTCGATACCTTCCGGAACATACTTTTTCGATTCGTTCGAAGCATCCTGAAAGTAGCGGTCGCTGCTTCCTTCAGGTTCCGACATGGCGCCGAGCGAGCCCATGCCGCGATAGGTCTTGAACCTTCTGCCTTCATAGAGAATGGTTTCGCCTGGGCTCTCGTCGGTTCCGGCGAAAATGCTGCCCATCATCACCGCATCAGCGCCTGCCGCGAGAGCTTTGGCAATATCTCCGCTGTACTTGATGCCGCCGTCGGCGATGATCGGTGTTCCGGTTTTTGCCGCCTCTTCTGCGCAGTTGATGATAGCGGTAAGCTGCGGCATGCCGACGCCGGCCACAATTCGGGTCGTGCAGATGCTGCCCGGTCCGATACCTACCTTAATGCAATCGGCGCCGGCATCGATAAGATCCCGTACCGCCTCCGGCGTTGCAACATTCCCGGCGATTACCTGCAGCGAGGGATAAGCCGTCTTGATGGCCTTGACCGTATCGATAACCGCCTGGCTGTGTCCATGCGCGGTATCGACAGCAACCGCGTCAACGCCTGCATCCACCAGCGCC
>FUWD012860301.1_pt1 | contig 13612 bp, 29 predicted proteins | sample 1063281 | NCBI WGS metagenome assembly FUWD01 (sample SAMEA79048168, study PRJEB19326) | metagenome | biome: marine
AAAGGGGTCAATGGGTAGTAGAGATTACGACACGCCCAGAGAACACGAACGCAGATTACCTTTTGACCTATAATCAAGTATGGGCAGAAGAACAGATTACCGCCCTATTCGACACAGAGAGAGAGAACTAACTATGAAACGCCAAGAACTAACAGACGGAATGGTTGTCGCCTACAAGACAAACAGAGATACCTACCCCGATTTTATCTATCGTGGAATTGTGAGAAACCCCGAAGAGAACGGCGGTTATCGCAACGGCGGTAAGTTGTCGGTCAAACTAGAGATAGAGAACGGCTTGCCAGATATCCCGAACGGCTCTGTATGGGTTCAACTCTGGCAGATTATGGGCGATTATGATACGACAAAAGCCGAACTAGACCTGCGAAAAGCACACCAGAAAATCGCCAGACTAGAGCGAGAGATAAAAGACCGAGAAATTCGGGATAATATGAAACGCCTATCACCTATTTTCGCAGCTTTGGGAATTCGTGATTACAACATTCGTAAAGAATTCAAGGGTAGCGACATTACTATCACTATGACCCCAGAGCAGTTCGACACTATCGCCAATCAACTACGGCTACACCCGATTATCGAAGAGCAGAACGAACACCTGCGAAACCGAATAACTGAAATGTATAACGCCCAGACAACCGAGAGAGAGAACGCCTAATGCCTACAACCGACAAAGACATTCGCCAAGAGATTTTAGACAACTGGGAATACCTGGAAGAACTGAACGAGAACGGCGTTGATGATTACCTTGATGAACTAGCCGATAGCCGAACCCCGATTTACTACGGCGACATTATCAACGAATGGCGAGAACTGCCAATGGAATTTAGCGACACTTGGCAAGATTACCCTGTCGAACGCAACGCAACGATTACTAGCCTAATGGCGACAGACCTATTCAATTATTACCGCAACCGATATCCGCAGCTTTACACCGAAATCAAGACCGAAAAAGAGAGCGAGAGCGAAGACTAATGAATGAACTATCAACCGCTCTAGTCTGCCCAGAACACCCAGACACGCCCCCATACCGACACTACGGCGGTGATGAATACTGCGATAGTTGTGGCAGACCTGGATACGAATTTATCCGTAAAGACCTAGCAATTGTGGATAACTTTTTCTAGACCCCCTACCCCCTAAATGTTATATATTATTAGTTATAAATAAAAAATAATATATAGAGTAGGCTAGGTATAAAAAGCAGCTCGATTTCATAGGATATGTCGCTTTTTGACTTGAATATGGGATTTCACCCCGACATATTCAAACCCATTATGTTATGTTGTGGTTATAAATATGTTATAAAAATAAAAGAATATATACAAAATATAAAAGAATTATCGCCCCAAACCCTGTAATATGAATTGAATATGGCAAGCCAAAAATCGAATATGGCGAACGCCAAAACCAAGTTATCCACAGAAGAGAGAGAGAACACAATGGCAATTACAATCGAACGCAACCCAATCAACGGCTCTTACACCGCTTCAGCTTTGGTGAGAGATAATGAAACCCCTTTTGCTTGGTATGAACACAAGACCTACTACGGCTACCGCAAGGCAGATATCAAGACCCTATTCAAGGAACACCTAGACCGAAAAAATATGAGAATGGTAGGTAGCAACTAATGAAGATTACAAACGAGATGTTAGACCAAGCCAGAGATGAACTTTACAACGCAATCTGGGGGCTTGTCGAAGCCACGAAGAACCGCCGAAACTCTGGCGAAGAGCAAGAAGAACTATCAAGGGCTATCATTGAGAACGATAACCTAACCTATATCTATGGGCAACAAGTAGTAGCCAAGAGTATCGTGGCAACTATGAAGAATAACCCAGAACTATCCCACGCAGAACTTACTAAACTTATCGAAGACAACTACACCCCGAAAGAGAGCAACTAATGATGACCCTAACCCTAACAGACGGCTCTGCCGTAGAACTAACCGATTACCACAACGCAGACGGCAGTATTATCTATCGCTTATTCTGGGGGGCAGATGAATTCAACGAGTATTACCAGACCCTATCGCTAGCTCTGGGCAGACTTGCCACGCTCTCATTCTGTGTAGAGCAAGACCGAATGTTCAACAACGAACCGCTACGCTTTAGCACAAACGCAAACGAATTCTTCAAGGGGGAAACCGCCTAATGTATGAACCAAAACAATCGGCAGAATTCTATGTCTGGGAAAGCTCTTACGAACATATCTACAGCATTAGCCCATACGGAAAGTATGAGATAATTCGCAACGGCGATATGAGATTTACCTACAAGAACCCAGACGGCACAGAAGATATCTTGCGATACACAAGCGATTTATTCGACAAGGGTATTAGAACAGACGGCGAACTTGACTACGCAATCAAGAAAGAAATCATTGAGATTGACGATAGCCCCTGGTTTGAAGTGTTGAATACCCTTGACCAGAGCGAAGAGTATGAAGTAATGTTTGAACTAGACACAGCACGAAAGCTAGCCCAAGAGCTATACGAATATGAAAGCGAGAAGACTAATGCCTAAGACCGATACCGCCCCATACATTATTCACTACCAATACGAATGGGAATTTGACCCAAGCCCAAGGCTATTGCTTCACCGCCTATACGAAGAAGACGGCTACCTAATGGCAGACACCGACACCATTATTGACCGCTATGATTTCACAGATGAAGATATCTGGGAACTACTATCAACCCACGATTTGAAAGAACTTGGGGATTTTTATGTAGATGATTTCCTAAGCCCAGAAAGTATGCTAACCTTGGAACTACCTACCAATGCTAACGCCTGGGTAGAAGCCGTAATGAAAGGAACACTAACCAATGTCTAATACAACCGATACGCAGCTCACCCCTATTGCCAAGACCTACAAGGCAACCCTAAACTTTACCTATGAATTTAGCGGTGAAGAATTCCCAGACGGCGTTATTGACCGACAGACCGCCTATGATTACATTCGTGAAACACTTACGGAAGATATCTTAGGTATGGGTTTCGACAGCTACAATGACCTACACGATAGCGTGGAAATCTTTGAGAGCGTAGAGAAAATCTAATGCTATTCACAAGTGTTCAATGCCAGATGTGCCTAGATGTTTTTAGCGACAGCAAATTTGACTACCGATTTGATGTGCCGATATGCTTGGGGTGTGGAATAAAACTAATGCCCTATGATGACCTAGAAGACCAAGACCAAAAGGAGAGCAACTAATGACCAATGATTACAATGTTTCTTTTATCTACGGCGAAGCTGTAGTGATGACTACGATTACAACCGACAGACCATTCTTCATTATTCAAGAAGCACAGAAACGAATTCTAGATACACTAGGGCTTGATGTATCAAACGCAAACAATGTAGATATCGAAGAGTTAGGATAATAAACTATGAGCCAGAAGACCGCTAAAGAATGGGTAGAATTCTTTTCACAATACCCAGAAGATGAACTAATCGGGATTAGTTCTATCGCAGACCGAGATGATATCAACGAGTTTGTTGCTAACATTGAAGAAGACCCAGACAGCGAATACCGAGAAACTATCAAGGCAAAAGATATGAACGAACTTTACCGCAGCTTTATTGTAGAGTTTGAACGAGATGAATATTTGTCTGTGTCTGCTTGGGAAACCAAGAGCGATATCTTTCACCGCCTACTATCAAAGGAGAACTAATGGCACGATACACTTATTCAGTTTCATTTACCGCAGAGCTTTCTGCCCCGAATGAGAACCAAGCCGAAGATAAACTAAACGCTATGCTAGATTTGCTAGGTCAGGTTGAAACACCTGGAGCAACTTGGGATAGTATTGACTATGATTTGATTGACGAAGAAATGGAGAACAACTAATGGGAGATAGAGCTTGGGTTCAAATTGAGAGCAAGGAATTCGATACCCCTGTGCTATTCTACGGACATTGGGTAGGCGAAGACGGACTAAAGGCAGTTCTAGATGTATTGAACCGCACAACCCGAATTGGCGACCCTGGATACCTAACGGCACAGATATTCTACAAGTTCGCAGAACACTATGACGGCGACCTTGGCTTCGGTATCTACAGCGGAACGATTAGCCCCCACGAAGAGAGCAACCCTAGCGTGTATGTAGATGCTGATAATGGGTCTTACAAAGTGGGAGATGGCGACTGGATTTCTAACCAAGAATTGAGGGCAACATATGAATATGGAACAAGCAACGCAGCTTAGGGATATACTAGAAGCACTACACAATTCAATCAACGAAGCAAGGGAGAAGTAATGGACACTTACACAATCACAATGTGGGTAGATAAGCCAGACATTGACCGCAAGGCAATCACCTATGCCCTAAACGAACTAGGTATCGGGGTTGTTGTATCAGTAGCAAAGCAGGTTAGTGAGGTTGTTGATGAGTAAAGATGGTGCTTTGATGAGTGATTGGTTTTATCACTCTTTGTTGGCTGCTGCTGAAACTTGGGGTCTGTGTTCAATCTGTGATGGAGAACACGCCTGGGCTAATGTGAAATGTGATTTACTAGATACCAATTACGAAACAACAAAGGAGAACTAATGAACTACCCTTGCCAATGCGAGTGTGCTTGCGAACAGGGATACGACTTCCAACCAGCTACAATTTGTGCCGAGTGCCAGAACGGAGAGAAACACTAATGAACCTAACTAGAGAATACGACTACGGCGTGTATGGGGCAGAGCCAGACCTTATCAAGCTGACCGCCTACACTATGTATCGTGATTTCGGCGGTAGCATAAGCACGAACTACGACAACGAGTTCATTACCCTAGAACTAACCCGACAAGAAGACGAAGCTGCGATTGAGTGGCTAGTCAATACAGGCAATGGGCATTACCCACCTTTCTATCAGGAGTATATGAAAGAAGACTACAGCGAATACGACAACTGGCTAAGTGAATACGAGTTGCTTACCAAGGAAACACCGACTAAGATTTTAGAGTGGGTCAAGAACCTACCAGAGTATGAAATGATTGACCAGACCAAACTAAAGGAGAACAACTAATGGATAAGAGAGAGCAAGCGTTTTGGGAGAACTACGACAAGTGGAACGCAATCGCAGACAAGCACGAAGTTTCAATCTACCAAATCGTAAATGCTCGTGAGATTTGGGATATCGCCTACACGACAGGCAAAGCAGACGGCATAAGCGAAGCTGCGGAAATCATTACAGGTAAGGAGAGCAACTAATGAATGTATCTAAACTAATGGACTTGCTATCAACGCTAGACCCAGACGAGCCAATCGTGTTTCAGTTCTTGCTACACGAACACCTAAACCTGGACTACACAGCGGAAGAGTTTGAGCGTATCGCTGACTACCTAGAAGATAGCGACAGCTTCGGTGAAGAAACTGCTCGTGTTATGCGTGATTGGTGTGAAGAAGCTCTAGACTGCCTAGAGCAAGACGGAAAGGGGAACTAATGCCAAACTGGGTATATAATTCAATCGGCGTAAGCGGAAACTGGGAAGAGCTACAGGCTTTCTTAGCCAAGGCTACCAAGCCACGCCCTTGGGGTGATGATGAAGCAGACGAAGAGCGTTTCTCTTTCTGGAACTTTATCGCACCAGACCAGACCAAGCTAGACCTATACTTTGAAACTAATGGTTGGTCAAAAGACATCACAACAGGTGAAACAATCCACACAGGGAACAATGAGTTCAACTGGTATAACTGGAACATCAAGAACTGGGGCTGTAAGTGGGATGCCAGCGAAGTCTATGTTGAGTATGACGAAGACGATACTCGCTTCATTCTAATTCAGTTCTCTACCCCTTGGGGTATGCCAGAGCCAGTCTTTCAAGCTATGGTAGAACAGCACCCAGAACTGACCTTTGACTTTAGTTGGGAAGAAGAGCAGGGCTGGGGTGGCGAAGCCTTGGGCGACAAGGGTTTCTACAGGAACACCAATAGTTGGAGTATCCCAGACAGCCACGCAGACTATGTAGCAAGGGGCAACGAAGATGGATGTAATTGCTCACACGCACCGCAGATTTACTGGTATAATGATTGCCCACCGCTGACCGAAGAAGAGATTGAACGACACAAGGAGTTATCTAATGTCTAGTTCTGGAATGAACAATCGTGATACAACCTGGAGCTTTGGCTGTAGGTATTGCGAACACGACAACGAAGAAGTTGATGCCCAATACGACAACAGGGATATCTGGGCTGACTGCGAGAGCTGCGGAGAGCAGAACGAAGAAACGATGGGCGACTATAGAGATAGGCGGTATGATGGGTAGGGTAGTTGTAAAAGACGATAACCTATTAAACGCTGTGAAAGCTGCGAGATTGCGAGAGAAAGAAGCAATCAACGAAGCCAAGCGTAAGTATCAGGAGTTCATTGAACGAGAAGCAGAGATGGCACACGCCGAAGTAATATCTGCTATTCGCTCTGCTGTGATTGGTGGGCAGAACGCTAGACAGATTGGCTTTGCTTATGGTTCAACAGACCCGAAGACAATCAAGCGACTGATTGCCGAAGCAACCGACACAACGGAAACCAAAGTCAAGGGTGGCTCACACCCAGACTGGATACTTACCAAGCACCAAGACGGCTCATTCACAATCAAGGCAACTAGCCTGGGCGATACAGGTATGAGCGGTATGGCAAGGTTTAGTCTTGATGATGACGGCGAGAACTTTTCATACGCTGATGGTGATGAATGGCTACAGCTTCAGTTGTATCGCCTGGGCTACAAGGAAGCAGTTATTGAAGCATATTACGGATTAGGATTGAGGTAGATTATGACTTGGGATGAACCAATGGAACGCTGGAATGACCTAACAGACGAAGCAGATGGTATCGCTGAATACTACACAGAGATTACAGGAAAGAATATTAGGGTTGGAGTTCAAAGCCTTGACGAGTTCTTTATCGAAGCACCGAGAACAAACGGCAGAGAGTATATGTCTTCACTGAAAGACGCTGACCGCCGATTGAAGCAGCTCTATGAAGATATGTTGCTAGATGATGGCGATACTACTGACCCATACGAAGGTCTGTGATTAGTTGATAGGGCTAGTTGCGATTGGATTATTTATTTATTGGTATATACTACACAAAAGGAGTTTGAATGAGCAGGGCAAGATTAGCGAAACTGACCTTAGAGCCAGAGCAAGCGGCAGCAGTAGAGAAGATTACTGGCGAACCTACCCAGGCAGCTTTGAACGCCAGCCTAATGGGAACAGGCAAGACACTGATGGCAACGGAAGCGGCTATCAAAGTAGGTTCTAAGACCACGCTAGTTATCGCACCGCTGAACACTTACTGGGGTTGGTATGATACGATTATGCGACAGACGGACTACAAGGCTAACGCACTTCACAAGATTACTTCTGCCCTTGATGGGAAGAAAGCATTGGCTGACCTAGCAGATGGAGTTGAGGGCTGGTATTTTATCGGGCGTGAATACTTCAGGACTAAGGATTGGTCAAAGATAAAGCCAGATATGGTTGTGATTGACGAGTGCCATTTCGCACAGAACAGGAACAGCAAGTCATTCAAGGCACTGAAGACCTTGAACCCAAAGTTCAGGCTGTCTATGTCGGGAACGCCAGCAGGGAATGGCTTTGAGGGTTTCTGGGCTATCACTAGATGGCTTTGGTCTGATAAGATACCTAAGTCTTACTGGGCTTGGGTCTATGATTGGTGTGAGTTGGAGTATTCGCCATTCACGAAATACAACATCATAGGAGAGAAGAACCCAGGCGAGTTTGTGAATAGTCTGCCCTGCTATGTTAGGCTAGAGCCAAATCATAATCTAGAAGTTATCGAAGAAACTAGATATGTTGATTTGACCCCAGCACAGCGGAAGATATACGATAAGTTTGAGAAAGACCTAGTTGTTTGGTTGGAGGGTAATCCTATGGTAGCGGAAGTTCCTATCGCAGCTCGTATTCGATTGCGACAGATTACCTTGGCTGTGCCAACACTGACGGAAGATGACGAGGTTGTCTTTGCTGATGATGCGGTATCAACCAAACTCAAGGCTCTTCAGGAAATCATTGAAGATAATCCAAATGATGCTATGTTGCTATTGACAGACAGCCAGAAGTATGCTAAACTCGTGGCAACACGATTAGGCGACAAGGCTTTTGAGTGGAGTGGCAAGGCTAACCAGGCGGAACGTGAAGCTGCGAAGCAGAAGTTCCTCAAGGGGGAACTGAAGTATATCGTGGCGGTAATCCCAGCGATTGCTGAGGGCGTAGATGGGCTACAGGATGTATGTTCCACTGTGGTCTGGTTATCTCACAGCGATAGCAACCTGATGAACCAGCAGGTGCTTGACCGCATCCGCAGACGAGGACAAAAGGAGATTGTCAAGGTCTATGATATCGTGGCTCGTGATACCTATGACGAGGGGCAGATATCAAGCCTGGTTCAACGACAATTAGATATGAACGCAACACTAAGAGGAGGAACAAATGAGTAGTCCATACACAAGGTCAATGACCGAAGAAGAAGAGTTGATGTATGACGCAGGGCTGATGGATGGTGCTGAGAAAGAACGCAAGGTTATTCTGGATATAATCCAGAATGAGTGGCTTGAGTATCCAGATGTAGAAGCACTCCTGAACCGCATCAACAACAAGCAGAACCTATTTCCACAAGATGAAGTAGAGCAGGTAAGGGAAGCGTTAGGCGGTCTAATCGGTGAGTGAGATGTTTCCAACAAGTGAAGAGCTTTGGTTTGATAGTGGCAAGATTAGCGAACGCTCATACATTATTACACTAATCTCAAGTAAGATTTGTTTTGATAACAAAGCAGGAAGCTGCGAGCATATCGCTTGCTACAATTACGCAGACCTAGTTGAGGTTCTTAGAAAGGAGAAGTCAAATGGTTAGAATGAACGAGCAGTGGCTAGAAGAGAACTACCCAACGCCACCACAACCACAGGAGAATGATGGACAGCACTAAGATGATTGAGGATTACCTTGATTGGAAGCGAAGCAAAGAGCTTTACCCACCGCAATGGACACCGCTAGAGTGGGCACAGGATGTAATAATGTCGGAGGCTCGTGTTAGAATTGACCTCTTGAAAGACCTGCTAGAGAACAGCCCAGAGCTTGAGCCAACTGAGGTAGCGAACCAGGTTCACAGGATTGTGTATGACCCGATTGAGGAGTTGATGGCTGATGGTGGACTACAAGTTCAAGAGGAAACCTAGAGGCACTCACTGCTCTAAGGGGCACGAGTTTACGGAGGAGAATACATTTACTCGTGCCTACGATAATGCGAGAGTATGTCGTGAGTGTAGAAAGCAATACGCAAGAGAGAAGTATCAACGCAACAAGGACAAGAACGGTGGTGTGGCTCGTGCCCGAAAGGACAAGCAGCCAGCGTTTGATTTCCTAGACTCAATGCAGATGTCCGAAGATGCCAAGGCTAAATGGATAAAGCTGCAGGAAGGTCTAACCAAGTTCACTGTGAACTGCGAGGGTAAGCCAGAGTATTACGCAGATAAATCAACTGAAGTTTCGGTTGACAAGGCGGAAGAAATGTGCTACAATTGCCCTCTAATAAGAGAGTGCTATCAGTATGCGGTAGCTGCGGATGTCAAAGTTGGCATCTGGGGTGGACTACATTTTGATGAAGACGAAGGAGTATTGTTTGATGAATTTGACGGCTAACCAAATCAAGGAAGCAACTGTAGGTTTGTTTCTTCAGGAGTCAGAGCGTGATAAGCAGCACAAGGTAGGGGCTTCACAAATCTCAGACCCTTGCACCAGACACCTGGCTCACGCACTTGTGCGAACCGAAGAGCCACCAGTAAAGTATTGGCTAGGAGGAAAGATTGGCACTGCTATTCATGGGTTTATTGAGTCTGCTATTGGCACTAGCACTGACGTGGTTTTCGATAATGCTATTGTTGAGCGCAAAATCGAACTGGGACATGTTCCAGGCTATGGTCTTATATCTAGCAAGCCAGATTTGGTTTTGGCTGATTATCGGCTATTGGTAGACTGGAAGACCACATCTCGCAAGAAGATAAAGGCAATTCAGGATTACGTTGGCGGTGTAAAGGAAAGCGCAGCTTCCGAATACACAATCAAGAAATACTTAGGGCAAGCAAATCTCTATGCATGGGGTCTAAACCAAGCAGGCACTGTGATTGAGGATGTAGCCCTAGTGTTCATCAATAGGGATGGAACATACGAGAATGATATCTATGTCCTACCTGTGAAGTATGATGAAGCATTCGCTGTTGGACTATGGGATAGACTCATAAGCATCTGGCAAGCACTAGAGAACGGTGCAAAACCAGAGGACTTTGAGAACCACCCAGAGTGCTTCAAGTGTTCGGTAGGAATCTAGCGACACTCCCATACATATTTGACTACAATAATCAAATGTGTGTTATAATGTTGGTCTCACAAATCTTAAGGAGGATTTTATGACTGATTCAAAGGAAGTAAAAGAAGTAAAGGAAGCCAAGCCAACCGCTGGTGCTTTCCCAGAACCATCGTTCCTCAAGCTCATTCACAAGGCGGAAGTAATGAACCGCCCGAAGAGCATGTTGTTCTACGGAGATGCAGGTCGTGGTAAGACTTGGCTTGCAGCTTCAATCTCGGAGGTCGCAGACTTCGGACCAGTTCTACTGATTGATGCCGAGGGTGGTTCATCTGCAATCGCTCGTGACTTCAAGGATGTAGACGTTATTGCAGTCAACAGCCACGAGCAGTTCCAGGCAGTCTATGACTGGCTAATTGCTGGTCAGCACAAATACCAGACTGTAATCATTGACACCATTGGTGTTGTGATGGACCGAGCTGAGAAGTTCTTTGGTGAGAAGCCAGAGAACCAGAACAACAAGTTCGGCAAATGGGGCGACCTAAAGAACTGGGCGAATGAAATCTTCCGTTCGTTCCACACCGCACCATTCGTCAGCATTCTTGTAGCCCACGCTTTGGATGACAAGGATGACAACACAGGTGCAGTGAAGACCACTGCCATGTTGCCTGGTTCGTTCAAGGCAACCTTGCCAGGTATCCCAGACATCGTGGGCTACATGACAATCGAACTGACCGAAGACGGCAAACCACAGCGTGTGCTAGTTGTCGGACAGTCTGACCGCCTAGTAACAAAGAACCGCTTTGGTCTACCAGGCAAAATCTATAACCCATCAATGAAACAAATCATTGATATTATCAACCAAGGAGGTAAGTAATACATGTCATCCATCAAGATTACAGGCATTACCGCTGATGCACTAGCGGATAAGGGTGGTTCATACGAGCCAGTTCCAGAGGGCAGCTACAACGCCACCATCTTCGATGTAAAGGCCGAGACTGTGAAGTCTGGTCCTAACGAGGGTAAGCCACGTTTCAACATCCAGTTCCGTTTGACTGGCGACAAGGTGGAGAACCGCCGAGTCTTCAGTTACGTTCCACTCTATGTGGCTAACGACTTCTGGAAGACCAAGAGCTTCTTCTCTGCTCTCGGTATGGACATGAAGGCTGGGGACTTTGTAGTTCCTGAAGCTGCTGACTTGGCAGGTTGCCCAATCGGTGTTCGTGTGAAGATTGGCGCAGACCAGAATGGTCAGCCACGCAATGAGGTTGCAGGCTTCGACAAGGCAACCAATTCGGCAGCATCGGCTCTAGAAGCAATTGGCGCAAAGCCAGTTGGTGATGTCTGGGTATAGTCCTAAATGGGCAGTCCTGGGTTATGACTAAAAACTAACCCCCAAGCCACCACTGGGTTCCACGTTTTTCTCTCTCCTCCTTTGTGCGTGTGATGCAGTTCGATTCTGCAGGTGGCACTCTCCAGTTCTTTCGTGTTCTGGATTGCACTAGGGAAACCTAGGGCTGTGGTCTGAGAGAAAACCTCGGACAAATGCGCTGGTAGCCACTTGGGTGGTAGGCAGCAGGTTAGGTAGCCCAAGTTGCCTAACCACTTTGACCCTTAGCTCAATGGCAGAGCAGAGAGCTGTTAACTCTAAGGTTGTTGGTTCGAATCCAGCAGGGTCAGCGGAGAGTAAACATAGAACAAAGGAGGATATATGAAGACAGCAGATTTCTTGGATGCCGTATACGGCGAGTCAAGTGGGTATGCTACGATTGTGACTAAGGGCGCTGGCGGTGAACTCACCGACCAGAAGTTCTTTGAATACCCAGAGCAGAAAGACGCTATGGTTGCGTTTGCTTCTGACCACTCAAAGGAAGATGTCTACTACTCGCCAATCCTATTCAACGACACTCGTAGAATCAAGGAGAACGCTAAGGCTGTTCATGTCATCTACGCAGATGCTGACACCTGCCACCCAGACAACTTCCTAGTAGAGCCATCAATCTCTGTGCAAACATCAGAGGGGCACTGGCACACCTACTGGATGCTAGACAAAGAGGCTGACCCACAGGTTGCAGCTTTGCTTGCTAAGAAAATTGCCTACGCACACTCACACCAAGGCTGTGACACCTCAGGGTGGAACACAACCAAGTTGTTGCGTATTCCTAACAGCATGAACCTAAAGCCTGGTAAAGAAGACCCAGTGACCGCTACGGCTACTGGTCAAATCTACACGCTTGAAGACCTTGAACTTCACTACGGCGATGTAGAGGTTGAGCCTATCCGAGAACTCTCGCTAGAGCCACTACCTGAGTCATGGCCTGACCTTATGAAGACTATGGCTAAGTTGCCAAGCACACCTGAGATTATGGCACTCTACCTTGAAGAGCCATCAGCAAACGCTGACATGTCTAAGCTGCTATGGCGTTTGGAGAACTCGCTATTCAAGCAGGGCCTCACTGCTGAAGAGGTCTTCGTTGTGGTTCGCAACGCTAAGTGCAACAAGTATCACTCACCTAACCGCCCAAAGCGTTCTGATGCTGATGGCGACCTATGGCGTGAGGTGCAACGTGCACAGTCTTTGCTTGGTGATGCAACTGCGATGCCACTTGACTTGACCGATATTACCCCAAGACAGGAAGAAGTCAAGCCTAAGTTCCTAACCGAAACCGAACGCTACGCAGTTGGGCACACCAAGACATTCATTGACGAATATCGTGAGTGGGCTGTGTCAAAGACTGATGGTGCTATCGCCTACCAGAACGCATCTGCTTGGACCTTGCTATCCTGCGTCTTCTCTGACATCGGCTACGCTGTTCCACGCTTTGGCAAGATGGGCTTGAACCTTTGGTTCATGGTGCTCGGTGAGACCACTCTTACTCGTAAGTCAACCAGCCGTAACCTGATGCTTCGTGCTGTTCGCCAGTATGAGAAGTTCTCTGGCTACCAGATTGACATTGGTTCGGATGCAACGCCTGAAGGTCTTACTGCAATCCTTGCAGACCGAGACAAGCAGACCTCGTTGCTTCACCGAGATGAAGTCCAGGGTATGTTCAAGGACTTTATCAACAAGACTTACATGGCTTCAGCTGCAGAGCGTTTCACCGAGTTGTATGATGGGCACGTTCCTGTGACTATCCGTTCAACCAAGGCGAAGACCCAGACGGAACGTGCTGAAACTAACTTCATCATGTATCTAATGGGTATCACCAGCAAGACCGCTGATGTCCTGACAACTGAATATTTCCGCAGTGGTTTCTTGGCACGTTTCATCTACGTGACCGCACCT
>FUWD013428872.1_pt1 | contig 13609 bp, 9 predicted proteins | sample 1063281 | NCBI WGS metagenome assembly FUWD01 (sample SAMEA79048168, study PRJEB19326) | metagenome | biome: marine
GAGTAGATTTATATGTAAAACATAAAGATTCGTGGAGATATGTAGGCACTGCCAAACCAACAGACACAATAAATGAACAGGAGTTAATAAAAAATATGATTCCTAAACTTCGAGAATACAAACTATTTTTACCTTTATATGACGGCCTTACAAAATTGGAAGTTGGGATAGACAGAAACGCCACAATTCATAAGGCGCGTCTTAGTGAGAAAACCAATTGTTTTCTATGGCACAAGTATCACTCAAGGAGGATGTGCTTCTCGCCCCGGTATGGCACATACCAATATTATATCTAGAAAATTGGATGTAGATTGTATAAATTATGGATTTAGTGGAAATGGAAGAATGGAAACACCTATTGTTGAGCTAATCTCAGAAATTGATGCGAGTTTCTATGTAATTGAATGTTTACAAAACATGAACTCAGAACAAGTGAAAGAAAGAGTTATACCACTAGTGGAAATTATCAGAAAAAAGCACCCCCTTACTCCAATAGTCTTTGTGGAAAACATGCAATACAAAAATGCTTTTTTAGACAGTGATATTGAAATTGAATTAAACGAAGAAAATATGGCGTTGAGAGCGGAATATGATAAGGCTCTACAAAAGGGGTTTTCTAATATATTCTATATCAAAGACCTTCAAGTTGAAGGAATGGATAATGAAGGTACTGTTGATGGTGTTCACCTTACCGATTTAGGATTTTTAAGATACGCAGATTATCTAATCGATAATTTTAAACAACAACAACTTATTAATTAACAAGGGAGAACAGGCTAGTAATAAAAGACAAATAAAATGAAAAGAAATAGGATGCAACAAAAACTATTTTTAATAACGATTGCTTTGATCTCTATAAGTGCGTGTACAAATCAAATATCAGAAGGAACAAAAAACAGTACTAAACTAACAAGTTTCGTAGATCCATTTATTGGAACTGGAGGCCACGGGCACACTTATCCCGGAGCTACGATTCCTTTTGGAATGTTACAGGTGAGTCCGATTAATGGAGTGAATGGCTGGGATTGGTGTTCTGGATACAATTACTCAGATAACATTGCAGTTGGTTTTAGTCATTTGGCGCTAAGCGGAACGGGAATTGGGGATTTGTTAGACATCTCTTTCATGCCAATTAATAAGAAAGTCGATCTTTCTAAATACTTTGAATCTCGCGATAGCATTCCTTACAAATCAACTTATAGTCATAATAATGAAAAAGCATCTCCAGGGTATTATCAAGTTTTTTTAGAAGATCCAAAGATAAATGTTCAGTTGACAACTTCCCAAAGGACGGCTTATCACAAATACACCTTTACAAAAGAGGATCAGCAATCGATAATTATTGACTTGGGTTATGGAACTAACTGGGATTCTGCCACCAAAACACATATTACTTTGGAAGATGTGCAAACCATTAGCGGTTACCGATTCAGCACAGGTTGGGCAAAAAATCAAAAAGTATTTTTTGTTGCCAAATTTTCAAAACCTATTAAAAATCACAAGATCTATTCTGATGGGAATTTAATAAATGCCGTTTCAACTACAGGAGTAAAAACAGCTTCACAGTTATTTTTTAACAATAGCAATACAGCACTTCAAGTAAAAGTGGCTTTATCTTCAGTAAGTATTTCCAATGCAAAGGAAAATTTAGATACAGGAGATTTTGATTTTGAAAAAATTCAAGTAGCCGCAGATACGAGCTGGGATGGTGCATTAGCGAAGATTCAAGTAGAAAGCCCCACAGATTCTCTTAAAACTATTTTTTACACGGCAATGTATCATGCACAGCTAGCACCGGTAACTTTTAGTGATAAAAATGGAGAGTATCGGAAAGAGAATGACACGATTGCAACGGCTTCTGACTATACCGCATATTCTACACTGTCGCTATGGGATACCTTTAGAGCAGAACATCCTTTGCTAACACTAATCGCTCCAGACAAAGTTTCTGACATTATTAGAACCATGATGTCTTATTACGAAACAAAAAATATATTACCAGTTTGGACTTTATACGGCAATGAAACAAACACGATGACTGGGTATCATTCGATTCCTGTTATTGCAGAAGCCTATGTAAAAGGAATTCGTGGTTTTGATGCTGAAACTGCATATCAAGCGATGAAAACAACGATGATGCAAGATGATCGTGGCTTGAAGGAATATAAAAAATATGGATATATCCCTTATACTTTAATAGACGAATCCGTTACGATAACTTTAGAGTATGCATATGACGATTGGTGTGTTGCACAAATGGCAAAGGCATTGGGTAAGGAAGCAGATTATCTATTTTTTTCAAAACGTGCGCAGGCATATCGAAATTTATTTGACAAGAATACTGGATTTATGAGAGCGAAATCAGTCGATGGAAAATCCTGGAGCCTGCCTTTTGACCCAAAATATGCTGTACATAGAAATGGTGCAAATTATACCGAAGGAAATGCCTGGCAGCACAGTTGGTTTGTGCCACATGACGTGGAAAATCTAATTGCAATGCATGGAGGTACCGAAACATTTACAGCGCGTTTGGAACAACTTTTTACCGAGAGCTCTGAAATAAACGGAGATAACACTTCACCTGATATTTCTGGTCTTATTGGACAATATGCGCATGGTAACGAGCCGAGTCATCATATTGCATATTTATTTAATCATGCTAATAAACCTTGGCGAACGCAATATTGGGTGCGTGAAATTTTAAAGACGCAATACAGCACATTGTCTACAGGCTTGAGTGGTAACGAAGATTGTGGTCAGATGTCTGCTTGGTATATTTTAAGTGCTATCGGTTTTTATTCGGTGAACCCTGCCTCTGGCAACTATGAAATTGGAAGTCCCATATTTGAAAAAACAACGATTACCCTCTCAGAAGATAAATCTTTTATAATTGAGGCAGCAAATGTTTCAGATAAAAATAAATACATCCAGTCTGCGATGTTAAATGGTGCGGTTTTCAATAAAACAACCATTTCACATCAACAAATTATAGCAGGAGGCACCTTACATTTTGTCATGGGGTCTTTACCAAATAAAAAATGGGGAGTTCATAATACTAAAATAAACGATAATGATAGCATAGATGTAATCATAATAGCACTGTATATTATCTTAACCGTTGGTGTTGGTATTTGGGTTTCTAAAAAAGCGTCAAAAGGTCTTGACTCTTATTTCCTTGGAGGGAAATCTATCAAATGGTATTTTTTAGGCTTGAGCAACGGCTCTGGAATGTTTGATGTTTCTGGAACGGCTTGGATGGTTGGTATTTTGTTTTTGTACGGCGTAAAAAGTTTTATGTTCATGTGGCTCTGGCCTATTTGGAATCAGATTTTTGTCATGATGTTTTTAGCTGTTTGGATTCGAAGATCGAATATAATGACAGGCTCAGAATGGATTTTAACACGTTTTGGAGACCAGAAAGCGGGACGGGCTTCCCATTTAATTGTAGCTGTTTTTGCAGTCATTGCTGCGGTTGGTTTTATTGCCTATTTCTTTGAAGGTGTTGGTAAATTTATGGCCATTATATTGCCATGGGATCTTACGCTTCAACTGGGAGAATTAATGCTTTTAAGCTCAGAACAGTCCTATGCACTCATTATAATCGGTTTGACAACAATTTATACCATTAAAGGAGGAATGTTCTCTGTAGTTGCAACGGAAGTATTGCAATATGGGATTATGGTACTGGCGGGCTTATTGGTAGCTGGATATGCTTTTTTTGCCATCAGTGATGTTGAAATAAACAATGTGATTACAGCAGAATGGAGAAATGTTTTTTTTGGATGGGAGTTGGAAACCCATTGGACTGCAAAGTATCAAGCATTTAATGATTTAATAGATTCTGAAGGATTTAAGATGTTTGGAGCCTTGATTGCTATGACTTTATTTAAAGGTTTTTTCGCAAGTATCGCCGGACCTACACCCAGTTTTGACATGCAAAGAATTCTATCAACAAAAACGGTTAAAGAAGCTGCATATATGGCTGGGTTTACAAATCTTATTTTATTTATACCACGGTATCTTTTAATAGCGGGTGTGGTTGTAATTGCTTTGGTTTCTTTGAGTCCTGAAATGATTGGCAATGTTAATTTAAGTGGAGCTGATCTGGAAGTATTGTTGCCAAAAGTTATTAATTTCCATATTCCTGTGGGTATTAAAGGTTTATTACTAGCGGGTTTATTGGCTGCTTTTATGTCTACGTTTTCTGCATTTGTAAATTCAGGTCCTGCCTACATCGTAAATGATATTTATAAAAAATATTTCAAACCCAATGCGAGCGATAAGCACTATATAAAAGCAAGTCATTTAGCTTCTTTAGCTTTGGTTTCTTTGGGGGTGTTTATGGGCTTTTTTGCAGATTCTATTAACTCACTTACATTATGGATTACCTCTGCGCTTTTTGGAGGCTATGTAGCTTCTAATTTTTTAAAATGGATTTGGTGGCGCTTTAATGGTTGGGGGTATTTCTGGGGAATGTTGTCAGGTTTAATCATCGCGTCCTTGCAATTTGTGCTCGATCAAAATAAAGGAAACTTCACGGAAGGAACCTTGCTGTATGATGCATCACACGTGCAAGCAATTTACTTGTTTCCAATAATTTTTATAGTGTCGCTAACGGGCTCTTTTTTAGGCACCTATTTTACTCCAGCGACTCCTATAGATACTTTAAAATCGTTTTATAAATCAGTAAGGCCATGGGGGTGGTGGGGTCCTGTGCACACAGCGCTTTTGAAAGAAGACGGTAAGATTAAAAAAAATACAGACTTTTGGAAAGACATGCTGAATTGTGCTATTGGTATTGTTTGGCAGTCTAGCATGATTGTTATGCCCATTTACTTTGTAATTAGAGATTATCCAAAGGCACTTATTTCCTTAGTGATATTTATAGTAACTTCCATTGTGCTAAAATATACTTGGTTGGATCGCGTTGAAAAAATAATTGACTAGCAAATAATATTAAATAGAAAAAAATAAAATGAAAAATATTCCTTGGCAAGATAAACCAGTAGGTAGTGATGATGTAATGTGGCGTTACACAGAAAATCCAATTATAGACCGGTATGCAATTCCATCTTCTAACAGTATTTTTAACAGTGCAGTAGTTCCTTTTAAAGATGGATTTGCCGGAGTTTTTAGATGCGATAACAAAGCGGTGCAAATGAATATATTTGCAGGTTTTAGTAAGAATGGAGTTGATTGGGATATCAATCATACGCCTATTGAAATGATGGCAGGGAATACAGAAATGATTGACTCTGACTATAAGTATGATCCTCGCGTTGTTTTTATTGAAGATCGCTATTGGATTACATGGTGTAATGGGTACCACGGCCCAACGATTGGTATTGGGTATACGTTTGATTTTAAAGAATTTTTTCAATGCGAAAATGCCTTTTTACCTTTCAATAGGAATGGGGTCTTATTTCCAAAAAAAATCAATGGAAAATATGCAATGTTAAGCCGTCCAAGTGATAATGGTCATACACCCTTCGGAGATATTTATATCAGTTATAGTCCCGATATGAAATATTGGGGAGAACATCGTTGTGTAATGAAAGCGACTGCATTTGAAGACAGTGCTTGGCAGTGCACAAAAATTGGTGCGGGACCGATTCCTATTTTAACGGATGATGGTTGGTTAATGATTTATCACGGTGTGATTAATACCTGTAACGGTTTTCGATATGCTATGGGAGCCGCGTTGTTAGATGAAAATGAACCAGATAAAGTAAAATACAGGACACAGCCCTATTTGTTAGGCCCGGCGGCACAATATGAAATGGTTGGTGATGTTCCCAATGTAGTCTTTCCATGTGCAGCATTGCATGATGTTGAAGAGGATAAATTAGTGGTATATTATGGTGCAGCAGATACCGCTGTGGCCATTGCTTTTGGGAAATTGAGTGCTGTAGTACAGTTTACAAAAGAGCACAGTTTATAGTGTTTTTTTTGCGTGGATATCGAGCGTACGATTAGTTTTAAAAAGGATAAGAATGAACACATATTTTGAGAAATACTCGCTACTAATTTTGTTGTTTTTTTTCAGTTTGACAGGAGTTTCACAAGAAAAAAATAATGAAATGCCACAGCAGCACATTGCCTATAAAGTATCTGAACCTTTGGTGATAGACGGCAGTGCTAGCGAAGAATCCTGGAAACAGTCTCAATGGAGTACAAATTTTATTGATATTGAGGGGCGCAAAGTACCGCGCTATCAAACAAGAATAAAAATGCTTTGGGATGCTACTTATTTCTATATTTTGGCAGTAATCGAAGAGCCACACGTTTGGGGGGATATAGAAGAACGAGATGCTATAATATTTCATAATAATGATTTTGAAATATTTGTAGATCCCGATGGGGATACGCATAATTATTATGAATTAGAAATAAATGCATTGAACACTGTATGGGATTTATTTCTAACAAAACCCTATCGAGAATTAAATGCACCCGTTTTAAACGATTGGAATATTACGGGATTAAAATCTGCGGTATCTGTAAAGGGTACTTTAAATAATGCTTCAGATGAGGATTCAGGTTGGGTCTTAGAAATTGCGATTCCCTGGGCTGCCTATAAAACTTCTTACTTCCATGAAAATGTTCCTATTGACCGTTTTTGGAGGGTTAATTTTTCAAGAGTTAATTGGGAATATGAAATTATTGATGGGAAATATGCAAGGAAAAAGGATGAAAATGGGAAGTATCTGCCCGAATACAATTGGGTGTGGTCTCCGCAAGGTGTTGTCAACATGCATGAACCTGAAAAATGGGGCTATGTCTATTTTTCATCGAACGAAGTAGGAAATGAAACAACATTTACCATACCGCAAGATGAGAAAATCAAAAGAGAATTATACAAGATGTATCGCGCTCAAAAGAAATATTATTTAGCGCACAATCAGTGGCTCACAAGTATGGATCAAGTTCTATTGTCAGCTCTAATAATTGATGGAAAAACATTAGATTTTTCTATGGAGAATTATCGTTTTGGATGGGTGATTTCAGTAGAAAGTCCTTTTACAAACAACGTATTAAGTATTAAAGAAGATGGAAAATTTAGTAGTAAATAAAATAAAAACTAAAATGAAAACTAAAAACACATTACTATTTGCATTGCTCTTGGCATTTTCGAGTTGCATATCTAAAGGGGGGTCCCAAAGCATTTCTGACGCTGAAAATAGAGAAACTACAGTGCAAGATTTTGAATTTTCCACTTGGATAACATCTAAAAAAGAAAAAACAAATGCTGCATATCATACAGAATTTAAAAAATATAAAAGTGCAGGTATTGATGCAGTTTTGATAAATACCCTAACAGACCCAAAAGAATTAGAGCGATTGGTTCCGATTGCAAAAGAAGAAGGCTTAAAAGTGCATGCCTGGATCATGGCTATGAACCGTCCTAACGATTCAATTGCCTTGCAGCATCCAGAATGGTATATGGTAAATAGAGACGGAAAGTCTTGTTATGACACGCGGCCTTATGTGGACTATTACCAATGGTTATGTCCAACCAGGAAGGAGTCTAGAAACCATATATTAGGATTGGTCGAAGGTTTGGCAAAAGTAGCGGGGATTGAAAGTGTACATTTGGATTATATTCGTTTTCCAGATATTTACCTTCCCATTGCTCTTTTGCCTAAATATAATTTGAAACAAGATACAGAAATGGCAGCATATGATTTTTGTTATTGTGATGTTTGTATTCACGAATTTGAAAAAGTACATCATAAAAATCCGAGAGACAGCGATAATACTGCAATTGATATGGAGTGGAAAAACTTTCGATTAAATGCTATTAAAAGCGTGGTAGATGACGCATATGCTATTGTACACAAATACAACAAAAAATTAACGGCTGCAGTCTTTCCGTATCCAGAAATGGCCGATCATATGGTACGCCAGCGCTGGGATAAGTGGAATATTGATGAGGTATACCCAATGATTTATCACAGTTTTTACAACGAGGAGATTGATTGGATAGGCTATGCTACACAACAGGGAGTCTTAGATGTACAAAATAAAATAGCTATAAATACAGGTGTTTATCTGCCGCCATTTACTGCTTCGGACGAACTAAAAGAGGCTGTTTTATTGGCAAAAGAGAACGGCGCGAAGGGAGTCGCTTTCTACGAAGGACCGGGACTAAAACCGGCATATTTAACCGCAATCAAAGAATTGAAAACAAGTTTTAAAAACAAATAAAATAACTAGTATAACCAGATGTCAAACAGAAGAAATTTTATTAAAAAAGCAACATTAGGGACGCTCGGTATTGGTAGTTTGTATCGTGCTCAAGATAGCAATGGAGCTCCTATTAATTTTGAAAAAGCTGGCACTCGAAAAGAAGTAAAAAAGCCATTGATTATTTCTACTTGGAATCACGGATTGCCTGCAAATAAAGAAGCATTACAACAATTAAGCAAAGGAAAACCCCCATTAGATGCCATTGTAGCAGGTGTTGGGATTGCAGAAGCAGATCCAAAAGAGCGAAGTGTTGGTTATGGGGGTTTTCCGGATAGAGAAGGAAAAGTGACTTTAGATGCCTGTATTATGGACCACCGTAGTAATTGTGGATCAGTCTCTTTTTTGCAAGGAATTAAACACCCCATTGCTGTTGCTCAAAAGGTATTGCTAGAAACACCACATGTGATGTTGGCAGGAGCCGGTGCACTGAAATTTGCACTATCGCAAGGGTTTAAAGAAGAAAATTTACTCACTGCTGAAACTGAAAAAGATTGGAAAAAATGGCTGAAAGCATCGAAATACAAACCGGTTATAAATACAGAAAATCACGATACGATTAGTATGTTGATATTGGATGAGGACGGAAACTTGTCTGGTGGATGCACAACAAGTGGAGCCGCTTGGAAGATGCATGGACGGGTAGGAGATTCTCCAATAATTGGCGCAGGATTGTTTTTAGACAACGATATTGGTGCAGCGGCAGCCACAGGACTTGGTGAGGCGGTAATTAGAACTGCGGGAAGTGCGATGGTAGTTGAATTAATGCGGCAAGGGAAAACGCCCGATGAAGCGTGTAAAGAAATTGTAGAACGTATCTATAACAAACATAAAGATCACAAGGACATGGAATACCTTCAGGTTGGATTTATTGCAGTCAATAAAGCAGGTATTCATGGAGGTTATAGCTTGCGTAATGGATTTAACTATGCAGTTTATGATAAAGATGCAGGACATCGCATGGAGGATGCAGCTTTTAAGATGTCCTGGGAATAAATAAAAAAAAGGGAGATGAAAGTCAACTTTGTAATTTTACTATTATTTTTAATAACCAGTGCCTGTAAAAAAAATCAGAAAGTAGTGGTTAGAGAGGTGGCGGCTGTCGCACAATATGTAAATCCATTTATTGGGACTTCAAATTTTGGAGCCACAAATCCTGGTGCAATAGCACCTAGAGGAATGGTAAATGTGACTCCTTTTAACGTGGCAGGATCTCAAAATTTACCTTTAGAAAAAGACAGCCGCTGGTTGTCTACCCCTTATGTGCATGAAAATACTTTTTTAACAGGGTTTTCACATGTGAATTTAAGCGGAGTTGGTTGTCCTGATTTAGGTGTTATTTTAACAATGCCTACAACGGGCAAGCTGAATACTAATTATTTGGAATATGGCTCCCCCTATAAAAAGGAGCTTGCAAAACCGGGATATTACAGTGTGAATATTTCAAAATATAACATAAAAGCAGAAGTAACTGCTTCGAAAAGAGTTGGAATGAGTCGGTACTCTTTTCCAGAGGGGCAGTCTAATGTGTTAATAAATTTAGGATTAGGTTTAACGAACGAGCTAGGTGCAATGATTAAAGTAGTTTCACCTACTGAAATTGAGGGTATACGAAACGTTGGTTCTTTTTGCTATTACAAACCAGAGGAATCTTATCCCGTATATTTTGTTGCTAAATTCAGCCACCCAGCTGCAGATTATGGTGTTTGGAAAAAACCAAAGAAAAATAATGGTATTGAGAGTGAATGGATGGGTTATAATGGAAAAACGCGCGTATACAAACAGTATAAGAAAGAAATTATTGGAGATAGTATTGGCAGCTATTTTACCTATCATTTTAAGGAGCCTACTCAGGTAGAAGTAAAAATAGGGGTGTCTTATGTAAGCATCGAAAATGCTCGAGAAAATTTAGAAAAAGAAACAAAAGGAGTCCCCTTTGAAGAGGTTTATAAGAGAACGGCTGTAAATTGGAACAATCTATTATCGAAAATTGAAGTTGAAGGCGGCACTAAAGATGAAAAAACGATTTTTTACACGGCCTTGTACCACACCCTAATTCATCCAAATATATTGAATGATGTAAATGGGGAATATCCAACGATGGCAAAAAGAGAAACGGCAAAAACGGAAGGGACACGATTTACGGTCTTCTCCTTTTGGGACACCTATCGAAGTTTACATGCACTGATGTCACTGGTATACCCAAAGCAACAGTCGGACATGGTAAAGAGCATGTTGCAAATTTATGATGAAAGTGGTTGGCTGCCCAAGTGGGAACTCAACGCAACGGAAACAACCACGATGGTTGGAGACCCTGCAGGAATTGTTTTGGCAGATACCTATTTAAGAGGCATTCAAGATTTCGATATTCAGAAAGCATATGAAGCCATGCGAAAAAGTGCGATGCAGTTAGAAAACAATCCACTTCGACCCGGAATTAAGGAGTATATAACTACGGGATATTTAAATACGACCACCACCAATAGTGGTTCTGTTTCCACAACACAAGAATATAATGTTACTGATTTTGCCATTGCGCAGCTTGCAAAAAAATTAGGTAAGAACGCAGACCATTCTTTATTTTCAAAGCGTTCAGTTTCGTATCGGAATCTCTTTGACCCTGCGTTTAATTTGTTGCGTCCAAAAAATTCTGATGGAAGTTGGTACCAACCTTTTGATCCAAATACAGGGGCCAATTTTGTAAAAAACTTAGGATTTATAGAAGGTAATTCATGGCAATATACTTTTATGCTGACCCATGATATTGCACATTTAATGAAAATGATGGGCGGTAAAAAAATGTTTGTCCAACAGCTAGATAGGGTTTTTGATACTAAGCAATTTGACATGGCGAACGAGCCTGATATTGGTTACCCTTTTTTGTACAACTATGTAAAAGGCTATGAGTTCAAAACACAAGAAAAAGTAACTGAATTGATACAGACACACTTTACCAATACGCCAGACGGATTGCCAGGTAACGATGATACGGGTACGATGTCTGGTTGGTTAATTAGCAGTATGATGGGCATCTATCCAAGTTCTCCTGGGGAACCCATTGTCACTATCACTGCCCCTGTATTTGATAAAATTACCATTCACTTGGATCCAAGGTATTATAAAAACAAAAAATTGATTATTGAAAAAGAAGGTGCTGGAAAAATTAAGCAGATAATGGTCAATGGGAAGCTAAAGGATTCTTACTTTTTGACACATCAAGAATTAGTGAATGCATCTATTTTAAAAATTAAACTAAACTAAATACAATGAAAAGAAGAGATTTTATTTCAAAAAACGGCTTGCTTTTGGGAGGCCTTGCATTTGCTCCAATCAATGCCTTTTCATTGCCTACTGATTTCTCCGAGAAAGTATTCGTTTCAAACAGACCAATGCCAGAGGAGAGAACTTTTAAAAGTTTGGAGGTAGAAAAAACAATTGAAGAGGTGAAAGCGAGTATTGCCGATAAAGAGCTTGCCTGGTTATTTGAGAACTGCTATCCAAATACTTTAGATACGACCGTTGATTACGAAGTAATTGCTGGAAAGCCAGACACTTTTATCATTACTGGAGATATTGATGCCATGTGGTTGCGAGATTCAACAGCTCAGGTTTGGCCATACATGCCTTTAATTAACAAAGAGGACAAACTTAAGAAGCTTATTCAGGGTTTGATCAGTAGACAAGTGAAGTGCGTATTAAAAGATCCGTATGCGAACTCTTTTTACAAAGATCTTACGAAGAAATCCAGTTGGCAAAGCGATACGCCAACACCAATTCCTGGTGTACATGAGCGCAAATGGGAAATAGATTCCTTATGCTATGTAGTGCGTCTTTCTCATGAGTACTATAGATTAACAGGAGACACCACTGTATTTGACGAAGATTGGGACAACGCCATGCGTCTTATTGTAAAAACATTTCAAATGGAACAGCGTAAAGATGGTCTTTCACCCTACGAGTTTACGAGGGTTACAAGTAGAATGACCGATGCACCTTTGTTTAATGGAACCGGAAGGCCTAGCAAAGCAAATGGATTAATTTACTCTATGTTTAGACCTTCTGACGATGCGACTATATTTCCATTTTTAATTCCTTCAAATATTTTTGCAGTGCTTTCACTACGGCAACTTTCAACCCTTTATAAAGAGGTTTTAGGAGCTCCTGTATTTGCTGCGGAATGTGAAGCTCTTGCCACAGAAGTCGATACTGCAGTACAAAAGCATGCAGTGGCAGAACATGAGGGGTTTGGTGAAATATATGCATATGAAATAGACGGTTTTGGAAATAAAATTTTCATGGATGATGCCAATGTGCCTTCTCTGATGTCTTTGGCATATTTAGGAGCACATGCAGCTTCTGATCCTATATATCAAAGAACCAGACGCTATTTACTTAGTTCGAAAAACCCTTACTATTTAAAGGGAACTGCAGCCGAAGGACAGGCAAGTCCCCACACAGGAAAAGAAAAAATATGGCCCATGGGTATTATTTTGCGTGCAATGACCGCTGTTGATAAAGAAGAAATTATACACTGTCTTCAGATGTTAAAAAACACACATGGCGATACTGGATTTATGCATGAAGCATTTCATATGGATGCTCCAAAAGATTATAACAGGGAATGGTTTGCATGGGCAAACACCCTTTTTGGAGAGCTTATTATTAAAATAAAAAATGAAAATCCAGACATACTATTAATAAAATTTGATTCATAAATAATAGGGATTAGTATAATTTATTAAAACAGTCTAGAATGAAAAAGCGTATCAGTAAGTATTTATTAGTTACATTAATAATTTTCTTATATGCATGTAAAAAAGACAAACCTACCGTATATGAAATTGAGTTAAAAGACAACTGGAGTTTTCAAAAAGTGGGCGATTCTGCATGGCTAAATGCTACGGTGCCTGGCTCAGTGCATCTAGATTTGTTAGACAATAAAAAAATAAAAGATCCTTTTTTTAGATTAAACGAGCATGAGTTGCAATGGATTGATAAAGAAGATTGGCAATACAAAACAAATTTCGAGGTCTCAGAAAATGAGGTATCAATGCAAAACATAGAATTAGAGTTTTTAGGCATAGACACGTACAGCAAAGTGTTTTTGAACGACTCGTTAGTTTTGCAAACAGACAATATGTTTAGAAACTATATAATTGATGCTAAGCACCTCTTAAAAAAAGGAAAAAACACATTGCAAGTAGTAATAGAATCGCCTATCAATAAAGGAGTTCAAAAGCATGATGAAATAGGATATAAATTTCCTGAATCCGGTAATGATTTAGCTGAAATAGGAGGCGTTGAAGGGGCTAAAAAAGTAAGTATTTTTACGAGAAAGGCCGGCTATCATTTTGGCTGGGAT
>FUWD013230248.1_pt1 | contig 13608 bp, 11 predicted proteins | sample 1063281 | NCBI WGS metagenome assembly FUWD01 (sample SAMEA79048168, study PRJEB19326) | metagenome | biome: marine
CAGCTGTTTAATGCGGCCAGGTCTCTTTTCGGTTTCTTTTATCTGCCATTTCTACATCCCAAGGTCAGCGTCAAAGTCGCCTGCTTCGAGGCGTTCTTTGACCATAGTAAGGAATCGTGCGGCGTCGGCGCCGTCGACGATGCGGTGGTCGTAGGAAAGAGCGAAATACACCGTGTGACGAATCGCAATGGAATCGTCGCCACCGTGCGTGACCACAACGGGTTTCTTCTGCACAATCCCGGTACCCAGGATTGCTACCTGAGGCAAAAGACCACCGGGGTATCAAACAGTGCACCCCTGGATCCCGTGTTGGTGAGAGTAAAACGTGCCCCCTGCCAATTCATCCGGGCTCAGCTGGTTCGTCCTCGTGCGTTCCGCAAGATCCGCGATATCGGCGGCGATGGCAGCAATGTTCTTATCTCCTGCATTTTTCAGCACGGGTGTTAGTAGTCCCCGTTCCGTATCGACCGCAATCGAAATGTTCTCAGTAGCGGGGTAGGTGATGGTCTCACCCTCCACGACTGCGTTGATGATCGGGTGCACTCGTAGCGCTTCCGCTGCGGCCTTCACGAAGAAAGGCAAGAAGCTGAGCTTGTGGCCTGTGGAGGCGAGGAACTGCTCTTTGACGGCGGTGCGAAGTTCTGCAACCTCGGTAACGTCCACCTCCACCACTGTTGTCAGCTGTGCGGTTTGCTGCATTGAGGCCACAGCGCGTTCAGCGATGACTTTCCTCAAGCGACTCATGGGGACGTTGGTGCCGCGCAGAGCCGACGGCTCAACAGCGGCGGGGGAAGCGGTGGGAGCGCTGCCACCGGAGGCAGCGGCGATGATGTCATCTTTGCGGATGCGCCCACCGACACCGGTACCGGTTACTGAATCGAGATTTACGCCGTGGTCATTCGCCAGCTTGCGGACAATCGGAGTCACATAGGGCATTGAGCGTGTCCCACTCGGCATTACGGGAGGAATGCTCGGTGCCGCTGGTGCTGGGGGAGACGGCTCAGGAGTGGGCGTCGCTGCTGGGGCTGCTGCTGGGGGAGCTGCGGCCGGTGGCGCAGCGGCGGGCGGAGCCGAGACGGCAGGAGCTGAAGTGGCTGCGGCAGGAGCGGCTGCGGGTGGCGGGACGGGAGCTGCTGCAGGTGGGGCTGATGGAGCAACGGGCTCAGGGGCTGGCGCTGGCGCTGCGACTGGTGCGGGGGGAGCTGGTGCTGCGGCAGGTGCGGGGGGAGTCGGTGCTTCGGCTGGCGCTTCGGCCGCAGGCGCATCGGAAGTCGGTGTCGCAGCACCGCTGCCGTCGCCGATTCGAACGAGTGGCGCTCCAACCTCAACGGTGTCATCCTCCGCCACAAGGATCTCTTCGATTATCCCGGCGATGGGGGAAGGAATCTCAGTGTCAACCTTGTCGGTCGAAATTTCAACGAGGGGTTCGTCAACAGCGACGCTGTCTCCCACCTGCTTAAGCCAACGGGTGACAGTCCCTTCAGTGACGCTTTCGCCGAGGGCTGGGAGGTCTACTTCTTGACTCATCTCGAGTGGTCTCCTTTTGAGAGTTAGGTGTCTCGTGTGATGTTGTTAGAGAGAGTGGAGCGGCTTTCCCGCGATTGCGAGGAACGCCTCCCCGAGTGCTTCGTTCTGGGTGGGGTGTGCATGGAGCAACGGGGCCACATCTTCAGGGTACGCATCCCAGTTCACGGCAACCTGAGCTTCACCGATCAGTTCGCCAACCCGGGTACCAATCATGTGAACCCCGAGAATGGGACCATCAACCTGACGAATCACCTTGATGGACCCTGCAGTTTCAAGGATGTGGCTCTTACCGTTGCCGGCAAGGTTGTAATCGTAGACAGAAATGTGGTCGGCACCGAACTCTTCTGCGGCATCCTTTTCTGAATATCCGACGGAAGCAACTTCGGGCTCGGAATAGGTCACCTTCGGGATGTTACGGTCGGACACCACCATCGGGTTCAGGCCCGCGATTTCCTCCGCGACAAAGATGCCGTGTTGGAACCCTCGATGGGCGAGCTGAATGCCGGGAACAATGTCTCCCACAGCGAAGACGCCCGGCACATTGGTGCGCAGACGCTCATCGGTTGGAATATACCCACGATCCATGGCGACGCCGACATCTTCGTACCCCATGCCATCAGTTTTTGGCCCCCGGCCCACAGCAACCAGCAAAATGTCACCGGTTTCCACGGTGCCATCCTCCAACGTCACTGTCACACCCGACTCATCCTGGGTTGCGGACTGGAAGCGCTTGCCAAGGTGGAAATTAATTCCACGCTTACGGTAGGCGCGCTCAAACTGTTTCGAAATTGATTCATCCTCTGCTGGAACCAGGTGTGGCAGGCCTTCGACGATGGTGACTTCAGAACCAAACGAGCGCCAGACACTGGCAAACTCGACACCGATAACGCCGCCACCCAGAACGATCACCTTTTGGGGGATCCAGTCCATCTTCAACGCTTGCTCCGAGGTGATGATTCGACCAGAAATTTCCAAACCGGGGAGGGACTTGGGGTAGGACCCGGTAGCCAAAACAATATTTTTGCCGACAACGGTGTCGTCTCCCACTGCCACCGTTGTGGGGGAAACGAGCTTTCCGGTTCCCTCAATCATGGTGATTCCGCGAGCTTTAATGAGGCCTTGCAAACCTTTGTGCTTTGAGGCCACGATGCCATCGCGGTACGCGTTTACTGCGGGGAGGTCAACACCCTCCAGTGTGGCGCGAACACCAAACATGTCTGAGTGTCGGGCGGAGTCTGCTACCTCTGCGGCGTGCAGGAGAGCTTTCGTGGGGATACAACCCACGTGAAGACACGTGCCGCCCACTTTGTCCTTCTCAATGAGCCCCACACTCAGGCCCAGCTGACTGGCCCTCAGAGCGGCCGCATAGCCACCGCTTCCGGCGCCAAGGATAACAAGGTCAAAAGTGTGCTCAGCCACTGGTTTGGAACTCCCTCACAGGTGAATCTGGAAAAGCCGCAGGCGTCAAATGCCCCTACGGCGTCATGCGACTCCCCAGCCTACTACCCCGTCTGATGGGGAACGCCAAGAATTCTTAGCTCATGAGCAAGGCAATGAGGGTTCGCGCAAGAGCGCCGGTTGGACCTTTCGGCGTGAATCCATACGCACCGGACGAGTTTGCTGCTGGACCTGCGATATCAAGGTGGGCCCAGGGGATTAGTTCACCCGAGTCTTGGGTGCCCACAAAATCTTTGAGGAACTGGCCGGCACTCAACATTCCGCCCAATACTTCCCCAGGCTTCACGTTGGCGATATCGGCAACATCTGAGTTCAAAATAGTCCGAAGCTCCGGAGGTAGGGGCATATGCCAGACCAGCTCCCCTACACGTTTCGCTGCATGCTGAACCTGCTCGACAGCGCTATCGGTTCCCATCAGACCGGCATACCGCTCACCCAAAGCAATTCGGGCGGCCCCCGTGAGGGTCGCGATATCAACGATGAGGTCGGGTTTGAGAGCACTAGCGGCCTGTAGCCCATCGGCCATCACCAAACGGCCTTCGGCATCGGTGTTGAGAATCTCCACCGTCTTTCCGCCCTTGATGGTGATGACGTCGTTGGGTCGGGAAGCGCTGCCGCTGGGCATATTTTCGGCCAAACACAGGTAGGTCGTGATGGTCGCGGGGGATTTTAGTTGTGCCGCTGCAATGGTGGTGGCTGCCATGACGGCAGCCCCTGTCATGTCGTATTTCATCCCCACCATGGCGGTGGGGGGCTTGAGAGACAACCCACCGGAATCAAAAGTGATTCCTTTGCCCACCAGGGCGACATGGCGAGAAGGGTTGGTGGGCTGGTAGCGCAGAATCATGAGGCGAGGCGGGTTTATGGATCCTTTCCCCACGGCCGTGATACCGCCATAGCCCTGCTTTTCGAGCTGTTTTTCATCCAATACCTCGACGCTGAGGTCGGTGTTGGCCACGAGTTTCTCAATTTCTGCGACAAAAGAAACAGGGTTGAGCAGGTTTGGGGGAGTAGTGACCAAGTCTCGGACTAAAAACACCGCTTCGCAGGTGGTGACGACCCGCGAAAGGTCCTCCGGCGATAGCGTTCCGATGATGGCAATCAGGGGGGTGGTGGCGGTGACCTTTGCGGTGATTTTTTTCGTTCGGTAGGACCCGAGAAGCGCCCCCTCGAGCACGGCTTCAACACCGCCGGCCTCGGAGGCGGGAAGCGCAAAGACCAGGCGCTGCGGTGAGGTCACACTTTGGGCGGCAAATCCTGCTGCTGATCTGAGAACGTCCGCATCGGGTTCATCCTCACCCAGTCCCACCAAAAGAACGCCCTTGGCTCCAAGACCTTCGGGCGATGGCACACGCCAGGTGGAATCCTTCTCGCCTTCGGCACCAATGGCGGAGAGGCTAGCGGTGAGGCTCTCAGCGACCGGGGTTGGGAGATCCTGGGCCACAAGTTGTGGCCCGTCAGAAGATTTGCGAACCCCCACGACAACGAGGTCGTCAGTGGAGATATCAGCGAAAGAGGTCAACACGTCGGGGGTAGGAATTGTCATGTCCTCATGGTAGCCATCCCGCCGTAACGCTGGGAGCGAAGAATGCCGGGAAATTCACAGCTTGGGGTTAGTGTGGAAACATGTTTGAAGACCGATTATTTCGCGAAGCAATGGAAATGTCCCAGGTGCCCAAAGGCCTCCCACTGGTCGCAGGGCTTACCGGTTTTGCTGACGCGGGCGGGGTTGTGACCCAGGTCAATAAATATCTTCTCGATTCCCTCGAATCAGAACGTGTCGGGACGTTCAACAACGACATGTTGATGGATTATCGGGCGCGGCGCCCGCTGTTCCAGTTTGAGGAAACTCACCTCACCTCTTTTGAGCCACCGCGTTTGAGCTTGGATTTGGTGGAGGACGAGCTTGGTTCGCCCTTCCTTTTCCTCTCCGGGTATGAGCCTGACTTTCGCTGGGAAGAAATGTCCCGCACCGTGTTGGGGCTCATCCATGAATTAGAGGTCTCGAGCAGTAGCTGGGTCCACGCCATTCCGATGCCAGTTCCCCACACTCGAAGCTTGGGAGTCACGGTGAGTGGGAACCGAGACGAAATAACCGATGCGCTCTCCGTGTGGCGCCCCACCACAGGTGTTCCGGGAACCTTGATGCACCTCATTGAGTACCGACTTCAGGAACAGGATCACCCCACCGCAGGGTTTGTGGTCTTGGTGCCTCACTATCTGGCGGACACAGAATTTCCTGATGCCGCTGTGACCGCACTGCAGAGTGTGACAAAAGCAACGGGGCTGATTTTCCCCACCGATACGCTGCGAGAAGCAGGTCGAGAGTTTCTTAACGGCATTGGCAAGCAGGTCGAGGACAATCACGAGCTGGAGAAGCTGATTGCGTCTTTGGAAAAGCGCCACGATTCTTATATGGAGGACAACGCGGTCCCATCGCCGTTGATGGATGCTGATGGCGAAGTCCCGAGTGCTGACTCGATCGCTTCCGAATTGCAAGACTTCCTGGCAAAACGTCAACCCGATACGTCAGGGAGCCAGGAGAGCTAGCGAGCCACGCCTGGACCCGCTGAACAGCAGACCAGCAAGGCCGTGCCATAATGGTGGAAAGCCCTGTGGGGTTCTGCGGGTAAGGCCCCCCAGGACTTGACAAGGGTTTTCTTACTGCCCGTCATCAGGAGTGGAGCAGGTGAAGCATGGCACGATCAACCGAAGAACCGTCGTCAAAGAAGCCTGGTTTCTTTGACCGATTGACGAAACGCGCGTCACGACCAAATCCCGAACCCCAGAAAGCATCCATCACGCCTGTGACCCCTCCCGCAAAAAAGACTTCCCCCTCTGCTTCTAAAGCCACAGCCCCCGCAAAGAAAACACCGGCAAAAACCACTGCGGTAAAAACTCCTGCGGCCGCCCCCAAGGCGACCCCTGCTGCGAAGAAGCCCGTCGCAAAAAAGCCAGCAGAGAAGAAGCCTGTGGAGAAGAAGTCCGTCGCGAAAAAGCCAGTGGTGTCCTCGAGTAAGGCCACTGCCGCACCGGCATCTTCGAAGAAGGTGCCTGCCAAGGCTGCCGTGACGCAGAAGAGCACCACCGCCACTTCGGCTAAGAAGCCTGCTGTCAAGGCTGCCGCTGGGAAGGCAGCACCAGCGCAAGGCGCAGCATCAAAGTCGCCGGCCAAGAAGGCCCCCGTGAAGGCGGCGCCAAAAGCGAAGCCCGCTGGCGAAACTGACGACAGCGTACCCGCATCGGACTTGGTTGAAACGGTCAAAGATGACGTTGCCGAGAAGCTCGGGGCGGACATCATCTCCGGTGCTGTGGACATCGGTGACGAAGACGATGATGATCAACCCGCGGTAGCTTTGCCGTTTGGTGCCCTTGTCCTCTCGAGTTCGGATGACGATGATGCACCGGTCATCTCCTCGACCATCACGGGGGCCACTGCTGACCCGGTCAAGGACTACCTGAAGCAAATTGGTAAAGTCGCGCTCCTCAACGCAGAGCAAGAAGTTTCGCTCGCGTTGCGCATCGAAGCCGGTCTTTTTGCGGAAGAAAAAATGTCAGCAATGACGACCGCCCAGAAAACAACGAAGCTGTCCCGTGAACTGCACGAAATTGCCAAAGATGGCCAGCGTGCTAAAAACCACCTTTTGGGTGCCAACTTGCGGCTTGTGGTGTCCCTAGCCAAGCGTTACACCGGTCGAGGGATGCAGTTCCTCGATCTGATTCAAGAGGGAAACTTGGGTCTCATTCGTGCGGTGGAGAAGTTTGACTACACCAAAGGTTTTAAGTTCTCAACGTATGCAACCTGGTGGATTCGTCAGGCCATCACTCGCGCTATGGCGGACCAGGCTCGAACCATCCGAATCCCGGTGCACATGGTGGAGGTTATTAACAAATTAGCCCGTGTGCAGCGTCAAATGCTGCAAGATTTGGGTCGCGAACCAACTCCGGAAGAGCTCGCACGCGAGCTCGACATGACACCGGAGAAGGTGGTGGAGGTTCAGAAGTATGGGCGCGAGCCAATTTCGCTCCACACCCCGCTGGGTGAAGATGGCGATAGTGAGTTCGGTGACCTGATCGAGGACACCGAAGCTGTGGTGCCGGCGGATGCTGTGGGATTCACCATGTTGCAGCGCCAGCTTGAGGGTCTTCTCGAATCGCTGTCCGAGCGGGAAGCGGGCGTAATCCGGATGCGTTTTGGGCTGGGCGATGGAATGCCTAAGACTTTGGACCAGATTGGCGACACGTTTAGCGTCACCCGTGAGCGCATTCGCCAAATAGAGTCAAAGACGATGGCGAAACTTCGCCACCCGTCCAGGTCCCAGGCTCTCCGCGACTACCTCGAGTAAGCCAATGAGGCTTGTCACGGGCTTTGCGATCGCCAAATTCGTGCGGTTTGTGACCCGACTTCGGGGTGGTGGCTCTGCCCTTCCCGGTTTTGTGCTTCTGCGATTTGTGCCCGAGGTTCTCCGGAAGTCTCTGGGCCAACTTTCTCAAGGTGTGATTTTCGTCACTGGTTCCAACGGCAAGTCAACGACCACGGCAATGCTGGTGAGTATCTTCAGGGCGCAAGGTCTCCGTGTTTTTACTAATCCCGCGGGAGGGAATTTACCGCAGGGTCTCGCGTCAGCGTTGGTGGGGGAGGCGAGCCTGAGGGGCGTCGTAGAGGCAGATATTGCTGTTCTCGAAGTGGATGAAGCTTACGGGCCACAGATTGCCCGCCGTGTCACCCCGGACTGGGTTTTAGTGACCAACATTCAGCTGGATCAGTTGAATCGTTTTGGGGACCCCGAGGCCGTGTTTCAGATGCTCCACACGCTGTGCCAGGAGGCCACAAAAGGAGTTGTTGTTAACGGGGGCGACCCCAATACCCGCGCACTGGGCGCTCTGGTCCATCAGGAGGGAGCGCAGGTCTTGCATACGGAAGTTTCTGCCATAGCGCAGGCTGCCGCCGCCCACGGTCTGGTAGCGGCACCGCTATTTTTTGAGTCGCCCGCCCAACTCCCCAACGCTCCCATTGTCGTGGTGAATTCGGTCGAAGGTGCTCAGGTGTCCATGACGGTGGGGGACACAGATGTCGCCGTGTCGTTGCCCTCACTGGGTCTCCACTACGCCGTGGACGCAGCGCTAGCCCTCACCATGGCGTCGGTGGTCCTCCCAGATTTATCCCTCGAGAGGGCCGCGATGGCGCTTGAAAAAGCCACTCCGGTTTACGGGCGCGGCGAAATCATTCGCTATCGGGGGCGCGACGTTTCGTTGACCATGATGAAAAATTTGCCAAGTCTTCAGGCAAACCTTGACGCTTTCCCTCGGCCGCTGAACAACGTGTGGATTGCGGTGGATGAGGGGACGCCAGATCCCTCGTGGATTTTTGATGTGGATACCCGTTCCTTGAACTCGGTGTCGTATCTCAGCGGCTCCAAGGCGTGGCAGTGGGCACTCCTCTTGGAGCACCGAGGTATTCCCTACCATTCGGTGATTGAGGACACCAAAGCAGCGTTCGACGCCTTCGTGTCGACGGCACCCGATTCGGATTTACCCTTGCACGCCATCGTGAATTACGAACAAATGATGCGAATTCGCCGGATTGCGGGATACAAAGAGCTTGAGGGCACACGATGAGTTTCACCATTGCACGCCTCGTGCCAGAGATTTTGGGGCTTAACGGTTCTTCCCAAAATGCTTCCCTGATTGCCAGCTATTTGAAACATGCCGGTCACGAAGTCACAATCATCGATGTTCATTCGCTAGAAACGGCACCGCTGCGGGTTGACGCGGTATGTGTGGGGAGTGGGTCTGCTTCTAGTCTCCGCCCGGCAGCCTCCGCACTCATCCCGCTGGTGCGCTCTCTCAAGCTGTGGCGCGAACATGGCGCCTGGGTGGTGGCAATGGGAACAGGTTGGGACCTTTTGGGGCACTCTGTAACCACACCTGACGGCGACACCCTCCCCGGTGCTGGAATTTTCTCCTCCCGAGCCGATCATCGCACGGCACGATTTTCGGGTGAAGTGGCGGGCGTGGATTACCGTGGCCGCCCGAGCGTTGGATATGTGAATCACGTGGGCGAGGTGGATTTGGGTGGTGGTGCACCTTTGGTGGCAATTGATGCTCCGGAGTCGGGCTACCCTCGAAACGAAGGATGCATTGCCGAGGGGCTTTTTTGCCACACGGCTTGGCGGACCAGCGCTCGCCCTGAATCCCCATTGGTGTGGTGATATTGCCGAGGGCCTCGCCACGGCTCAGGGTGTGGCGCTCGTGCGGACCGCTTTCCATGACCGAATTGAGCAGGCTGCGCAAAAAGCTCGCGTGCTCATTGAGTCACGGCTGGGGATTAGTCGCGGATAACGCGACGCTCGACCCGGACACTAAGGGAAGATACGACTTCATCCCCAATGGTTCCCGCCCACAAAGCCCAGTCTTCGGCGGAAGGGCTTCCGTTGTTCGGGTCACCCCAGAGTGTGACGACATCTCCCACCGCCACAGCGGTTCCCTCTGGAATCCTCAGAACGCAATGATCGACATCAACGTGGTGGAGGGGCACGGCAGTGCCATGAAGTGACACCCACCCGGTGTCCTGGGGGAGTGTGAGCAGACCTTCGCCGTATCCCATCCCGCACCGCGCAGTTTGGGCCTCGCTGTCTACCTGGGTGATGAAAGCTTTGGGGCTCATGACGGGGTGAAAACCCATAGATTGTGCGGAGCGGTCATCAAAGGGGCTAACGCCATAGACACTGATTCCGACTCTCACCAGGTCAAGACGTGATTCGGGGAGATCCGTCGCAGCGGCGGAAGCCGCAATGTGGAGCAGTTCAGGATTCACTCCAACAGACCGCGCTTCGGCCACAGCGGCGTGGAAGCGTCGCAACGATTCGACGTTTTCTTCTAGCGAAGTGTCCGAGAGATGTGACCATATGCCTCGGATGTGGACGACACCCTTACCTTCAAGGTTTTTTGCCGCTTCGCAGAGCGCCAACCAGTCCGCTGGCAACGCACCGTTGCGGTGAAGGCCGGTATCGATTTTGAGGTGGATTGCTAGCGGCCCTGAAGCGACGTCCCGTTCAATTTTTTCCAGTTGCCACATCCCGGAAATCCCCAGGTCGATCCGGGATTTCTCGGCCGCGGCGAAATCGTCCTGCGGCGACAAAAGCCACGCCAACATCATGGCCTCCCCGACGTGTGGGCGCAGCCGCACACCGGTGTCAATGTCGAGAACGGCGAGCGAGTGGGCCCCCGATTTCAGCGCCGTGGCCGCAATTTCTCTCTCGCCGTGACCGTAGGCGTCTGATTTGACGGCCACCATCAGCCGAGCATCCTGGGCTAATGTGGCGCAGGCGTGAGCAATGTTGCGGGCGAAGCTGGGGAGTGCAATATCCACCCAGCACGGGGGAGTTAGCTCCATTGTCGCTCCACCCGCGGTGCCAGATGGGACATTAAAGCCCCTGTCGGTCGTGACGACCAGGCCGCCCACTCCACCAGTGAAGGATTCGCACCCCAGATTGTGGCAATATCGCCCACGCTCAGGGCTGCATCGCCCACGTCGAGAACGCACTGGTCCATCGCAATTCGACCTGCTATCGGAAACACTTCGCCGGTGACGGACATTTGGGCCCCGGGGGATGCAGTGCGGGGAACACCGTCAGAGAATCCAGCCCCCACCAGAGCGAGCGTTGTTTCCGCGGTTGTGGTGTATTCGTAACCGTAGGAGACGGAAGTGTTTGCTCCCACCCGTTTCAGTGAAATGATGTCCGCTTCAAAGCTCAGCAGTGCCGTGTTATCCCACCACTGTGTGACAGTGGTGGGGGAGAGTTCGGTGACACTAAGAACACAGCCCTCGGATGAGTCCTTGGAGACCACGGCGGCAATAAACCCTGCATCCCGGGCAATCTGGGAGCACTTCTCAATTCCTACACCGTAGGCGTTGGCCCGCAAATCGATGGTGGGGTTTTCAGCGCACAACGACGCGAGGTGCTCCGTGAGCGCCTGAGTGTGAATCCGCGCCCGGCGCATGGGGGTCTCTCTTAGTGAGAATGTTCAGAGCGTAGGCGGTCAGTCTCGTCGTGCCAGGCGATAACTTTTGCCCCCAAAGTTTCGCGGTGCTTTGCCGCGTGGTGACCGCAGAACAAAAGCTCACCGGATTCCAGGGTGACGCGAACATACGCTTGGGCACCGCAACTGTCGCACAGGTCAGCGAAGCCGAGGCTTGCCAGTGTGCTGGGGGCCTCAGTGGTTTCTGGTGTGGCGTATGTCATCGTGTCTCCTCTTTGGTGTCGCGTGACGAATACTGTAATTCCATCACGGGAATCCGGGAATTGTGGTCTTGACGCTCCCAGTTTCGCCCACCGCGTATCCACAGCTTCGGCGAGGGGGGAAGCTGTGGTGGGTGGGGGTTGCCTATGCTCGTGACTGGAATCACCACACTAAAGGATTATTTGTGCCCACGACTGATTACTCTGCCAGACACCTCACCGTTTTAGAGGGACTTGAAGCGGTACGCAAGCGGCCTGGAATGTATATCGGCTCCACCGATTCACGGGGTCTCATGCATTGCCTGTGGGAGGTCATCGACAATTCTGTCGATGAAGCTGTGGCGGGGCACGGGCTAGATATTTCTCTCATTCTCCACGCTGATGGCAGTGTTTCGGTCAGTGATGAGGGGCGCGGTGTTCCCGTGGATAAAGAGCCTCGGACGGGTCTGTCGGGTGTCGAGCTGGTGTTCACGAAGCTCCATGCCGGGGGAAAGTTTGGCGCAGGGTCCTACGCGGCCTCTGGTGGTTTGCACGGGGTTGGGGCCTCCGTGGTGAACGCTCTTTCTGAACGGCTCGATGTTGAAGTGGACCGTGAGGGTAAAACCTGGGAGATGTCGTTTCATCGTGGTGAGCCAGGAGAGTTTGCCGACTCCGATGAACCTTCGCCGAACTCCACCTTCACCCCTTTCGTGAAGGAAAGCGTCCTTCGCGTCATTGGCAAGGTGGGGAAAGGTGTTACCGGGACACGCGTAAGGTTCTGGCCAGACCCACAAATTTTTGGAAAAGGCGCCACCTTCGCCCCGGAGGAGTTGACCGGTCGAGCCCGCCAAACAGCTTTTCTTGTGCCGGGACTCTCGATTCATCTCGACGACCACACCGGGAGCGAGCCGCAGCAGACAACTTTTTCCGCCGCGGGAGGGCTTGCTGACTTCCTTAGCTTTCTGGCCCCTGACGAGCCCGTGGTTGGCCCGTGGCATTTCTCGGGTCAAGGCGAGTTTGAGGAGACTGTCCCTGTCCTGGATGACACAGGAAAGTTGCTCTCCCAGGATGTCCTCCGTCAGGTTCAGGTTGACATTGTCCTGCAGTGGGGCACTGGGTATGACACTGTGTCAAAAAGCTTTGTGAACATCATCCAGACCCCCAAAGGCGGAACCCACCAACAAGGTTTTGATGCAGGACTGATGAAGACCATCCGGCAGGAAATCGAAAAAAATGCCCGGAAATTGAAGGTGGGTAAAGACAAAGTTGAAAAAGACGACATGATCGCCGGTATGACGGCGATCATCGCGGTGCGGGTGCCTGAGCCACAGTTTGAGGGTCAAACAAAAGAGGTACTCGGTACTCCCGGTATCAAGTCCATCGTCCAAAATGTTGTTGCTACCCAACTTTCTGCAAAATTTTCGTCGACAAAGCGCGAAGACAAAGTTTTCTCCGGGTTGCTGCTGGAGAAAATTGTTGCCGAAATGAAAACTCGCGTTTCCGCGAGGACTCTCAAGGAAACCCAGCGGCGCAAGAACGCGTTGGAGAGCTCCACTCTTCCCACGAAGCTGGTGGACTGTCGCAGCAAAGAGACCGAAGGCAGTGAACTTTTCATTGTTGAGGGCGATTCGGCGCTCGGCACTGCCAAGTTGGCACGGGAGAGTGAACACCAGGCGTTGTTGCCGATCCGTGGAAAAATTCTGAACACTCAAAAAAGCGTCGGTTCAGGACATGCTGGACAACGCCGAATGTGCGGCAATCATTCAGGTCATTGGGGCTGGGTCTGGTCGGACGTTTGATGTAAGTCAGGCGCGGTATGGGAAAATCATCATCATGTCGGACGCGGATGTCGACGGTGCTCACATTCGAACGCTCCTGTTGACGCTGTTCTTTCGCTACATGCGGCCACTGGTGGAGCAGGGCCGTGTTTACGCTGCCGTACCCCCGTTGCACCGAGTGGTGGTCAACGCGCGCGGCAAAGCACCCTCAGAAACCATCTATACGTATTCCGAAGATGAACTAAACGCTTTGCTCAAGACGCTCAAAGATTTTGGAAAAACCTATCGTGAGCCTATTCAGCGCTACAAAGGCCTGGGCGAAATGGATGCTGACCAGTTAGCGGAAACCACTATGAGTCGGCAACGGCGCACCCTTCGCAGGGTAAGGGTTAGTGATGCCGAGGCCGCTTCTACCGTCTTTGAGCTCCTCATGGGCAATGAGGTGGCTCCTCGGAGAGACTTCATCGTCTCGGGTCCCGGTGTTTCCAGAGAACGTATTGACGCTTAGCTGAGACGCTCGCCGAGAGCTGCGAGCGGAGTTTCGAGAACTGTTCCCGAACCATCGCGCTTGGTAAATTCTTCGGGAAGATCCACAGCTTGCCCGCGGGAGCTGAGGGCTGATG
>FUWD013231518.1_pt1 | contig 13600 bp, 9 predicted proteins | sample 1063281 | NCBI WGS metagenome assembly FUWD01 (sample SAMEA79048168, study PRJEB19326) | metagenome | biome: marine
TTGCTGAAAAAACAGATTTTTCTTTTACCGGTGCAGTGAATGCTCAAGAAAGGAAACAAATAAAAGGTTTAGAGAGCCTCCAAAAAAAATTATTAAATGCTGAAAAAAAAAGACAAAAAAACTTAGTTAACCGAGTTACTGAATTACAGAATCAACTAGTCCCTAATGAAAATTTAGAAGAGCGTCAAAGGAATTTTTCTGAATATTATTTAGAGTACGGAGGGACTTTTTTAACTGATCTAAAAACAGCATTGAAACCATTAGATTTAGATTTTACAATCCTAGAAATATAAATGATACAAAGAGATAAAGGACTACACACGAATAATAAGTTTAATACATCATATGATTTTGATGAATTAATAATTAAAAACCCTTCATTAAAAGAATTTGTCTTAGAAAATAAATTTGGAAGTATTAGTATTGACTTTTCAAATCCAACTGCTGTAAAAGAGCTAAATAAAGCGTTATTATATACTTATGATAAAATATCTACCTGGATTTTTCCTGATGAAAATCTATGTCCTCCAATTCCAGGTCGATTAGATTATATTCATCATTTAGCTGATTTAATTTCTGAAGAAAAAAACATAAAAATATTAGATATTGGAACAGGTGCGACCTGTATTTATCCTTTATTAGGTGTTGCAGAGTATAATTGGGACTTTGTAGCTATAGACATAGATATAAACTCTTTAGATACTGCCCAAGATATCATAGATGATAATAGTTTAGATACTAAGATTAAATTACGTCAACAGTTGGACGAAAATCAAATTTTAAAAGGTATTCTAAATGATGATGATTCATTTTCAGCAGTAATATGTAATCCTCCATTTTATAAATCTGCTGAAGAAGCAAGAGGTGCTAATAGACGGAAAAACAGGAATTTAGGTAATAGTAGTGTTAGAAATTTTGCAGGTAACAACAATGAATTGTGGTATATTGGTGGCGAGAAAGCATTTTTACACAACTATCTATTTGAAAGCTCTCTATATAAAGATAGAAGTATTTGGTTTACTAGTTTAGTCTCTAAAAAAGAAAATGTAGAAAGTATGGAGAAATCTTCAAAAAAATTAGGGGCAACTGCTTTTAAAGTAATTCCTATGAATCAAGGAAATAAAGTAACTAGAATTGTTTGCTGGAAGTATTAATAAATAATTTTAATCAACATCAAAATCTAGTACTAAAAAAACCGAAACTAATAGTTTCGGTTTTTTTTTAAATATATAAATAAATATTTTCTATAAATGAATCACTTCGTCATAAGCATCTGCAACTGCTTCCATTACAGCTTCACTCATTGTTGGATGTGGATGAATAGTTTTTAAAACTTCATGACCTGTCGTTTCTAATTTACGCCCTAAAACTGCTTCTGCAATCATATCTGTAACACCAGCACCGATCATGTGACAGCCTAGCCATTCTCCATATTTTGCATCAAAAATAACTTTCACAAATCCTTCTGTTGTTCCAGATGCTGTAGCTTTCCCAGAAGCAGAAAAAGGAAATTTACCTACTTTTAATTCATAGCCGGCTTCTTTTGCTTTTGCTTCTGTCATACCGACGGAAGCAATTTCTGGAGTTGCATATGTACAACCAGGAACATTTCCGTAATCAATTGGTTCAGTGTGGAGTCCTGCTAATTTCTCAACACAAGTAATTCCTTCTGCAGAGGCAACATGAGCTAAAGCTTGACCAGGAACAACATCTCCAATAGCAAAATAACCAGGAATATTTGTTTGATAAAATTCATTTACCAAAATCTTATCTCTGTCTACGACAATACCAACATCTTCTAAACCAATATTTTCAATATTTGATTTAATTCCTACCGCTGACAATAAAATATCGGCTTTTAAAGTTTCTTCTCCTTTTTTAGTTTTCACTTTAGCTATAACTCCTTCACCAGATGTATCAACAGATTCTACAGAGGAATTAGTCATAACAGTGATTCCTGCTTTTTTGATAGAGCGTTCGAATTGTTTTGATATATCTATATCTTCAACAGGGACGATATTTGGCATATATTCTACAATAGTTACTTTGGTTCCCATTGCATTATAAAAATGCGCAAACTCAACACCTATAGCTCCAGAACCAACTACAATCATAGATTTTGGTTGATTAGGCAAAGTCATTGCTTTTCTATAACCAATTACCTTTATACCGTCTTGTGGTAAATTTGGTAACTCACGAGACCGAGCACCAGTAGCTATAATAATATTGTCTGCATTATATTCAGTAACAGTTCCATCTTCGGCTTCTACATCTACTTTTTTACCTGTTTTAATTTTTCCAAAACCATCAATAATATCAATTTTGTTTTTCTTCATTAAGAAAGCGACTCCTTTACTCATTCCATCAGCTATTCCGCGGCTTCTTTTTATTACAGCTTCAAAATCTTTATCTATAGCTTCTGCTTTTAAACCGTATTGGTCAACATGTTTTAAATAATCATATACTTGTGCAGATTTCAATAATGCTTTTGTGGGTATACATCCCCAATTTAGGCAAATACCTCCTAAAGATTCCTTTTCTATAATAGCAACTTTAAAACCTAATTGTGAAGCTCTAATTCCTGTTACATATCCCCCAGGACCACTTCCAATGATAATGATGTCGTATTTCATAATTATTATTTATATAATGATATTCTTTTTTATATTGTTACAAATTTAATTAATAATGATAAACTTATATGAAAATTTAGTTTCCAATTTACATTCTCTCAGGAACTCTTATTCCTAGTAATGAAAATGCTAACTTAATAGTCTCTGCTACTTTTTTTGATAACTGAACTCTAAATATTTTTTTACTCTGATTCTCTTCTCCTAAAATAGAAACATTCTGATAAAAAGAATTAAATCCCTTTACCAAATCATATGTATAATTTGCTATAATTGCTGGTGAATAACTTGCTGCTGCTTGTTGAATTATTTCAGGAAATGACTCCAATTGTTTTAGTAATTCTTTTTCTTTTAAATGTAATTCTATAGAAACTGGATTTGAATAATCAAAATTAGCTTTTCTAATAATTGATTGGATTCTTGCATAAGTATATTGAATAAAAGGACCTGTATTTCCCTGAAAATCTACAGAAGATTTAGGGTCAAATAAAATTCTTTTTTTAGGGTCAACTTTTAATATAAAGTATTTTAAAGCTCCTAGACCAATTGTTTTATATAGAATTAATTTTTCTTCATCAGAATAACCGTCTAATTTTCCTAATTCTTCCGAAATTTCTTTGGCAGTAGTTGTCATCTCATCCATTAAATCATCTGCATCTACAACTGTTCCCTCCCTTGACTTCATTTTCCCAGAAGGAAGGTCTACCATTCCATAACTTAAATGAAATAAGCTTTCTGCCCAAGAATACCCTAACTTTCGTAAGATTAAAAACAATACTTTAAAGTGATAATCCTGCTCGTTACCAACAGTATAGACCATTCCACCTAAGTCTGGTAAGTCTTTTGCACGCTGAATTGCAGTACCTATATCTTGAGTCATATAAACAGCTGTTCCGTCAGATCGTAAAACAAGTTTTTCGTCTAAACCATCTGCCTTTAGATCACACCAGACAGAGCTGTCATCCTTTTTATAAAAAACTCCAGATTTCAAACCTTTATCTATGATGTCTTTCCCTAATAGATAAGTGTCACTTTCATAATATAAATTATCAAAATCGACACCTAGGTTTTTATAAGTAACATCAAAACCATCGTAAACCCATGAATTCATTTCTTTCCAAAGAGCAACAACCTTTTCATCTCCAGATTCCCATTTAAGCAACATTTCTTGAGCCTTAACAATAAGTGAAGCTTCTTTCTTTGCTTGATCTTCTGTTTTACCTTCTGAAATTAATTGGGTGATTTCTTTCTTGTACTCTTTATCAAATTTCACATAATAATTACCAACTAACTTGTCTCCTTTTAAACCAGTTGAAGCAGGTGTTTCACCGTTTCCAAAAAGCTTCCACGCTAACATTGATTTACATATATGAATCCCTCTATCGTTTATGATTTGAGTTTTATATACTTTCTTTCCTGATGCCTTAATAATTTCAGCAACAGAATAACCTAATAAATTATTCCTTACATGTCCTAAATGTAAGGGCTTGTTTGTGTTTGGCGATGAGTACTCAACCAAGACTGCTTCTTTATTAACGTTTAAATCACTAATGATAAATCCAAAAGAAGAATCAGTATAGATTTTATTAAAAAAATTAATATAAAAAGAGTCTTGTATTACCAAGTTTAAAAAACCTTTAACAACGTTATAATTAATGATTTCTGAAACATTTTCAACAATATACTTCCCTATATCGTCACCTATTTGAAGGGGGTTCCCTTTCTTATAGCGTAACATAGGAAAAACTACAACAGTGATATCTCCCTCAAATTCTTTTCGGGTTGCTTGAAGTTCTACTGAAGGAATTTCAATATTATATAATGCACAGAAAGCTTCCTTAACTCTCGATTCTATGATATTTTGAATATTCATTAAATGCTGATAATTGAATTGCGAAATTAAACATTTTTATTTGTTTTTTTGAATCATTTTTGGACAAGAATAATTGTATTTTTACGAAATATTTAGAATTTTAAAATATTGCAGAACACAATTAAGTGTGATTCTTGTCCGGATTGGTATTATTAAAATCAATAATATTTTATTTAGAAGTAACAAAAATAGTTAATCGAAACATATCTCAAATGGATAAACGCTTAGAGGAACTTCCAAAATTAGCCGAAGGAGTAAAAAAAGAAAATAAAAAATATTTCGCAAATTTAAAAAAGAGAACTCCTAAAAACTTAGATTATGTTATGCAAGATATTCACGAGAAGGAATTTGCTAAAACAGATTGTTTAACTTGTGGAAACTGTTGTAAAACTACTTCCCCAATTTTTACTGAAAGAGACACAGATCGAATTTCTAAACATTTAAAAATGAAAGTTGTTGATTTTAAAAATCAATACTTGGAATCAGATAAAGATGACTTTATGGTCCTAAAAACGGCTCCTTGTTCATTTTTTGATGAAAAGGATAATACCTGTTTTATTTATGATGTCCGTCCAAAAGCATGCTCCGAATATCCTCATACAAATAGAAAAAAATTTATACAAATCACAGACTTGACAATATCAAATACAGAAGTGTGTCCTGCTACTTTCAATATTGTTGAGGCATTGAAAAAGCACTTTCCTTTTGAACCAAATAAAAAAATAAGGAGATAAAATATATTATGGAAATTGAGATTTGTGATTTGAAGTCAAAACACCTTTCTTAAGAATCAAAAGATGTTTTTAATTATTTATAGAGTAAATACTTATCCCTAATTAGTTTAAAAGCATTTATATCGTTAACCCAAGTTTTTCTAATCTCTTTTTCAGAAACTCCTTTTTCTATTTGTAGCTGTAATTTTTTTGTTCCTGCTAATTTTGTGAAAAAAGAGTTAAAAAACATCTTAGAGGTATTGTTCTTATATGCTTTTATTAAATAAGATAAGTCTAATTGATTTAAATTTTCTTTTGCTCTTAAATCTTCACCAAAACATTTTTCACCCTTGTGCTTAGGATACTTAGATCCATCATTAGATTGGGGTGTAAAAGTAAAATTAGTGTTTTCTAGAAAAGGGGAACCATATATTTGAAATTGCATTTTTGTTCCGCGACCAGCAGAAATATTTGTTCCTTCAAAAAAACACAAACTTGGATAAAGATTTATACTCTTATCATTCGGAAGGTTGGAGATGGTCTTAAAGGAAGACTATATCGAGTTTGGTGTGTATAATTTTTGATAGGAATTACTGTTAAATCACACTGAATTTTATTCTTTAACCATAACTCTCCATTGATCATTTTTCCATATTCACCTATAGTCATTCCATATACCACAGGAACTTTGTGCATACCAACAAAAGATTTATAATCAAACTCTAAAATAGGTCCGTCTATATAATGTCCATTTGGATTTGGCCTGTCTAGAATTACAAGAGGAATACTTAATTCAGCACAAGCTTCCATAATATAATGTAAGGAAGAGATATAAGTATAAAAACGAGCACCAACGTCTTGAATATCAAAAAGAACTAGATCAATACCTTCTAGCTGAAGTCTAGAAGGTTTTTTGTTTTTACCATAAAGAGAAAATATAGGTAGTCCTGTTTTGTTATCAATACCATCTTTTATAAACTCCCCTGCGTCAGATTTTCCCCGAAAACCATGTTCTGGTGCAAATACTTTTTTTACACTTACCCCTAAAGAGAGTAAACTATCTACTAGGTGAATATTTTTATAAGAAGTAATTTTATTTATTTTTTTGACGTCATTATTAATAGCAACTTTTGATTTATAAATTACAGAAGTTTGATTACTAATAATGGCAATATTTTTACCTTCCAATAAACTTAAGTAAAGACTAGTTCTTTCTGAACCTGTTTTTAAGTGTTTAAAAGAGTTAAGTTCTTTTTCAAAATTTAAATTTGATTTTTGCGCATACGAAATCAGCTGAAAATTGAACACAAAAAACAATAATAAATATGTATTTTTGAAAGGATTATAAAGAATCATTAATTTGAATTTCGAATTATTTATCGCTAAACGTATTATTGCTGGTAAAGAGTATAAAAATAGTATTTCATCTCCAATAATAAAAATTGCAACCAGTGCAATTGCATTAGGTGTTATTATTATGCTTATTGCTATTTCTACAGGTACTGGTTTGCAAAAAAAAATACGTGAAAAAATGGCCGGATTCAAAGGTCATATTCAAATAGTAAATTATGATAATAACAACTCCGAAGTTTCTGTCGTTCCTATTAATAAAAATCAAGAATTTTACCCAAATTTTAGTACTGTATCCGATATTAAGAATATACAAATATTCGCATCAAAAGGTGGAGTTTTAAGAACCAAAAAAGATTTTGAAGGTATTGTTTTCAAGGGCGTATCATTAGACTATGATTGGTCTTTCTTTCAAGAATATATGATTGAAGGTCGTATCCCAAATCTAAATTTACTTAGGACAAAAGAAGTTTTATTATCTAAAACTGTAGTAGATCGTTTACATCTAAAATTAAATGATACTGTTTTATCAACTTATATAAAAAATACAGGAAGCAAATTACCTTCTAATAGAAAATATACTATTGTAGGGATTTATAATACTGGTTTTGCACAGTTTGACAAAAGTGTTATGATTGGTGATATTAGAGAGGTTCAGAGATTAAATAAATGGACAAAGAATCAGGTAGGGGGATTTGAAGTTTTATTAAATGATTTTGAAGAAATTCAAGAAAAAGGGAATCAAATTTACAACAATATTGGAGCTGAATTAAACAGTAAAACTATTGTAGAAAGTTATCCAACTATTTTTGAATGGATTAATTTATTTGATAATAATATTTTATTCATCATAGTAATTATGGTCTTAATTGCAAGTATAAATATGATAACAGCATTACTTGTTTTAATTTTAGAACGTGTTCAAATGATTGGTGTATTAAAAGCACTGGGAGGTAATAATTGGTCTGTAAGAAAAATATTTCTATACAATGCTACTTTCTTGGTTTTAAAAGGCTTGTTTTGGGGAAATATTATTGGGTTAAGCATACTATTTATTCAGGAATATACAGGAGTAATCACCTTAGATCCAGAAACGTACTATGTAAGCAAAGTACCTGTTTACATAAACTTTTTTACTGTTTTTATGTTAAATATTGGAACATTATTCTTGTGTTTTTTGATGTTGTTAATTCCTTCCTATATAATAACAAAAATAAATCCTATCAAGTCTATAAAATTTACTTAAAAATATAGTTTTTTATAGGTTAAAAACTTTAAAAAAATGAAAAGTTCTAAACTTGTAGACCAAACAAAAAGCAATTATATTTGCAATTGTAAAAAGATTACATGAAATACGCAGAAAATATATTAGAAACGATAGGTAATACGCCTCTAGTTAAATTAAATGTTTTGACTAAAGAATTACCTTGTTTAGTGCTATCTAAATATGAAACCTTTAACCCAGGTAACTCTGTAAAAGATAGAATGGCTCTTCAAATGATACAAGATGCAGAACAAGACGGTCGTTTAAATCCTGGAGGGACAATTATAGAGGGTACATCAGGCAATACTGGAATGGGATTAGCCCTAGCTGCAATAGTAAAAGGGTATAAATGTATTTTCGTAATGGCTGACAAGCAGTCTAAAGAAAAAATAGATATTTTAAGGGCTGTAGGTGCAGAAGTAATTGTTTGCCCTACAGATGTAGATCCTACTGACCCTAGATCATATTATTCAGTTTCAAAACGTTTAGGTGAAGAAATTCCAAATTCGTGGTATGTAAATCAATATGATAATCCGAGTAATACTAAAGCACATTTTTTGAGTACAGGGCCTGAAATATGGGAACAAACTGAGGGTAAAGTAACCCATTTTGTAGTTGGTGTTGGAACTGGTGGAACAATTTCGGGTGTTGGTCGTTACTTAAAAATGAAGAATCCAAATATAAAAATATGGGGAATAGATACTTACGGATCTGTTTTTAAAAAATATCACGAAACTGGTATATTTGATAAAAATGAAATTTATCCATATATAACTGAAGGAATTGGTGAAGATATATTACCATTGAATGTAGACTTTAGTGTGATTGATGGATTTACAAAAGTGACAGATAAAGATGCCGCTATATTCACACAGAGATTGTCTAAAGAGGAGGGAATGTTTCTAGGGAATTCTGCAGGAGCAGCTATAAAAGGAGTATTACAACTGAAACAACATTTTTCAAAAGATGATGTTGTTGTCGTTTTGTTTCATGACCACGGTAGCAGATACGTTGGTAAAATGTTTAATGACAACTGGATGAAAGAGAAAGGTTTTTTAGAAAATTGATACTACTTTGAGATTCACAAAAAAATATAATTAGAATAAAACCAAAAACAGGATATAAAATTTTTATATCCTGTTTTTTAATATATTTTAAGATTATTCTAAATTAGTTAGAGAGAGGTCTACCATAAAGATCATAATCGCCAGCTTCATGGATTTTTATATCAATAAACTCTCCAATCTTTATGTAATGTTCTTTTGCATCAACTAATACATCATTGTCAACATCTGGTGAATCATATTCTGTTCTTCCATAAAAATATTCACCATCTTTCCTATCAAATAGACATCTAAAAGTTTTACCGATTTTTTGTTGATTCAATTCCCATGAAATTTGTGACTGAGCCTCCATTATTTCGTTTACACGCTTAAATTTTACTTCATCAGGAACATTATCTTCTAAAACATAAGCACCCGTATTTTCTTCGTGAGAATATTCAAAAACACCTAATCGTTCAAAACGCATTTCTTCAACCCAATCTTTTAATTCTTGAAACATTTCTTCAGTTTCTCCAGGATAACCAACAATTAATGTGGTTCTAATCGCCATTTGTGGGACACTTTCTCTAAATTTATGAATCAATGACGTAGTCTTTTCATGGGTTGTTCCACGTTTCATAGATTTTAAAAGTTCCGTATTTATATGTTGTAAAGGAATATCTAAATAATTACATACTTTTGGTTCATCTTTCATTACCTTCAAAACATCCATTGGAAAACCACTTGGAAAGGCATAATGTAATCTAATCCACTCAATTCCGTCTACTTTGACTAACGCCAATAATAATTCAGCTAATGCTCTTTTCTTGTAGATATCTAAACCATAGTAAGTTAAATCTTGTGCGATTAACATAATTTCTTTAATACCTTTTGATGCTAATTTGGTCGCTTCAATAATAATATCCTCAATAGGAGTTGATCTGTGTTTCCCTCTCATTAAAGGTATAGCACAGAATGAACAAGGCCTATCACAACCTTCAGCGATTTTCAAATAAGCGTAATGCTTAGGTGTAGTAGTTAATCTTTCTCCAATTAATTCATGTTTATAGTCTGCCTCTAAGACTTTTAATAGATTTGGTAAGTCATGTGTACCAAAATATTGATCAACGTTAGGGATTTCTTTTTCTAAATCTGGTTTATATCGTTCACTTAAACAACCTGAGACAAATACTTTATCTATCTCACCTGCTTCTTTTCGTTTTGCATAATGTAAAATTGTATCTATACTCTCTTCTTTTGCTTTACCAATGAAACCACAAGGGGGTAGGGGGGGGCAATATTTCCTTCGTCATTAACATCCTCGTGAACAACATTTTTTCCATTTGCCTTCAATTGACCCATTAGAATCTCTGAATCATAAATGTTCTTTGAACATCCTAATGTAACTACATTTATTTTATTTTTTTTAATGGTTTTTGTACGCATAAAAGAATAATTTTTTACAAATATATAGTAAGAATAACGTTTAAGTTTTAATTTATTTCAAAATATTATAAAAAAAAACCTCATATCTAATGATATGAGGTTTTATATACTGATTATATCTCAGTATAAGGAAAGGCGGCGACCTACTCTCCCACATAAATGCAGTACCATCGGCGCAATTGGGCTTAACTTCTCTGTTCGGGATGGGAAGAGGTGAGCCCCAATGCTATAACCACCCTAAGCTGTTTGAGTTGCTTAAACTCTAATAAGTTAACATACTGGTATAATAATATCGTAATTACAATTAAAAAGAGTGTCTCTCCCGCCGAAGCGGGAGAAGCGTACATAAGTCTATGGGTTATTAGTACTACTTGGCTATGACATTACTGCCTTTACACCTATAGCCTATCAACGTGGTAATCTCCCACGACCCTTTAAAGAAATCTCATCTTGTGGTGGGTTTCGCGCTTATATGCTTTCAGCGCTTATCCCTTCCCGACGTAGCTACTCTGCCATGCTCCTGGCGGAACAACAGATACACTAGAGGTCAGTCCAACTCGGTCCTCTCGTACTAGAGTCAGATCCACTCAAATTTCTAACGCCCACAGCAGATAGAGACCGAACTGTCTCACGACGTTCTGAACCCAGCTCGCGTGCCACTTTAATGGGCGAACAGCCCAACCCTTGGGACCTTCTCCAGCCCCAGGATGTGACGAGCCGACATCGAGGTGCCAAACCCCCCCGTCGATATGAGCTCTTGGGGGAGATCAGCCTGTTATCCCCGGCGTACCTTTTATCCTTTGAGCGATGGCCCTTCCATGCGGAACCACCGGATCACTATGCTCTACTTTCGTACCTGATCGACCTGTATGTCTCTCAGTCAAGCTCCCTTATGCCATTGCACTCTACGCACGGTTACCAAGCGTGCTGAGGGAACCTTTAGAAGCCTCCGTTACTCTTTTGGAGGCGACCACCCCAGTCAAACTACCCACCAAGCACTGTCCTCATCTCTGAGGTTAGACTCTAGATAAGCAAAGGGTGGTATTTCAAGGATGACTCCACAACGCCTAGCGACGCCACTTCAATGTCTCCCACCTATCCTACACATTACTTATCCAAAGCCAATACTAAGCTATAGTAAAGGTTCACGGGGTCTTTTCGTCCCGCTGCGGGTAATCGGCATCTTCACCGATACTACAATTTCACCGAGCTCATGGCTGAGACAGTGTCCAGATCGTTGCACCATTCGTGCAGGTCGGAACTTACCCGACAAGGAATTTCGCTACCTTAGGACCGTTATAGTTACGGCCGCCGTTTACTGGGGCTTCATTTCAGATCTTCGCCGAAGCTAAACCCTCCACTTAACCTTCCAGCACCGGGCAGGTGTCAGGCCTTATACATCATCTTTCAATTTAGCAAAGCCCTGTGTTTTTGATAAACAGTCGCCTGGACCTTTTCACTGCGGCCACGCTGTAAAGCGTGGCGACCCTTCTCCCGAAGTTACGGGTCTATTTTGCCTAGTTCCTTAGCCATGAATCTCTCGAGCGCCTTAGAATTCTCATCCCAACTACCTGTGTCGGTTTACGGTACGGGTTCTTATAATCTGAAGCTTAGAGGTTTTTCTTGGAAGCCCTTAGGCACACTATCCACTCAGCCGAAGCTTTGTGGTACTATCCTGATTCACCTAGATCTGCGGATTTACCTACAGTTCCAATAGCTACTCAGTTCAACGTACTATTCCGTCAGTACGCGGTGCTTTCATTACTCCGTCACCCCATCGCAATTATAAGAAGTACAGGAATATTAACCTGTTGTCCATCGACTACTCCATTCGGATTCGCCTTAGGCCCCGACTAACCCTCAGCTGATTAGCATCGCTGAGGAAACCTTAGTCTTTCGGCGTGCGGGTTTCTCGCCCGCATTATCGTTACTTATGCCTACATTTTCTTTTGTAACCACTCCAGCATGCCTCACAGCACACCTTCTACGCAGGTTACAATGCTCCCCTACCACTTGTATATAATACAAATCCATAGCTTCGGTAATATGTTTATGCCCGATTATTATCCATGCTCGTCCGCTCGACTAGTGAGCTGTTACGCACTCTTTAAATGAATGGCTGCTTCCAAGCCAACATCCTAGCTGTCTGGGCAGACAAACCTCGTTTTTTCAACTTAACATATATTTGGGGACCTTAGCTGATGGTCTGGGTTCTTTCCCTCTCGGACATGGACCTTAGCACCCATGCCCTCACTGCTGAGAAACATTTTATAGCATTCGGAGTTTGTCAGGAATTGGTAGGCGGTGAAGCCCCCGCATCCAATCAGTAGCTCTACCTCTATAAAACTTTTGCTCAACGCTGCACCTAAATGCATTTCGGGGAGTACGAGCTATTTCCGAGTTTGATTGGCCTTTCACCCCTACCCACAGGTCATCCAAAGACTTTTCAACGTCAACTGGTTCGGTCCTCCACTGTATGTTACTACAGCTTCAACCTGCCCATGGGTAGATCACTCGGTTTCGCGTCTACTACTACTAACTAAATCGCCCTATTCAGACTCGCTTTCGCTACGGCTCCGTATCTTAAATACTTAACCTTGCTAGAAACAGTAACTCGTAGGCTCATTATGCAAAAGGCACGCCGTCACACATAAATGTGCTCCGACCGCTTGTAGGCGTACGGTTTCAGGATCTCTTTCACTCCCTTACTTAGGGTTCTTTTCACCTTTCCCTCACGGTACTAGTTCACTATCGGTCTCTCAGGAGTATTTAGCCTTACCGGATGGTCCCGGTGGATTCATACAGGATTACTCGTGTCCCGCACTACTCAGGATACCACTATCAATAACTTCTCTTACTTATACGGGACTATCACCCTCTTCGGTCTGTCTTTCCAAACAGTTCTAATTCAATCAGCATTAAATGTCGTGGTCCTACAACCCCATAATTGCCGTAACAATTATGGTTTGGGCTGTTCCGCGTTCGCTCGCCACTACTAACGGAATCACTATTGTTTTCTCTTCCTCCGGTTACTTAGATGTTTCAGTTCACCGGGTTTACCCCTATTGCTAGGTGACATGTCTTCAACATGCCGGGTTGCCCCATTCGGATATTTACGGATTATAAGGTATGTGCCCCTCCCCGTAACTTTTCGCAGCTTATCACGTCCTTCGTCGTCTCTGAGAGCCTAGGCATCCGCCATACGCCCTTACTTAACTTATTGTACTTTTTGCCGTAGTATAAATACTACAACGAGCTCTTTTATTCTTATAAAAATTTAA
>FUWD012825768.1_pt1 | contig 13599 bp, 7 predicted proteins | sample 1063281 | NCBI WGS metagenome assembly FUWD01 (sample SAMEA79048168, study PRJEB19326) | metagenome | biome: marine
TTTTTTTGCAGAATACGATGATGAAAATCATTTTTTCTTTTTTGTTGAGTGTTGTATTTTTGGCGCACTCTTGATTCTAGAATAAGGCACCAAACACTCCTCTTTATTGCCTATTAAATCACTACGCCCCATTTGCTTTAATGCTCGTCGCAATACGTCCCAATTTTTAGGGTCATGGTAGCGTAGGAAGGCTTTATGTAATTTGCGTTGTTGCCCACTACGCGGAGTCTTTACTGCCTCTGATTTTCGAGTAATTTTCTTAAGCGGGTTTAATTCACTATGATACATGGCAGAAGCTATTGCCATAGGCGTGGGAATAAAGGCCTGCACCTGATCAGGCTTAAAATCATTACGTTTTAACCAAAGTGCCAGGTTCAGCATATCCTTATCACTCGTTCCAGGATGTGACGAAATAAAATACGGAATCAAGTATTGTTCTTTTCCTGCTTGTTTAGAATAGCGCTCGAACAACTTCTTAAAGCGATAATAAGAACCAATACCTGGCTTCATCATTTTTGACAAGGTATTGTCTTCAGTATGCTCTGGAGCAATTTTTAAACGACCGCCAACATGATGAGCAACTAATTCTTTAATATATTCAGGATCACGCACCGCCAAATCGTAACGCAAACCTGAGGCAATAAAAATACGCTTAACACCTCTTATATTGCGTGCACGTCGATACAATTTAGTTAGCGGCTTATGATCTGTCCCCATGTTTGGACAGATACCAGGATAAACACAAGAAAGACGACGACAAGCCGCTTCTATTTTTGGATCCCTACACTGGAGACGATACATGTTGGCCGTTGGACCGCCAAGATCAGAAATATTACCCTTGAAATCACCAATATTATCACGAATCTGCTTAATTTCACGAACAACCGAATCCTCTGAGCGGCTTTGAATAATACGCCCTTCATGCTCAGTAATAGAGCAAAATGTACACCCACCAAAACAACCACGCATGATATTAATTGAAAAACGAATCATATCATAGGCAGGAATTCTTAACTTTCCATAAGCAGGGTGTGGTTTGCGCGTATAGGGTAGCTCAAAAACACTGTCAAACTCTTGCGTTGATAGTGGGATTGGAGGCGGGTTTAACCAGACATCACGCTCACCATGGCGCTGCACCAAAGCTCTAGCATTACCCGGGTTTGTTTCTAAATGAAAAACACGTGAGGTATGTGCGTATAGGTAGCGATCTTTTTTTACTTGCTCAAAAGAAGGTAATCGAATAACTGTATCCTCTCGCTTTAGACCCTTGGTGCGCTGATCAAAATGAATAACTTGCTCAGCACCTTGGTTGGGATCAATTTTGCTGGACTTGGTCTGATCTGCTTTATCACCACAATTGTCCTTATTGTTGTTAGATGTATCTACATAGGGATCTGCCTGTGGATGAATCAAGCTTCTATTAGTATCAATTTCACTTGAATCCAATACTGTACAACCTTCAGGAATGCCTTGTCGCATATAAGCAGTGCCGCGAATATCGGTGATTTGTTTAATATTTTCACCCGCCGCCACTCGATGTGCCAATTCAACCACGGCACGCTCGGCATTGCCAAAAATCAACAAATCGGCCTTTGAATCAGACAAGATTGAGCGACGAATAGTTTGCGACCAATGGTCATATTGAGCAATACGCCTTAAACTAGCTTCAATACCACCAATAATAACAGGGATGCCTTTATATGACTCCTTAGCACGCTGAGTGTAAACAGTGGTCGCACGATCAGGTCGCTTTCCTGCAATAGCACCTGCAGTATAAGCGTCATCAGAACGCGGTTTTTTTTCAGCCGTATAATGATTCACCATAGAATCCATGTTTCCTGACGCAACAGCAAAGAATAAATTAGGCTTTCCCAGCTGACGAAAATCATCTGCGGAATGCCAACTGGGCTGAGAAATGATACCTACACGAAACCCTTGAGATTCTAACAGACGACCAATAATAGCCATTCCAAAACTAGGATGGTCCACATATGCATCCCCAGTAACAATAATAATATCGCATGAATCCCAGCCTAACTCGTTCATTTCTTTGCTCGACATAGGTAGTAGTGGCGCAGGAACAAGACCTTTTTTATAAGGCCAAAATTTTGGGTAAGAATGTATATTTTTAGGCGCTAACGACATGATGCCAAAGTATACAGGAACGCATCAATAGTTTAATAATCGTAATATTATGGGTGGCAAGTCTTTATTTGTAAATCCAACTATTAATGTTGTTTTTTACTGTTTTATAGTAAAAATTTAAACACTGTTTTAAGCTAAACGATCTCTATTAATTCTTGTACTGCAGGACAATATAAAGCGCACTTTATCTCATTACTATAGATCTTAGACAATACTTCTTTGTAAGACAACAACTGCTCTGCATGTTTGTGCTTTTGCCTGCTAATAAACCCTTCTATCGACTCATCATCTGCCTTAACGGCAGTTTTAAAATCAATAATCCATAGTGTATCTTCATCAATAAATAAACGATCTACAACAATATTGCCATTTTCAGTTATAAATTCAGCTTCAACTTGAGTTGATACTCTTGTCTTGAATAGCCATTCAAACTTTGTGTCTTGATAAGTGTTATCTAGCATACTAATAATAAAGTCAATACTTTCAACAATATCAGTATCACCAAAACCCATAGATACTAGCTTAGACTCTATACTTGATCTATCTGGACTTAACTCCCCAAGTTCGTAATACTGATGTAACAAGGTTCCAAGCAAGCTTTTGAATAACACATCAGTGCTTAATTGATAATCAATTTTCTCAGAACTGTTATCAATAATACTGTCTGATGTTAATAACTTGGCATGGCGCAAAAGTTTTGATGCTATGCGCTCAGATTTATTATTAACTATAGATCTTCTACATTATCAAACTTGTGCCTATATTTAGGCAGCAACAACTTTAAGAAAGTTTTAGAGTGAGCATTTTTTTGTTTATTCACAGACCCAAGCAAGTGTATTTTCTTCTTAGCTCGAGTCATAGCAACATACAAAAGTCGCATTATTTCAAATGCATCCTGCTGTGATTCTATATATTTCAGATAATTATAAGTATTACTCTCATTGCTAGCAGTGCAAGACTTTATTGGCGCCATTAATAGAGACTGATCAGCAAACTCCTGCATATGAATAATTGGTGGCTTGTTATTCTGTGGCGCTCTACCAAGCCCTGGAATAATTACCTCATCAAACTCCAAACCCTTGGACTCATGAATAGTCATAAGTTTTATCTTTGCCTTTTTACTTGGGGCATACAGCTCATCCAACACTGATTCTATAGTTTCAATATTAAGCATTTCTCTGGACTCACAATTATCAATAATGCCTAAAAACATCTCCTTAATCATTGTATTTTGTACCGATAATGATTGCTTAGGAAGAAGTCTATCAATTGCACAAGTCAGCAGCTCAACGAAGCCAAATCTAGATTGATTGTTAATAACATCAATAAGTGATTCAACAATATGCAAAGCTCTTGTCTTTCCATCGTCACTAAGTTTTTGCAAAACCTTCTTATCATTTAACTGTTCAAAAATTGTCACACTATCATCTTGTGACAAAACCAACAAATCATCAAGCAATAGTCCGCACCAAGGTGCCCGCAAAATACTTAACCACGATAATTTATCGCCCAAATTAAGTAATGCTTTTGTTAAAGACATTAAATCTCGAGTAAACATATTATCTTTAAGTGCTGAGGTTTTTAGCGCCTCAAATTCAATATTATTTTGCTTTAAAGCTATAACAATATCCAATAAATGTGACCTATTTCTAACCAAAACCGCAACTTCACTTGTTGAAGTATTACTAATGCTAGATTTAATAATATCTATAACTTGTCGGGCCTCGGACTCATATTGTTTTTCTGCAAATGGATAAAATTTAATTGCGTTATTGTACTTATCATCAGCATTTGCAATAGAATGTGAATATACAATCGAGCCCTTGTAAACATCTTCCTCTGCTGGAAATATTGAATCAAAGATTTCATTATTACCCTCAACTATGCTTTTAGATGAGCGAAAGTTTGTTGTTAGCTGTATTGAAATTGGCTTAATATCAGCAATTCCGTATTGCTTTACCTGTAAGAACAATCCCACTTGTGACTGTCTAAATCTATAAATAGATTGCATTGGATCACCAACCAAAAACAAGGTTTTTCCATCATTTGCCTGCCAATTGCTAACTAGCTTTCCAATTAGTCCGAATTGAGAGACAGATGTATCTTGAAACTCATCAATAAGAATATGCTCAATCTTATAATCTAAAAATAAAGCGACATCACTAGCACCATACTCGCTCTGAGTATCCAAGGCTTTATCTGCATCTAGTGCCACTTGAATAAAATCATGCGTCTGTCCATCTTCAAACAAAACATTTAACTGAGCAACAGCTAGCTTTAACACTGCAGCTATATTTTGTAATGTCTCGGTATGCTTGTTAGAAAAGTCGACATCTGGCAACAGCTCAACATTTGCTAATAGCTCTACAAAACCACTCTTATCAGCCAAGGTATTCAAAATATCAATAAACTCCTGCTTTTGTACTTTTAACTCTGCAGGAAATCCATTGTTTTTATTGATACTCTTACGTAATTTATTGTCAGTAGTAAGGCAAATTGACCTTAGGTTTTTCCAAAAAATTAATGATTCAGACTCTACACCAGGGGTATTCTGTATTTGCGCATATTCTGGCTTGGTGTTACAACTTAATAATTCAAAAAATCGTCTGTCAAGGCAGTCATCTGCTGCAATCTTTAACAACCCTAGATGTTGGGAGATAATGCTTTTGGCGCTATCTTGCAATACTTTTGTATCTATTGAGTTGTGCCGATAAAGCTTTGGAAGCCACTGATCACGTTTTTCAAGCATGCTTACAATAAGACTATAAAATCTTTCAACATTATTATCTAGATAAAGCAATAATGGCTGAATAATATCTTTATATTCAGCATCATCAATTGCCAGTAGGGTTTGCTCTGCAGCCTGCCTATATACTTTATTGCGCTCCCAATTTTGGGAAATTATTTGCTTAGGAACTAATTGTGATCTTGTTGGGTAACGACTGGTTATCAAGCTCGATAAGCCGTCAATGGTAGATATTTTAAGACGACTTGGGGTGGTTAATATTTGCCAATTATTTTGTATAGACCTACTCATTACTGTACAAGCTAAATCGTAAGTTGTTTGTTTGTATACTTCTTCAGGTCTTTTGTCACTTGTTGACTGTAAAGACTCAATAACTCTAGTTTTAAGCTCACTGACTGCTTTTTTAGTAAATGTCATAGCTATGACATTTTCTGGATTAGTACAGGTAGATAAAAGCTTTAAATATCGTTGAGTTAATAGTTCGGTTTTTCCAGCTCCTGCAGGAGCTTGAACAATATAAGATTGCGTAATGTCTAGTGCTTTTTCTCTTTGCCTTTGATCATTCACATTGATTCTGGGGCACTAACACCCAACAGATTGAGGCCGTTTGCAATTACTTGTTTGACTGCAGTAATCAACATAAGTCTTGAGTTGCGCAATTTGATATCCTCAACTAAAAACTCACTACTGTTGTAATAACTATGAAAAACTCCAGCAAGCTCACGCAAATAATAAGCCAAAATGTGTGGCTCGTAATTAATTGCTGACGCATGTAGAACATCTTTATAACGATTAAGCTCTTTAATTAACAGTGCTTCATTGTCATTATCTAGCAATGACAAGTCTACACCTGCGGTGTTATCACTTGCTTGCTTTATTACTGAGCAGATTCTAGCATATGCATATTGAATATAGAAAACTGGATTCTCATTAGTTTTAGATTTTGCCAAGTCCAAGTCAAAATCCATATGCTGCTCTGATTTGCGCAAAATATAGAAAAATCGCGCTGCATCATTGCCGACTTCGTTGCGCAATTCTTCCAAAGTTACAAATGAACCGCTACGAGTAGACATCGCTACTTTTTCACCGCCACGGTATAGGTTGGCAAACTGTACAAGTAAAATTTCTAACTTATCAGCCTTGTGTCCTAATGCTGTGACTGACGCCTTAACACGAGCTATATAGCCATGATGATCAGCACCCCAGATATTGATAATTTTGTCATATCCACGTTCAAATTTTTCTAAATGATAGGCAATATCTGAAGCAAAGTATGTGTGAACACCATTATCTCTAACCACAACACGATCTTTTTCATCGCCGAAATCAGTAGTTTTAAACCATAGGGCCCCGTCTTTCTCGTATATATTTCCAGATTCTTGTAGAGACTTCACTGTTGTTTGTGAAAGACCACTATCAACTAATGACTGCTCAGAGAACCACTGTTGGTACTCAACTCCAAATTCAGCCAAATCATCCTTAATGCCAGATAAGATGTTATTAATAGATAAATCAAATACTTTTTTATAATCACTATCAAGAGCTTTCTTGCAATTAGCAATCAAGTCATCAATGTGTTTTTCTTTATCGCCACCATCTTTTTCATCAGCATATACGCCTGAAAAAATATCTAATTTTTCAACGTCACTAATTTTCTTAGCAATGTCGAAAATATAATCACCCTTATAGCCATTATCTGGAAATTTATCAGTTTCAATATAACGTAAGTAAACCGATGTAGCCAAGATATCCATCTGTCGCCCGGCATCATTTACATAGTATTCGTTGTCAACTTTAAAACCAATGGCTTGCAATAGATTAGAAACTGTTGCTCCATACGCTGCACCACGTCCATGGCCAACATGCAGTGGCCCAGTAGGATTTGCAGAAACAAATTCCAACAAAACTTTTTGGCCGTCGCCAAACTTAGAAAGACCAAAATTATTGGTCTGATCAAGTATTTGCTCTACAACTTTAGTGTTGGAATCTTGAGACATAAAGAAATTAATAAATCCTGGCCCAGCAATTTGCACCTGCTTAACATGCTCACTGTTTTCTATTTTGGCAACAATCTTCTCTGCCAATACTTTTGGGGAGCACCTTGCCTGCTTAGACAATACCATAGCTATATTGGTAGCAAAATCACCTTGAGACTTATCTTTAGAATGATCAATACGAATGACATCTATAGATGCAGGAAGCACGCCATCGGCTACCAATAAATCTAGACTATGTTTTAGTAATTCTTGTAATTGTTCTTTCATTAGTGTGCCTCTTGCCACGAACTGCCAATACCAACATCCACCTTAAGCGGGATATTCAATTGGTGGGTATTTTCCATTAATTCTTGTATTTTATTAGCAAACTCATCAGCTTTTGATGAATTAACCTCGAACACCAATTCATCATGCACTTGCATAATCATTTTTATATCTTGGTTATCATCGCCAATCCACTGATATATATCAAACATGGCTTTTTTAATTATGTCTGCAGATGATCCTTGCATAGGAGCATTAATTGCTGTTCTAAGTGCATGCTGCTGTAGCATCTTATTTTTGTGATTAACTTGTGGCAAGTACAGGCGTCTACCCATAATAGTCTCAACATAGCCCTGAGTTTTGGCAGATTCTTTAATATTTTCCATATACGTAGCAACACCAGGGTAGTTTTCAAAATATGCATCAATATATTGCTTGGCTTGTGTTCTTGATACATCAATCTGCTTAGCTAGTCCAAACGCACTCATGCCATAAATTAAGCCAAAATTAATCGCCTTGGCACGACGGCGATGATCCTTAGTTATCTCATCAGCGGTCACATTAAAGATTTCACTAGCTGTGGCACTATGCACATCAACATCATTGTTAAATGCCTTTAATAAATTCTCATCTGCAGATATATGCGCCATAATTCTCAACTCAATCTGTGAGTAATCAGCAGCAATAATAACATTACCCTTACTAGCAACAAACGCACCTCTAATGCGTGCGCCAATATCTGTGCGAATTGGGATGTTTTGCAGGTTTGGGTTTGAAGATGACAAGCGTCCAGTGGCCGTTACCGCCTGATGGTATGAGGTATGAAGCCTCTTAGGTTTTAAGATCTATTTGTTTTGGCAATGCCTCAAGGTAGGTTGAGTTAAGCTTAGTTAAGGTTCTGTAGCTTAATATTAAATCCACCAAAGGATGATCTAGTAGCTTTAATGCTTCTTCATTGGTTGATGGGGCGCCTTTGGGAGTTTTTTTCTTTGCCTCTAGCCCCAGGCCTTCTTCTGAGAATAAAATCTGTTGAATTTGTTTCGGTGACTCTAAATTAAACACATCTCCAGCTGTTGCAAACGCCTGAGACTGAATATCTTTCATTTGCCCAATAACATCTAATTGCTGAGAGTTAAGTAGTGCGCTGTCAATCTCAACACCATTACGCTCCATACGCAACAAAACTTTAACAAGTGGCAGTTCTATATTTTGATAAAGCTTAGCTAGTTTTGGATATTGAGCAATATTCTCATCCAGTATTTTATTAAGCAAATCTGTAACTATAACGTCTTCACAAGCATACGGAAAGGCATCATCTATATTTACTTGATTAAAAGTAATTTGCTTTTTACCTTTGCCAGCAATATCAGCAAAATGAATGGTTTTGTGACCTAAGTAATGCTCGCTCAAGTCATCCATATTGTGTCTAGTTGCAACTGAATTTAAACTATAAGACTTCACCATAGTGTCGTCAGTAATTCCATTTAGCTCAACATTGTAATTTGCCAAAATATGGGCATCATATTTAAGATTTTGACCAATCTTGCCAATCGAATCATCCTGCAAGATTGGTATTAGCGCATTAAGCACATAGTCAAAATCTAGTTGTTTTGGAGCATCTAAATAGTCATGGGCAACTGGAATATAGAAGCTATCATTATCGATTAAAAATACCCATCCTACAATCCTAGCGTTCATATAATCAAGCGACGAAGTTTCTAGATCAAATACAAATGTTTTGGAGTTTTTTAATCTAACAACTACAGCATCAAACTTCTCTTGGCTTAGTACTAGCGTTTGTGAATAATTATTGAGCATGTCAATGTCATCACTAATTATCTCATTAACCTCGGCTTTGCCAATATTTTCTTGTATCTCAACTGGCACATCACCAAGTTGCTTGAGCCACATAGCAAAACCATATTGCTGATACAAACTTGCAAGCTTAGCGTGGTCTTGGCCTGGCTCAACATCTAGAATATTACATGGCAATTCAACATCAAACTTAAGCTCAACTAATTTGTGTGACAAGTCTAGCATTTCAAAACTATTGCGTAGCTTCTCGCCAACCTTGCCCTTAATCTGATCAGAGTTCTTCTTAACTCCAGTAATATTATTATAGGACTGCAGCCATTTAACGGCAGTTTTAGGTCCTACACTTGGAACACCAGGAATGTTATCTGCACTATCACCAGTAAGCGCCAAAAGATCCATAATTTGATTTGGAGCTACACCCATTTTTTCAATTACTGCGTTGTGATCATATAAATTACCCTTCATATCCAACTGAGTTATATTGTTACTTACCAATTGCATCAGGTCTTTATCACCACTAGCAATAATGGTTTTAATTCTGTTTTCCTCTGCGCAGCGACTAAGTGTAGCAATAACATCATCAGCCTCAACATTAGGTACACACATAAAGTGAAAACCCATAGCTCTAACAATTTCATACAAAGGCTCAATCTGCATAATTAGATCACTATCAGCAGGCTTCCTATGCGCTTTGTATTCCGGGTAAATGTCGTGTCTAAAATTCTTACCTTTGGCATCAAATATAGTTATTATTTTTGCTTGAGGATACTGATTCTGCAAACGTTTAATGGCATTAATAACACCGAACATAGCACCAGTTGGAAAGCCATCTTTATTGGTTAAATTTTGTGATAGTGTAGAAAAATAAGCTCGGAATAAAAAAGCCGAGCCATCCATTAAAATTAGCTTGTGTGACATAGATCAGATTTTACATTAAAGCATTATTAAGGGCATCTCTAAAAAACCTTATACAAGATAAAGCTTGATGCTTATTTTCAGGGTATAAAATAACGCATATATTTCCTATTTAGTCAATAATGTCAGAAGTACTCATTAGTGCCAACAATATCAGCCTTAAGCATAACACCAAGAGTGTACTTGATAATGTTAGCTTTGATATTAAAGCCGGTGAATTTATTACTCTTATTGGGCCGAATGGTGCAGGCAAAAGTTCACTAATAAAGATCCTTCTGGGACTTATTAAGCCTGATAGTGGCAGTATAAAAAAATCCAAAAATATTAGACTTGGATACACTCCACAAAAATTCATTCCTAATGAATTTATCCCAATCTCAGTTATTGATTTTCTGAAATTAAATCAAAAAACTAGTATTGACTTTCTACTTAAAATATCCAAACTTACTGGCATTGAAGTCTTACTAAGTTCCTCTCTGAAAGACTTGTCTGGTGGAGAAATGCAGCGCGTATTACTCGCTAGAGCACTACTTAGTAAGCCCAATATTCTGATTCTTGATGAGCCAGCTCAGAATTTAGATGTGAATGGACAAATGCATTTATACAAGCTTATTCAAGACATTCATCAGCAACAAGAGTGTGCGATACTTATGGTTTCACACGACTTACACAGGGTCATGAAGGAGTCAACACAGGTTTTATGCCTATATCATCATATATGCTGTATGGGGCAGCCTGAGTCTATATTGCAAGACTCTAGTTTTAATGATTTGTTTGCCGATCAAATGGATGAACTAATGGCAACTTATGAACACCACCATAACCATTGTCATGAAAGCTAGGGATTACTTAGCAAACATCTTGGCCGATGATCTTTGCAAGAAATCGCCTTTAGTGGCCTCCACTATTACATCCCATCTACCTTTGAATGGCAATTTGATTTGTGCCTGATATACGCCCGATGCATCGGGAGACATAGTTTTTGAAAAATCAAACTTTCTCTCTAATGGGCGGTAAAAATATATAACCATTTTTGCATCAGTAAAAACTTTATCTTTTTGCATGCTTATAGCTTTATAAGTTTGCTCAACATTGTGAGCCACATCTTTAGGAATTTCTAAATTTAAACTCCAACCTTGTTGAGATAATAATTGTTTTTTGCTTAGAGTATCGCCATAACGCTCGCCACTCAAATAAGCATCCTCAACTACTAACCCAGGATGTGTTTCTAAGGCGGTAATAATTCTATATCCAGTTGCTATAACCAAAATTAAAAACAATGCCAACATTGACATCATAATTGGAGATTTGTGAATTGTCATTTCATACTCTTATGGGTAAAGAATGAGGTTTCATATTCTAAAGTAGACTGCGCACCTTTAACCACAAAGACCACATCATTGTCGTCACCAACATTTTTTTCATACGCGTTCAAATATACATAAATAGATTTCACATTGCCTGTTGGTATTATTACTGTATTTAACTTATTGATCGACTTAAGGTCTTTTATCTCACTTTTAAAACTAATTTCTACTGGCATTTCTTGATCGGTTTTGTTCATTACCTTAAGTTCATACTTGTTACGAATAGACCTGTCTGATAACTGCACAAATAATGGCTGTCTATCATGCAAAACCTTAAGGTCCATTGCTGCAATATTAAGCATTCCATATACTAACACTGATAATAAAATAAACAATGTCAAAGAATAAACAACCAGCCTTGGACGCTTGTACAGGCTCTCAACTGGTTTGTTAAATTTCATTTCAGTTAATGATGTGTAACGAATCAGACCTTTTGGCTTACCAACTTTTTCCATCACTGCATCACAAGCATCTATACAAAGACCGCAAGTTATACAACCGTATTCTTGACCCTTGCGAATGTCAACTCCAGTTGGACATACTGCTACACACTGATTACAATCAATACAATCGCCAAAACCTTCGACAAACCTGCCTTTTTTCAATTTGCCACGGTCCTCACCGCGATAGTGATCATAGGTTGGCATAATACTTTGTTCATCGCACATTGCGCCCTGGATACGTGCGTAAGGACAGATCCACATGCACGATTGTTCACGCATAAAACCTGCAAATACATAAGCTCCTATAGCAATAATTGCAGTAATTACTGCAGTTGTAGAGGTAATATCACCACTAAAATACTCGGACCAAGTGACCCCAAAATACAACATCCAGGTAATACCAGAGAACAATGCAATAGCAATCCAAATAATATGCTTGGTTAATTTAATTCCAAGCTTGCTAGGTCCCCACGGGGCTTTTTCCAGCTTTCTACGCTTAACCGGAGCGCCCTCTACCCAATCTTCAACCTTGGTGAAAATATCGGTCCAAATAGTTTGGAAACAAAAATAACCACAGAAAGCCCTACCAAGAACAGCTGTCATTGCTGCTAATAAAATTGCCAAGAATAACAATACCATTGTTAGCATCCAGATATCTTGTGGGAATACGGTTATATCAAATAAATGATACTGTCTTTTGTCCATATCAAACAAAACTGCTTGCCTACCATTCCAAGTTATATAAGGACCAATGAAAAATGGTGACCATACCGCAATTGCTAACCACTTGAGATTTCTAAACTTGCCGCCCATACGTTTGGCGTGAATAGTGCTTTCACCCAGGTTTTGTACCCACTGCTCACCTTCTTCGTATATATTGTCTACTTGGATATTTTTATCCGTCATAACTATCTCTTATAACCATTATTGCCAAACGCGCATATCATATCATTAATCGTGATTTTTTTCTTAATATAAGTCAAGATGAGCATTATATTCATAGTGTTATACAAAGTATTGATAAAATGAAATTTATTAGTACATACAATCTATAAAAACGACTAACAAACAAATTCATATAGTTTTTCACGCCGAATGAATCTTGCCAAGTACAAGCAAAACTCCACTCTGATATAATGTCTACTTTTTTTCAACACAATTAAACATGAAAGATATTATCGAAGCAGCTTTTGAAGATAGAGCTAACATCAACCCAGAATCAGCAAGCACTGAAGTAAAGCAAGCAGTAGCTGAGGCAATTCAAATGCTTGACTCAGGACAAGCGCGTGTTGCCGAGCAAAAAGGCGTTGGTGACTGGGTGGTAAACGAATGGCTTAAAAAAGCAGTTTTACTATCTTTTAGACTAGAGAACAATGCGCCTATGCAGGGTGGTTTTACTCAATATTACGACAAAGTTCCGTCAAAATTTGCAGATATGTCAGCTGAGGATTTTAATACAGCAGGTGTACGCGTAGTGCCTCCGGCAAGCGCCCGTCGAGGCTCTTTTATAGCTAAAGATACTGTACTTATGCCAAGCTATGTAAACATTGGAGCGTATGTTGATTCTGGAACAATGGTAGATACATGGGCAACAGTTGGCTCATGTGCACAAATCGGAAAAAATGTTCACCTTTCAGGTGGTGTTGGCATTGGTGGTGTTCTAGAGCCTCTGCAGGCAGCTCCAACTATTATTGAGGACAATTGTTTTATCGGTGCAAGATCAGAAGTAGTAGAAGGTGTAATTGTTGAGGAAGGCGCGGTAATTTCAATGGGTGTTTACATTGGTCAATCAACTAAGATTTTCAATCGTGAAACTGGTGAATTCTCTTATGGTCGTATTCCAGCAGGCTCTGTTGTGGTATCAGGCAACCTACCATCTAAAGATGGAGCTTACTCACTATACTGTG
>FUWD013230800.1_pt1 | contig 13579 bp, 16 predicted proteins | sample 1063281 | NCBI WGS metagenome assembly FUWD01 (sample SAMEA79048168, study PRJEB19326) | metagenome | biome: marine
GTAATGATTGTTTTTAAAGAATACGCATTAGCTAATAAAGTGACTGCGATATGTGAAGTCTTTCAAGGTAAGGACGTTGAAAGAAAAGACAAGGCTTTTATTAAATTAGGATTTAAAGTTATCGGAGGAACTTATATAGTCAATGGGTAGTATTTTCAAACCAAACACAACTGTAGTACAGGCACCATCGCAGTCATCGACTAGCTATGATATTCCTGCTTACTTTAAAGAAATTCAAGAACGAACTTTAAGACGAGGAGAACAAGAGTTCGATAAACCATATCAAGGTTTCACTGGTCAACGTATAGCTCAATTAGATCCTATGGAAACACAAGCTGCTGGTATATATCAAAATCAAATTTTACCTCAATCAGGACAACTTGCTGCAATAGGTGCTCAAACTTATGATGCTAATACTGCTGCCACTTATGCTAATCCTTATGAGAATCAAGTTATCTCAGGAGCTTTAGGAGATTTACAAGAAGCTTATGGTCAAACTCAAAAAGGAATGACTGCACAAGCTATTGGTGCTGGAGCTTTTGGTGGAGAAAGACAAGGCATAGAAAATGTATTAGGAAGAGAAAGATATTTAGATACAGTAGGAGATACATCAGCAAGATTAAGACAAGCTGGTTTTGAATCAGGTGCAAGTAGATTTATGCAAGATAGAGCAGCACAATTACAATCTGCTCAATCTCAAATAGGAGCTTTAGGACAATCAGCAGCAGGACTTGCTGGCTTCGGAACTCAAGCTCGTGGTATACAACAAGCTGGACTTGCAGAAGGATATCGTGACTTTATAGAAGAAAGAGAATATGCAGGTGGACAAGTTAAACAAATGATTGGTGCTTTATCAGGAGCTCCTATAAGAAGTTATGGAGAAGAAAGATCAGGATCAGTTGGAACACCAGTAGCTGGACCAAGTACCTTTGGTCAAGTTGCAGGAGCATTCACAGCTTATAACTCTGACATAAGATTAAAAGATGATATTAATTTAATTGGTAAATCTCCATCAGGAATTAACATTTACACATTTAAGTATAAAGGCGATGATAAAAAATACCAAGGTGTTATGGCTCATCAAGTTCCTCATGCTTCTATTGTTAATGATGAAGGTTATCTAATGGTAGATTACAATAAACTCGATGTAGAGTTTAAGGAGATATAATGGCTTTAGAATTTGCACAAACAGATGAAGGTCCTCAAAAATTATCTTTTAGTAAAGATCAAGAAAGTAAATTTACTGAATCGGATAAAGCAGAACTAAAATCTATGAGAGATAAAGGTTATCTTACTTCTAAAGAATCCGAAATGGATATTAAAAAGTATTCAGGTCCAGAAACTTATATTGGAGAAGATGGTAAAGAATATTTAACACCGGGTATAAAACAAGATGAAGAAGTAGTTAATGAACAAGAAGTAATTAAAACTAAAGATGGTAAGTTTTCTATTGATATAATGGGAGCTTTATCTAATGTAGGAAATGTTGCAGGATCTGCTTTATCTAGTATAGGAGATTCCGCATCCGCTTTTGTTCAAGGTGTAGGATCAAATCTTTCTGCAATAGCAGAAGCTGTTCCTAATAAAATAGAAGAAATTGCCTCTGATCCTACAAAGAAAAAGAATTTTATGAGAGGTCTAGAAATTATAAATGCTTCTTCTGGTATAAGACCTATAGGTCAAGCTAAGTCAACTTTTGGAGCTATTAGTGAAGGATTACTTAAAGCTGAAAAAGGATTCATTGCTACAGATTTAGCAAAATTAAAAGCAATAAATTCTAAAAAATCTGCAAGTTATATGTCTGGTAAAGAAAAAGCTTTATCTGATACTTATAAAAATTATGCTGATGATTTTGAAGCAGCAAGAAAAAATTATGCATCTATTGATACTCGATTTAATGAAGTATACAAATTAGCTAAAAAAGGAATAGAACCACCTACTGGTATAATATCAGCTACTTTTGCTCCTTTAGAAAAAGTAATAAATGAATTAGGTTTAAGTGAAAAAGCAGATAGTCTTTTAAAATCAATTGGAGAAAATAAAGAAACAGGTTTGACAAGAGAACAATCTATTGTTTTTAAAGAAATATTTGGAGCTGCTACTAAAAGACAAATTGTAGGTCAAGTAAAAGAATTATATCCTGTATCAAACAAAGATATAGAAATATTACTTCAAACTGTTGGAGATATAAATACAAGTCCTATTGCATTAAGAGCAATGGTTGCTGCTGAAAAAGCAGCTAAAGAAATTAATGATGTAGCTTTTAAGAAATCTTATGATATTGCTTTTGCTGGAGAAGGTAATGCTAATTTTAAAGCAGAATCACAAGACGCTGCTGCTGCAGAATTAGCTAAATTATATAAAGATCAAGTAAAACCAGAAACTTTAATTGAACTTTATGGAAGTTCAGAAAACCCTACAGCTTTTCAAATAGTAAATGCTAAATATCATCAAGATTTACAACCTGTATATAAAGATCAAGAAGAAGCAGGTGGATTCTTTGAAATATTTAAAGCAAGACAAATTGCAGGAGAAGAAAATGCAGCAAAAATATTAGATGATATTTTAAAAGAAGAAGCAATAAAAGATTTACCAGATATACCTTTACCTCAATAATGATATGGCAGAACTTAATGAAACTCAAAAAAATAAAGTTAATAGACTTATTACTGAACTTGAAGTAGATCAAGAAACAGCAATAGGTTTAGTTGACGGTACTATAAAAAAAGAAGATTATCTCGCAACTCGGAAATTAAAAAAATCAGAAGAAGTTACTCAAACAACAGACGGTAAATCATTTTTAGAAAATGAAGGCTATGATGTAAATTTAGCTATCGAAACTAATAAAAGAATAAAAGCAAAAAAAAATGTTACTGCTAATTCTGCGGCAGCACAAGATCCATCTGGTGAGAGTACTTATTTAGATGAATATACTCCTTCTAAAGCTGACTTAGTAAATTTATCAGGAGTTACTACTGATAAAGATAAAGAGTTACCTACTTCAATCAGAACTAAATTAAGTTTTGCTGTAGGAAAAGATGATCTTACTCTACTTGATGCTAAAAATTATATAAAGAATATTTAATAGATGATAAAAATTTGATAAAGATTTAGTTAGTTCTTTAGATGATAAAATTAAATTTAAATATCAAAAAGTTGGTGGAAAAGATGGAAATAATTCTTATCAAGTTTTAGTTTATAAAACTCCTAAAGAACTAGGAGGAGATGAAAAATGGGTTGCAGCTAATACTCCTAGTCTTATTCCTAACTTAGTGATTTAGAGCAATAAGTGGAGATGTTTTACCTATTGCAACCGCAGTTACTGGAGCAGTTTTTGGAAGTGCCGGGGGTCCTTATGGTATAGCTGGAGGGTCTGCTGGTGGAACTTATTTAGGTGACTTTCAAAAATTATATATTGGAAGAAAATGGATGGATTTAAATCAAGACATGACAGATAAAGAATTTACTGACTATGCACAAAAACAAGCCATTATTATGGCAGGTGTTGATTTAGTTTTAACTCCAGCAATGTTATTTGCTGGATCAGCAATTAAAAGAACAGTTATGGAAACTGCTAAAGATAGATTATCTTATGATTCTGTTAAGAAAATATTAAATGGAGAAATTAAATTTGATGATGCTATAATAAAAGATATAGAAGTTGCTCGAAATAAATTAATAGAATTAGGAGTTCCTAAAGATTTAGCAGACGAATATACAGCTTTATCAGTAGCAAGAGCTATACCAGAATCAGGGATTATAGAAAAAGGAACGAAAGAAGATTTAATTTATTCTAAAAAATTAAAAGAGTTAGAAAAAAAATTAACAGTAGCTAAAGTAGAAAATAAAGTAATTCAAAAACTATCAGGATTAGATGAAGTAAATATATCTCCTAGAGTAAAAGATGATCTAGTAACTAAAATAGGAGATGAAGTAAAAGAAGTAAGAAGATTAGAAATAGAAGCTGCAGAAAATGAAATAAGATCAGCAGAAGATATTGTAAGTAAAAATTGGGAAGAAAATTTTCTAAAACCTGAAGTAAGAGCTTTAGATGATTTAGGAGTTGTCTTTAATGATTTACAAACTAATCTTAAAACTTTGTGGAATACAGCTGATGATGTAATTAGAAAAGAAGCTGATAATCTTCCAGTAAGCATTAAATCTAAAGAAACAACAAAAGTTGCAAATAAATTATTAAAAGATTTAGATGTTAAATTAATTGACAAAAAACCTAAACTTAAAAATGGTAAAAATTCAACAGTAGAAGAAATAAAACAATATAATAAAAAACTAGCTGAATGGGAAAATGTAAATAAATTTGGTAGTTTTCTTTCAGTTGAAGGAAACATAATATCACAAAGTGCAGCCATTAAAATTATTAAAAATGGAATATTTCAACTTTCTAACAATGTAAATATAACTTATAAAAAGCTAGTGGGTGGAGAGCTTTCATTTTAAATGCTGAACAAATTTAAGTTTGGATCTTAATACTAAAATCTTTTAACAAAGCAAAAGGAATATTTCAAGATGCTATGGATGATGCCGTAATTTCTTCTGGAAATACAAGAGCAATTAATGCAAATCAATCAATAAAAGATTTGGTAAATAATTATCAAGGTTCTGCTATTACTAAATTTGCAGATGAATTTATGATTGGATTAAAACGTGATGGTGGATTTAATGTTAAACTTCCTGGAAATCAAAAAATATTTTAATTCTTTTATAGATGATACTCCTGCTAGTTTAAACAACTCTGCTAAATTAGGTAATATATTAAACCTAGAAGCTCTTACTACAAAAGGTGATATTAAAGGAACATTGGTTAAACAACAAGACATTAATAAAATAACTAATGCTTTATATGAAAACTATTATAATAAAGTAATTCCTAAAAGAGTTAATGGAAAATTACAAAAATCAGAAATGTCTCATGATGAATTTATAAAAAAATATGGAAAAAATTATAATTTAATATTAGGAAATAAAACTTATAAAAAATTTGCTAGTTCTAATAAAAACGCAATGGATACTTTTCAAAAGTCTGTAGATTTTCAAAGCGAAACCATTAATGCAATTTCTAGAGATTTACCAGGCCTTGTTCCTTCTGTTATTCAAAAAGATAATACTCAAGCTGTAGTAAAACATTTATTTTCTCGTATGAGAACTAATGATGTAGGTGCTTTAGTAAAAAATTTAGAAAAAATAAATCCTCTTTTATTAAAAAATATAAGAACTGTTTTTTTAGATGATTTTATACTTGCAACTAAACCTAATGGAGTAATGAGTGGTAGAGCTTTAGATAATTTTATAACAGAATATAAACCTGTCCTTGATGAGTTATATAGTAAAGAATTTACAATGGCATATAGAGATATTGCTAAAGGTTTAAGAGCAATTGAAGATACAATGGCTCCTGCTGGCACACCGGGTGCTGTTAGTTTAACAGAACAAGCTAATAGATTTGGATTATTAATTGATATATTTGCAGGTCCTCTAAATCATAAAAGATTAATTTTAAATAGAGTAGCAAGAATACATGACAGTTTAGATATGGGTGGAGATAGTTTAGCTTTATTATTAGATTATAAAAAATTTATAGAAGCAGCAAAAAGTAAATTTTTAGGTGGAAACTATCCTAGAGCCTTGGATCAATTAGCTAATTCTAATAGTGTTAAATATAGAAGTTTATACAGATCATTTTGGGATGCTATAAAGAAAACAACAACATTAGGAAAATTTGGAAAATATGAAAAACCTCAAAATATTTTATATAATAGAATGAGTAAAAAAACAGCAACAGCATTAGAGATAGGTGAAGATGTAGGAGATACCGAAGAAGCATTTGCAAGTAGCGGATTAATTATGGGACAAAAGTTAGAAAAAGTAGAAAGTGATTATGATGTAGATCCAGCTGATTTGGCAAATCAAATAGGAAATACTTTAGGAATAACTATAAAAGATAAATCTTTTAAAGTTATAAATAAATTAGTTCAAGGTTTTAGAAAAGTTTCAAATTTAGGAAAAGAAGCAACTACAAAAGATTATGAAAAACAAGATTATGAAAAAAACAAACTCGTTAATTAATTCAACTTCAATTAGATTAAATAACCACGAGAAATTGTGTAGGATAATGCAAAAACAAACTCACGATAAAATGAATGACTTATCAAAACAAATTAATAGATTGGAAAAAATATTAGTTGGAGCAGCAGGCTTAATGATCTCATTACTAGGTGCTGGCTTGATTCAATTAATGGGCTAATGCTTCAAAAGAATAAAGGTTGTCTTTGTGAAAATATAGCAGTGTGTTGGTTACAAGAGAATGGTTACTTTGTATTTAAAGGTTGTCAAACTCAATCGGCTATAGATTTAATTGCCGTGCATCCAGTTACTTTAGAATATCAATATTTTGATGTTAAAATGAGTGGTAAAAGAAAAGACGGATCAGAAATCAATAGAGTTCCTAGGATTAAAGACAGTAGAATACAAATTTTGTCTGTAGACTTAGAAACAAAATTATGTAGAATAGTACCTAGAAGAAAAATATCATGGAGTTAAGAAAAAAAACAGAATTGATCGTAATACATTGTGCTGCAACAAAAGCATCAATGGATATAGGTGCGTCTGAAATTAGAAAATGGCATGTAGATGATAACGGCTGGGATGATATAGGTTACCATTATATTATTAAAAGAGATGGAACAATAGAGCCAGGAAGACCTGAAGCTTTTCAAGGAGCTCATGCACCTAGTGTTAATTCTAAAAGTATAGCTATATGTTTAATAGGAGGAATGGCAGAAGATGGTGGAGCTGAAAATAATTTTACTTTATTTCAATTCCTAACTTTAAAAGATTTAATTAATAGATTAGTTGCAAGTAATTCTAATATAAAAGAAATAGTAGGACACGGAGATATTCAAGACAATAAACCAAATTGTCCTGGATTTAATTTAAAAGAATGGTTGTACAAGGAGGACATTAATGTTGTTTAATTATATAAAAAAAATATCTTTTCTTAAAAATAGAATTATTTATTTTTTAGAATGTTTTGATAAAAATCAATGGGTTATCATTATAAGCTTATTAGTATTTTCAGTAATAATATGTGGTTAAATATTATAAGTGGAGCTTTTAAAGTAGGCGCTCATGTAATGAAAAATCGTCAACAAACTAAAATGTTGATTTCCGATGCTGAGAGAGTTCACGCTCAAAAAATGGCTAGTGGTGAAGTAGATTATCAAAAAGCTGTAATGAATAATAATAATCAAGGCTGGAAAGATGAGTTTGTTTTAATCTTAGTGTCAGCCCCTGTAATGTTATTAATCTGGTCTATCTTTTCAGATGATCCTGAAATTATGATTAAATTAGAAAAGTTTTTTGAACAATTTAATAATATGCCCTTTTGGTATCAAGCTTTATTTATTGGTGTAGTTTCAGCAATTTATGGTTTAAAAGGCGCTGATATAATGAAGAAACAAAAATGATAGATAAAATTGCATATAAATTTTTTAGTACAATGGATAATATTTGTGAATGGATCGCAACTAAATTAGCTGGCAAAAGATGTCAGTGTGGTAAAAAAAAGAAAAAATGATTAAATATTTTTTAGAAAAAATATATCATTACTCAACTTATTTAAGTTCATGGTCTTGGCAAAAATTATATAGTGATAGAGAAAAAAGTTACGGATATACTAAAGTTAAATAAATAACTCTTTCCATTCATCACCTGTTATTTGATCAGCTAGTTTCTTCTTAGTACTTAAAGCTTGTAGTATTTTTTCATCAATAGTATTAGGACAGACAAAATCTATATAAGTTACTTTATCAGTTTGGCCAATACGGTGGGCTCTATCTTCCGATTGAAGTCTTACCTCCATATCATAAGTATTATTAAAGTAGATAACAGTCTTAGCGGCAGTTAAAGTTAATCCGTAACCACCAGTTCTAGGTTGACCTACGAAGTATTTTATTTCTCCAGCTTGAAATCTTTCAACTATTTTTTGTCTTTCTTCTGATGGAGTATCTCCAAAGAAAGAAGCAACTTTACTAGCTCCATATTTTTTAGATAAAGTTTCTTGGATCAATTTAATTGAATTACGATAGGTCGCCCATATAATTACACCACCTTGAGTTTCATCTAACACATCTAGAAGTTCTTGAAGTCTAGAGTTAGGTCCTTTTATAACTTCTTCTGTTCCATCATCATATTTAATAAATCCACATAGGATCTGCTGTAATCTTAATAATCGTGTGATTACGAGAGGCGCAGTCACTAATTTCTCTTGTTCTAGTTCTAATATAGCTCTTTTTCGTAACGTGTGATACATGAGCTTCTGGTCCTTCGTCATGTCTATTTCTCTTTTCAGTCTTACTTTAGGAGGTAAATCTAAACATTCTTCTTTAGTTACTCTAAAACTATGCTTTTCTAAAATTTCTTGAAGTTCATCTAGTCTTTGATATTCTACTATCTCATCAAAGCTATGAGTAGCTGTTCTTCTTCTACGCATTACACAAAAAGCATTACGATAAGCATAGAAACTAGATTGAAATATAAACTCATCTAGGAAATGCATTTGAGCCCATAAGTCTAAAGGACCTTGGGTCACTGGAGTTCCAGTTAATATTCTTCTATACTTAGCAAGTTTTCCTAATTTTAAACAAGCTTTAGTTCTTCTTGCTGTTCTATTCTTTATATTACTACTTTCGTCTATCGTCCATAAACAATTAGAAGTATTTAATAATCTAGTTAAATAGTTTTTACCTTTATCTGTAGATAGAGCTTCAATATTAACAATAAAAAATTTTAATCGATGTGATGGATTTAAAAAAGTTAGTTAATATTTCTATATTAGATTTAGTTTCAGCTGGATTCCAAATACATATATCTGTAAAAGCTTTTACATCATCAGGCATATGTGCTTTAAATTCAGAAGCAACCCAGTTCCTATACACACCTTTAGGTGCTGATATGATAGCACAATTAATTTTACCTTGTCTATATAGATAAGCTATATTATCTATAATTACTTTAGACTTTCCTGTACCTTGTTCCATAAATAAAGCATAAGCTTCTCTATCTTTCGATTTTAAAAATACATCATACTGATGTTTAAAAGGTTTAGTTTTAAACTTATACTTTATAAAGTCATCGTCATTAATAAATTCAACTTGCATGTAATCTTTCTGTTTTCTAATTATAATTTTACTTTATATAACTTTTAATATATAAGTAAATAATAAAAATAAGAAAGGAGAACATTATGGCTAAAGTTTACATAGTGCAAGAAAACCCTAACGTAAATGTTATTGGTGCCGCCCGTTTTGGTGAACTAATACCAATGCTACCACCTGGAAGACAAATTACACTTTCATCTCAACCAGTAGTTAAATTACTTTCTAAAAAGTTGAATGATTTTTGTGATGACGACTTTTTATTAGCGATGGGAGATCCCGTTGCTATTGCGATTGCGTCAATGGTTGCAGGAGAGTTTAATAACGGAAAAGTTAATATGTTAAAATGGGATAGAGAAAATCAATGTTACTATAACGTACCTATTGATATCTTTATGAGAGGAGATGGTAATGAGTAAAGAAACTTGGATTTTCGATTCAGTTGAAAAACACAAAGCTAAAGAAAGTTTACCAGTAGTAGGACTAGAAGTAGTTACAGCTATTGGAAATAAACTTATTAAGAAAAAGAAAAATCTTATGGAAGAGGAAGAAAGATTAAAAATCTTGAAAGCTCAAATTCGTGAGATTGAAGAAAAAGAATTACCGGATGCTATGGCATCATGTAATGGAATGACTAGATTTGATTTAAAAGATGGAAGTCAAATCACAGTTAAAGACGATATATTCTGTTCTATCCGAGCTGATGTTAAAGCAGATGCTTTAAAATGGTTAGAGGAGAATGGACATGCGGAACTAATTAAACATGATGTTAAAGTTAGTTTCCCTAAAGGCAAGTATGATCAGGCTGATAAGCTGATTGAGGTTTTATCTAAAAATTTTAAAGATATACCTTATGATGAAAAAGCAGACGTTCATTCAGGCACTTTAAAAGCTTGGGCCAAAGATCAATATAAATTAGGTCAGGAATTACCTGAAAATTTATTTAGTGTCTATGAAGCAAGCGTTGCTAAAATAAAACTCGGAAAGGAGAAATAATATGGCAGATAAACAAGTACAAGTTAAGTCTAGCACTGAAATCTCAATAGGAGATATCTCAAGTGATTTACTTATAAAAGCAGTTGGTAAAGGATTAGAAAATATATCTAATGATGATATTACTATTCCTAGATTAGCTGTCGTTCAAGCAGGCTCACCTCAAAGAAAGAAAAAAGATGAGAAGTATATAGATGGAGCTGAAGAAGGTCATATCTTTAATACAGTCAGCAATAAGTTATACGATGTTGAAGGTATTACAGTTATACCTTGTGGATATAGAAAATCCTATGTAGAGTGGGTACCTAGAGAAAGTGGCGGCGGATTAGTTGCTATTCACGATATGAAACCTGAAGGTACGACCGTGGATCCTAAAACTAAGAAATCATTTCTTGGCGAAAATCAAATAGTTGATACAGCTGAGCATTTTATCTTAATTAAAGGTGATGATTCATGGGAACCTGCAATTCTAACAATGACTTCTAGTAATCTTGGAGTTTCAAGAAAGTGGAATACACTTCTTAAAATGAAAAAGATTAATATAAAAGGTCAAATGGTAGATCCACCTTCATTTTTATATAAATTTAAATTATCTACAATCAATGCTGAAAATGATTTAGGTAGTTGGTTTAAATATAAAATAGAAGAACAAGGTCAGATTGATAGTAAAGATATCTTTACTCAAGCTGAAGCTCTTTCAGATTCAATAGGTCAAGGTAAAGTAAAAGGCTCTGATCCTATTGATACTGAAGTTGCTAGTACAGAATCATCAGGAGAGACAAGTAAATCTCCCTTTTAATTATGTTACCAGAAGATTTTTTTAGAATATTTCCTGGATTAAACCGAGCTTATGGCCAATTCTTTATAACAGAAAGAAAAGGTCCTAAGCTTGATGGCTATGGAAAGACTATAAGAGAATCATATAACGCAGAGTTATGGAAAGAACACCTAGATGGTAAAACTGGTCTAGGTGTTATTCCAATAGATGAAAATAATCAATGTAAATGGGCTTGTCTTGATGTAGATGATTACTCTGTTGATATAGAAAAAATTAGTAAACAGTTTGTTAAAAAGAATTTAATAGTTTGTAGATCAAAATCAGGTGGAGCACACATATTTATATTTACTAAAAAGCCAGTAAGTGCTTCTTCAATGATTAATAAATTAAAAGATATTGTTAAAAGATTTGGATTTGTAAAGTACGATTTAAGACCTCAACAAACTCAATTATTAAACAAAGAAGATGTAGGAAGTTGGCTTAACATGCCATACTTTGGAGGAGAACAATCAGATAGATATGCTCTATATGATGGTGAAGTACTTACTCCTGATCTTTTTGTTAAATGGGTAGATAAATTTGCTGTTGATAGTTTAGATGATATTGATTTAGGTTTCATTGAAAAGTTAAATAAATCAAATGAAATATTACCAGGTGGTCCGCCTTGTTTACAAGAGTTATTATCTCAAGGTCCTTTAGGAGAAGGTGGTAGAAATAATGGTCTATTTAATATAGGAGTTTATCTTAGAAAAAGATTTCCAGATGAATGGCAAGAAAAATTAGAAGAATATAATGACATACATCTTGATCCACCATTAAAACCTAGAGAATTTACATCAGTATTAAATAGTTTAGATAAAAAAACTTATAATTATAAATGTAAAGATTCACCTATTAATTCAGTTTGTAATAAAACTAAATGTTTAACACGTGAATTTGGTATAAATGATGAAGGAACTATGCCTATCTTAAATAGTATAACTAAAATATTAACTAATCCTCCTCAATATTTTTTAACTTTAAGTGAAAAGAAAGTAGGTCCTTTATCTAGTAAGCAAGTTTATAGCTTTATAGATTTTAAACAAGTTGTATTTGAAAATTTAGATATGTTACTTCCTAAAATAAATGACAGACTATGGACTGAAACAGTTAATGATTTAATGAGTAGAGTTATATCTGTAGAAGCACCTAAAGATAGTAGTAATGAAGGTCGTTTATTAGATTTATTAGAAAGATTTTGTACTGGTTCTACTTCATCTACAGAGATAGAAGATTTATTAAGAAGTAAAGCAATCATTCAAGAAACAATTACGGAGTTTAGAATAAATGATTTTATGGAATTTTTAGATAGGCATAGATTTAAAGAATTTAAATTACACGAAATTACTGCTTATCTAAAAAACTTAGGAGCAACTCATAGTGGTAAAAAAGTAAAAGGTAAATTTACTAATACTTGGTCTGTTCCTAATTTTCAAATGCAGACAGAAGAATTTAAACAACCAACAATAAATAAGGAGGCTTATGAATAAAGAAGAAGCAATAAATATTTTATTAGAACACGCAATAGATAGTTGTGAAAAAATTAAAATAAGAAAAGAGGGTGGTCATACAGAAGAAGTAGCTGATAGTTTAACAGCAGCAATTTTATTTTTAGAAAGAGATAGAAATAAAAATAAAGTTGATGCTAAAGTAGAAATAACAGGTATTCAATTTAATTTAAGTAAAGGGATATAATGATTTTATTTTTTGATACAGAAACTAATGGATTGTGGCGTAGAGATTTAGAACCTACTCATTTAGATCAACCTAGGTTAGTTAGTTTAGCAGCAATGGTATGTAAAGAAGATGAAACTTCTGTCAGTCAAGTATCTTTACGATCCAAGCCTGAAAACTGGACTATTCCTAAAGAAGCTTCAGATGTAAATGGTATAACTACAGAAGAAGCAACTAATACTGGTATTTCTACTCATAGTACTTTATGTGTATTAACAGAGTTATTTCAACAATGTCATACTCTTGTAGCCCACAATGCTGCTTTTGATTTACAAATTCTTGAAAGAGAATTTTATAAACATGGAATTAGATTTAAATTTCCAGAGAATATTCATTGTACAATGATGATGGCTAAAGATGAATTAAAATTAAAAGGACAGTTTAAAGATTATAAGTTTCCTAAACTTCAAGAAACATTTGAAGCTTTTTTTCATTCAGCACCTCAACAATATCATGATGCTTTATTAGATGTTCAATTATGTAAAGAGATATACTTTCATTTAAAAAGAAAAGGTATAGAAACTAAAGGTCCTCAAGATATTCCTAAAGAATTATTAATAAGATTAGAAGGTGAAAGTTACGATAGATTTGTAATTTTCTTAAATGGACTTAATCCTAAAAAACTAACTCAATGGGAATTAGATTTTGGAAACTCAATGAAAGAAAGATTAGCTAAATATGATAATCATTTTTTACTTTCAAATAAACAATTAGATATAATGAGAAAGTTATATAAAAAAATGACCAAAACGATTAAGATATTTGGTAGTCCAGGTACAGGTAAAACAACTACTCTTTTAAATTACTAGAAGAAAAAATTGCAGAAGGATATAGACCTGATAAAATAGGTTTTTTCTCTTTT
>FUWD013180304.1_pt1 | contig 13565 bp, 20 predicted proteins | sample 1063281 | NCBI WGS metagenome assembly FUWD01 (sample SAMEA79048168, study PRJEB19326) | metagenome | biome: marine
GATATGGTTGATGAGGAGCGGTTGCTGTCGTTGCCGGGTGAGCATCCGGGTATTGAGGCGCTGTTGGTTAAGGAGACGTTTGCGGTGCAGCGGCTTGCTGATGAGCGGTGGATGCGGATGCGGCAGGAAGTTGTTGATCGGTATCCGTGGCTGCCTGAGAACTTTTAACTGGAGATGTTATGACTGATCCAAAATATAGTATTGGAGAGGAGGTTTATGTTCATGCTTTGCCTTCACCAGTTGTTGTTATTAACAGGACTTGGAACTACCCCGGAGAATATTGGATTTATACCATCAAGGCTGACAAGGATAGGTATTTTTATGTCGGCGAGGAATCTCTTGGCCTTAAGCCGAAAAAAGCGAATCATCCCGAAGCTCGTCCCTGGATGGTTAGATGCCCGTACAGGGAGAGAGAGTTGTTTGATAAGGCGTATTTGGACAGGATTTGAAGAGGTGTGATTCGATGATGAGGGAGAAGCCCGGCGGTTGCCGGGCTTTTTTGTTTATGGGGCGGTGATGTCGTCGATGATGATTTGTTTGATTTCTTCGATGTCGTCGGGGAGGACGATGAAGAATTTTCGTTTGGGGAGGCCGGGGTGGTTTACTTTTTTGCGGAGGCCGATGCCGGGAATGTTGAGGGCTTTTTTGTTGCGGGGTTTGATGGTGTAGGGTTTGCTGCCGGTTTGGTGGTAGCCCATGTATTTGATGGCTTTGAGAGTGATGCCTTCGGGGTTGATTGCGTAGTTGAGGCTGTTCATGCCTATGCCGCTTTGTTTGAGTGGGGCGTTACTGACAATCCCTTGTTTGTTGATCCGTTGGGCTTTTTTCTTTTTTTGCTCTTTGGCCCACCGTTGGTCTATGGTGGGTTTTTTTATTGGTGCCCAGAGCGGGTTTCCGCCTTGCTGGATTGTGGTTCGGGCTCGGGCGATGAGGAGTTCGCCGATTGCCATTCGGGTTTCTTTTTTGTTGAGGCTGACTTTTGTTTTTGCCTCTATGTTTTTGAGCCGGGTTTCGAGTCCGTTGAGTCCGGAGATGTTGATGGTGATGTTATCGGGCATGGGTGTAGAGTTTGTCGTAGTGTTGCCGGGTTTGTTCCATTGCCTGGGTGCCGGTGAGTCCGTTTCGGTGGATGTGTTGTTTTCGTTTTTCGGGCATGAGTTTGAAGAGTTTTCGTTTGCCGTCGAGGGTGATTTCTTCCCATAGTCCGGCTTCGGCTGCGTCGATGAGTTGCTGGTCGGTCATTGGCTGGGTGTGCTGGTGGGTGTGGAGCCATTGTTCTGCAGCCCATCTTTTTGCTGTGAGTTCGGTTCGGATTTTGTGGAAGGTTTGCCATGCTTCGTCGTGGCTTGGCAGGGGCTGGTATTTGGTTCCGTTGGCGAAGGTGGCTTTGGTTATGGCGTCGTGCCATTGTTCAAGTTCGGCTTTTGTTGCGTTGGCTCGAAGAAGCGTTTGGGGTATGCCGGCGTCCTGGACGGCGCTTACTTTTGCGTAGGGTTTGCCTTTGATGGCTTCGATTTTTCGGAGCCAGCGTTCAATTTCGGGGATCTTTGCTGTTGTTATGAGGGCGTGGGCGTTGTCGGTTGTTGGCTGGCCGAGCTGCTCGATGCATTGCTGCCTTTCCTGCTGTTTTTGGCAGAGGTAGATGAGCATGTTTATTTGCGCTTGCCGTTTTGAGCGGTCTATGAGGGTTTGGGTTATGGTGTCCATTACTGCGTTATGGTTTGGAGTTGCTGGATGAGCTGGTCGAAGGCCTGGGTGAGGAGGTCGAGTGCAGCCTGGGTCATTCCGCGCTGTTGTTCTTTGAGCCAGTCATTATAACTGCCGGTTTTGTCGCCGATGAATTCGGCGTTGGCTATGCTGCTGCGCATTTCGGGGGTGATGAGGTCGGCTTTTATGCCTCGTTGTTCTGCCTGGCGTTTGGTGATGAGGATGACGGTGCACCGGCAGTTGAAGCCGAGTGGCGGCCAGAATTGTGCGTCGTCGGCACGGAAGATTTTGCCGTGGAGTTTGCGGTGGCTTGGCCTGGTGCGCTGGTCGAGGATTGCGCTGTATTCCCAGTAGGGGAATTTTGTTTTGATTTGTTGCAGCCGGGCGAATTGTGCGGCTCCGTATGCGAGGCTGCTTTCGGTTCGGTAGATGAGGTTAAGGCGGAAGGTGCTGAACCTGGTGACGCCGAGCCGGTCGAATTGCCGGTCGATGGTTTGCTGCCATTGTTCGAAGCTTTCTCCGTTTTTGAGGGCGTCGGTGAGGCTGTTTTTGAGGGCGTCGTTTATGCGCTGGTCTTCAACAAGGGCGGCGGTGAAGCTGCGGAATTGGTTGAAGGCTGCGGCTTCGTCGTTGCCGGCGCCGATTGTGCCGGGGATTTCGATGGCCGAGAATTCGGCTTCGGGATTCTGCTGGTCGAGGGATTCGGCTTCGGCGGCGAGCTGGTTGAGGTTCTGGCTGCCCTGGACGGTCCAGTAACTGAGTTCGGCGGTAAGGAGATTGCTGAACTCGTTGATGAAGTCGGTTGATGGCTGAGGGTTGAGGATTTCCTCAGCCGTTGCGGTCAGGGCTTTTTTTTAGCAGGTCGTATGCTTTGAGCATATCGACGGGTGGCGTTGCGCTGGATGGGTTTGTCCCGGCCTGGAAAGTGGCTCCTTCTTCGGTTACTGGATCGGGATCTGTAGTCTGTCGATTCGGATCACCTTCTCCGGGTACCGGATTTTCATCGGTGAAGGTGAATTCGTCTTCCTGGAATCCCCGGTTGAGGAAGAATTTCTGCGTTGGTTTGACGCCGGGCATTGACATGTAGACGTTGTCGCGCTCGGCTTCTTCTTTGCTGATTTCTTCGTCATGGGTGAGGCCGAAGGTTATGGTTTCGTCGTCGCTGCCGGGGAGGTTGTTGATTTCGGCGATGATGCGGAAGAGTTCGTGAATGACGGACTGAGCGATTCTTTTGCCGCTGCTGAGGGCTTCGCCTCGGATCTGTACGCCGCTTTGGCTGCTGCTGTAGCCGCCTTTGCCTTCGACCTGCATCATAAGGTCTGTGCCGTACCAGAGCTTCAGAATTTTCCTGCTGAGCAGCTCGTCGGCTTTGGTGTAGGCTTCGCTGCTGCTTGCCCGGCCGGTTACGTCCTTTTTTTCGAATTCGTTGCCTTCGGGGATGGCTGCTACGCCGTTGTTGCGAAGGTTGAACGCCATGTTGAGGGCGTTATTGATCTCCTCGCTTGTGGCTCCCCTTGGGTGTTTGACAATCCATTTGTCCCTTCCGTCTTCTTCAAGGAAGGTCATCATGAATTCGAAGTTGCCGTTGAGACCTACGGCGTGCCAGTAGGCGATGTCGAGCAAGCCTTTGCCATACGGGTTGTTGTACCGGGCTTTGTGGCGGGGGTTGATGAATTTGTTCGGCCAGGTACGGTAAACAAGTTCGCCTTCTCTTGGGTTGCCGTTAGTGTAGTACCGGAGCTGGTTTTGCTGGTCGAAACCGAACCACTTTTGCGGTTTGCTTTCGATGGTTCGCGGGACGGTTTTTCCTTTGAAGGTTTTCGAGCTGGTGATTTCGAGGACGGCGTATCCGTAGTCGCGGGCTTCGAGCGCCTGCTCGATGATGCCGGGGAGGTCTATGCTGTCGAGGTAGTCCTGATACCAGCCTGCCCGTTCGCTGTTGTCGATGGAGCTTTGGACGTTGAAGTCCATGCTGCTTACTCCGGCGCGGTAGTCGTTGACGGCGGCGGCTACGTCGATTTGCTGCTCGATTTTGCTGAAGACGTCGATAGTTTCGCCCCTGTCCTGCAGGATTTGGCTGGGGTGCGGCAGCCGGTCGATTGCGGCTATAAATTCGCCGGCGGCGGTTTGCCGGGTGGCGGCTTCGATGAACCGTTTGGCTTTGCTGATTGGTCGGCCTTTGGCGTCGTAGAGCATTTTATTGGCGTTTAAATCCGCTGAGTAGTTGCTGAATCCTGCCGGGGTGCTGCGCGGTTATTTTGCGCTGCATCTGTTCGGTGAGGGTGGTTACTTGTGGTTTGCCGAGAGAAGCGGTTCCTGCTGCGTTGTTTGCAAGCATTGCTGCGATGAAGTAATCGGCATGTGAGTTTATTGCTTCATCGTTTGCCCCTACAGCAAATCGGGTATTGCCTGCGGGGGTGACTTCCTGAATGACTGAATGAAAGTCTTCTCTAATTGTATCACCAAGTTTTCCTTCTTTAGGGATAAGAAATTCCCGGTCTTCCATTTGAGTTTTGAGAGCCTCCCCCATGAGCATTTTGTTCTTATTGGTGTGCTCTATGGCTTCCACTCGATATGTACCGTAATCGTCCTGAGCATCTTCGGCAATTTGTGCGCCAATACCTCTTGCGTCAATATTTGCTCTGTGCAGGAGTTGATGCTTTAAATAGATTTCAAGAGTTTTGTATTGTGTTCTAAACTTAGTTTTTTCCATCGGGTGGACGATGCGAGTGTATTTCCTCCTCTCAATGATTTCGGCTATCCAGATTACCGTAAGATTTCTTTTTCTTCCGATATCCATGCCAAGGGCAAAGTAATTTTGTATCTGTTCGAGCTCGCGAAGAATATCTGACTCTGAACAAGTGTCAATCATTGTGTAGGAAAGAAATGCCGTGCTTTCGTCAATTGCAATACAACAATATTCCTGATCCCATACTGTAGAGCCAACTCTTCGTCGTTTGTTTGCAAGCCAAGTTGCCCTTTCTTTGTCTGTTGTTTTTCTGCCGTATATTTTATCGATAAGACCCTGTTCTACAGCTTCGTAGATAGTCGTTTTGTGTACAACTGCCCCGTTGTTTTCCTTGTCTTTGATGAACTTGAAAAACTTGCAGCCTTGTCCGTTATGGGTTGAAATGATGCGTAACGGGAATCCCCATGTTGTTGTTGGTTCTGCCGCAGCCCACATGCCATCCTGATCTTTATGCCAGGCAAATTCATCAAGGACTACTTTTCCTCCTTTTGATCGAAACTGCGAGGGGCTCGATGTGAGCGCCGTGATTCTTCGACCATTTGCAAAGCGAACGCTTGTTACAGAAACAGGCTTTCCCGTGTTGTCAAAAACTATTTCGTTGAATGGCTTGGCGGCCATGTTAAATAGTTTAGCCCATTTTTCGCAGTAAAGGATATACTCCTTTGCCGCTGTTTCATCAGCCGAACTGAACCACACGTCCCATCGCCCAAGCACGGCGTCGCGTACGTCTTCATAGCTCTGGACGTACGTCATGCCGCCTCTCCTTGTTTTTTCCCAGATTTTGAATGGGCTTTCGTCAAGGAGCCATGCAACCTGATATGGCAGAAAGTATTTGCTCAGGTTAGGGGATGTCATCGCTTAATCCCCAGGATTGCTTCTTCAATTTTCTTTACTGTGTCTTCTGTGAGGCCTTGCTTTTGCTCGGAGTCTTCTTTTGGAGAAACTTCAGTCTCTTCGTATGCGACAACATTTTTCACAATGCTGATCGCTCTGAAAGCAACACTCATTTGCTTTTCATTAACAAGGCCTGCAGGGCCTGATTCCTTTTCTTCTTCAAGAATTGCAAGGTTTCTCCGTGTTATGAGCTGAGCAAGGCGGTAAAGATCGCTGTGGAGGCTTGTTTCAAGGTCAATAAACCCATTTCGCTTCCCTTCCCAGTTGCCTTCACCTTTCCAGCTTGTGAGCGTGCGGACACTACACCCGAGCTTTTTTGCTATGGCTTCGAGCGTCAGCTGGTCTTGCACGTAGAGCCGCTCGGCGTCTGCGTAGAGCGCTGCCCTTTTGTTGTTTGCCATGCTCTCCTCAGCCGTAGAGTTCGTTGGTGATGTCGCCGATGCGTTCGTTGACTTCCCGGAGCGCTTTGATTGCAGTGTCGAGTTCTTGCGCTGCGAGCAGGATTGCCGCTGTGTCGAGCGTTTCGAGGTCGCTGAAGGCGTCGGCCTTCATGTTGATGACTGTGAGGGCGTTGCCGGCTTCGATGGCAATTTTTCGGCGGTTCTCCTGCAGGGTGGAGAGCTGCCCTTTTCTTTTGAGGCGGAGGTCGCTACTCATGGTTTTTTTGTGATGGTTGCGTGGTTGATGCAGCGGTTTTCGAGGATTTTTGAAATCTTGGTGAAGAGGTCGCTGAACGCTCGGTCGCTTTGCTGGTGCATTTGTTTCATGCGCTCGAAGACGGCCCGAAGCATGCCGAGCTGGTCGCGGCTGTCGTTGAGTGCTTGCTGTAAAAGCTCGAACTCTTTCTTCCGGCTTTCGGAGTTCTGCCTGATTATGCTTTCGTAGACGGAGACCATGTTCCGTTCCCGCATTTCCCATTTGCGGTCGTTCGATCGCAGATAGACAATTAAAAAGATAAAGAGCAGTGCGCTTATGCCGTATTGCTGCCCTAATTGCAGGACTGATTGTACGTCCATGTCTGGTTGTTCTGGTTATTGATCGATCAACAGAATGAATATACAGTGAATGGATAGTGAATATTTATTCTTATGCCTGACAATGTACGGGCGTTGCTGTTTTGTAGATTGCTTGTAATGATTGAGTGTATAGAGTGTTTCCGCGTTTTGGGTGGTCCGGAACCGGATGAATGTTTAATGGATAACAATGGCTTTACGTCCTATTTTTTCTTCCGGAGTTCATCGGACTCCGCACCCTAAAAAAGAGTGGAGCGAGTTTGATGTCGCAGCGGTATTTGCCGGCACGAAAAAGCTTTCGCCGGTTCAGATGCCTCTTGTGTTAGGGCATCCGGAAAATGATTTGCCGGTGCTTGGTTATTTGTCTCGCGAGGCTCTTTTGTTAAAGGCTGAGGGGGGGAAGGCGCTGATTATGGTTGATGACGAGAAGGATGCTTCGTTTTCTGCTGAGGCAATCGATTCGGCCCGGAAGTCGGGTCACAACAAGATTTCGGTAAAGATCAAGATGCCGGAAATGTACATCCAGCATATCGGCCTTGTTACGGAGGCTGCTGTGGCGGAACTGAATTCCGCGACGTTTGCTGAGGGCGTGGAGCCGGAGGCAGAGTATGCGGTGTTTGAGGCTGAGACCGTGTTCGGTGATGCCGGGAAACATTCGTTGCTCGATACCGTGACGCTGGCGCTTAAAGAGTTTTTTCAGGGGAAGCCGGGAGGCGTCGGGCCTGCTGCTCCGAACGCAAGTTTTTCTACAACTACAACTGATGATGCAATGACTGAAGCTGAAAGGATGGAGATGCAGGCCTTGAAGGACAAGGTCGCAGTTTTCGAGGCTGCTGCCGCTACGGCTGGCAAGGCCGCGAGGACAGCGGCTATCGATGCGGTGTTTTCCGCAGAAGAGCACAAGGGCAAGGTTACGGAAAAGAACCGGCCGGCCTTGCAGAAGATGGCGGAGTCGCTGTATCCGGCGGATGCGACCTTCGGTGCGGACGAGGATCCTTTGAAGCCGCTGAAGGAAGTGCTGGCGTCGATGCCGGTGATTGTGCCTGAAAACGGACACGCCGCGACGTTCGGGACTGCGGCTGCGGGAACAACAAGTAAAGTTGATGCCGTGCGGAAGGAGATTTCGGCAGTTACCGGCGACTAATAAACAGAACTGATAACAAGGAGAATCTTATGAGGTTACAAGCTATTTCCTCCCGCGTACCTGCGGGAGCCGATTCATACAAGCCCGAGATGACGAGGATGGCTGTTGAGGCTATGCTTGCTTCTCATCCGCTGCTTCCGCTCGTTGAGTTCCACGACATTATCGGCGATGCCGAGTATGTGGAAAACAATGTGAACGTTACTGGAGGCACGGGCAGGGTTAAGGGAACTGATTTTTCTGCATCGAACGTGGCGAGGGATTACCAAGCTCCAGCGCTGAAGATTTTCGGTGATGCAAGAACGATCGATCAGGCCGAGCAGCGCAGGGGAAAAAACCTGAACGACTTCCTGCAGCGGGTGCTGATGAGTCTTTCGAGGAACGCGGGTCTGAACTTTGCTAACAAGCTTGTGCACGGTACCAGTTCTACAAGCATGTGGAACGGTATTGCTGCCCTTTGCGATTCCGGGCAGAAGCTTGCTCTTGCTACGGATGGCGCGGTGATCCCCGGCGGAAACTCGGATACAAACAGGGCTTTGCAGCAGGCGTTTTTTGAGGCGCTCGATACGGTGATTTCGTACGTCGTTGGTGGAGCGTCGGCTGTTTTGGTGAACAGCCGACTTCATGCCCGCCTGACGAATGTTTACAGAGAGGCCTTCACGTTCCCGATCGGGAACTCGGATGTCGGCATGAAAATTCCCTCGTATGGTGGGCTGCCGTTTGTTCCGATGGGCCGCGACGCCTCCGGAAACGAGACGCTGCCGTTTACTGAAACGGTTGGTCAGGGCACGACCTGCAGCTCAATCTACGTGGTTTCGCTGGCTGAAGGCGATCAGCTTTCTGTAGCGTCGAACACAGGAATCAACGTGTACCTGAGTAAGTCGGAGGAGAAGTACCGACTGACTCCTGAGGGCGATTTTGTGCCGACTCTGTTCAACACCAAGGCTGTTGCCGCGTTGACGGGTATCAAGCTGAGCTGACAAGTATCAACAACACCCGAAGTCCAGGGAGTGAGGGCGATGCTCTGCGGTTGCTCCCTGGCAGATTTTTTAACTGAACCTGACCTATGCAGTACACGACTATCGATAACCTCATCGCGGAACTTTCGCTGCCGATTCTGCAGCAGCTCGCTCCGTGGGTTGATGGCATGGATGAGACTGACGGAGAGTTTTTCGATGCAGGGGTTTCTGATGTGCTGCTGTCGCGCTTGAACGCGGTGGCGTGTGGTGAGCTGCATGGGTATGTTCGGGGCGCGTACGAGGTTCCGTTCGATGAGCCTGCCGATGAGGTTGTTGTGCAGACGGTGAATGAGCTGATGCATTACCAGCTCTACAAGCAGCGGGATGCGGCAAACATTCCGGATCCAATTGTGGAGCTGTACAAGCAGGCGGTGAAGCGGATGGAGAAAATGCAGAAACGGGAAATCGTTTTATCGGCGGCTTTGCTGTCGGGGTCGGAGGATTCGGAACCTGCAACGTTTCGGTATATCGCTCCTGAGGCAAAGTTTCCAGCCGGATTTACCCGGTTTTGACGGGTGCAGGAAATCGCTCAGGAGCGACGATCTGCCGCCGAGAGGTAGCAAATCACGACATAAGGCAATTTGAACGCGCTTAAACGGCTCTAAAACGGCATAGCGTTGAAACGGTGATTGAGTGGATGGTTCGAAATTTTGAGAAATGAGGTCTTAAGCATGAGGATTGTGAAAAGTTCTGGTTTGGCGCACCAGCTTATAAAGGCGTCTGAGGGTCTTTTTTTGAAAGCATATCGCTGCCCGGCAGGGGTATGGACTATCGGGTGGGGACATACGAAAGACGTTAAGCCAGGGATGCGGATATCACTGGACGAAGCCGAGCGGTTATTCCGTGAGGACGTTGTCGAGTTCGATTCCGGGGTAGCCAGAGCGCTGAAGCGTGAGGTTCCTCAGTATGTGTTTGATGCCCTTGTGTCGTTTGCCTGGAACGTCGGGCTCGATGAGGATAGCGACACGAAGCCGGAAGGGCTTGGTGATTCGTCTTTGCTGCGGTATGTGAACGCGGGGCAGATGGACAAGGCTGCGGAAGAGCTCGGGCACTGGGTGTGGGTGTTCCATCCAGGTAAACCGAAAAAGAAGGAGCGGGGTCTGGTGATCCGGCGCCGGCGTGAGCGGGCAATGTTTGAGGGCCGTCTGGTTGTGCTGTGAGGCTTATTGCCTGCGGATTGGGGCTTGCGGTTGTGCTGAGCGTGTGGTTTTTGCTGTGGGAGGATAAGCGCACGGACTTGCGGTGGCCTACGGTTTTTTACCGGGCGCCGTTGACATGGCGGCAGTATTTCAGAAAAAAGTTTTTGGGGAAGATAAATCAACAATAATTGTAACTGGAGAACGATATGTCTGATGTTAAGAAAGACGCGGGTTTAGGGTTGGTTGACGGTATTGCGGCTGTGGTCGAGACCGCCGTCCGGGCAGGGTTGCAGCATCTTCCGCCGTCGCTTGAGCGTGACGTGGTAGATACGGTTATCGATAAGCTTGAAGTGCTTGTTGACGGCACGAGCACACCGCTCGATGATGCCGTGATTGAGCCTGTAATTGAACGGCTGCGGGCGTCGTTTGGAATTGTTGACGGCGACAAGTGAGCTGGGCGGCGTTCTGGGGGTTCGTTGAGGCGATTGCAGTGAGGCTGTGGGGCTATTACAAGTCACAGCCTCTCGCAAAGCCGAGCACGACGGCCGCGTCGCCGGTTCCGGAAGAGAAGGTTGAGGAGGTTTGCGAAACCATTGAGGAGAACGAGTTATGGAAAGCGGTGCAAAGCCGGGAAGAAGACCTGAAGGGGTCTTCGCTGTTCTGATTATCGGCCTGGTAGCGGGGATTATGGCGGTTTCGGGCTGTTCGGCTATGCGGACAGCTTCTCAGGCGCTCGAACCTGCTGAAGCGACGTTCGCGGATCCTGATAGTGTGATGATTCGCACGGTCGAGCCGTTCTCGGTCAAGGCCGAGTATTTCGATCGATCCACAAAGGCTATAAAGGTCAAAAAGTGGACAGTAAACCCTCCGGCGTATGTTGTTAACGAGTCGATGCTGAGAGCAAGGCAGGCAGCAAAGGGGGATAAATGATGTTTATTGGTTTGTCGCTTCGCGATTATGTGCGGGATCTTTGGCATGTGTCGCATCCGGATTACTGGAGGACTTGCAATAACCCCCGGCGCTCGCTGCGCCGGAGAAAAGCGTTGCGGAAAAGGAGGCATAAGTGATTGCTGAGATTGTTGACGTGCTCATTGATGAGCTGAGGGATTATTACGAGGGGTCGGGCGTGGTGGTTGAGGACTACCCGGATAATCCGGACACGTATATTCTCAAGGCGAGCGGCGCGGTGCTTGTGGCTTATGCCGGCACGGAGTTCTCTCCCCCGGACAGTTCCGAGGTTGTGCGCCAGACGGGCGACGTTCAGTTTCAGGTGGTAAGCGTTGCGCGCAACAAGCGCACGCACACAGGGAGTTACGCTATGCTTGATGCGATTCGGAACGAGGTTCTGGGGATAGAGTATCGGGAACAGCGGTTTTCGGTTGTTGCGGAACAGTTCCTCGAGCAGGTTAATGGCGTATGGTTTTACTCGCAGACGTTCGGAATCCGGCAGCGGGTTCGGCAGATTAAAAGTTGATTTAAATAATGTTTAAACGGTCTGAAACATGGCGTTAACGGCAGGAAGTAACTGGGGGGAATTGAGCTTAAGGTTCATGAGTACCCTGAAGGGTAAGGCGGCAATTATTCCGGTAAATCAGGATACGCTGGTCTTTGCGGCTGGCGGGTACGATCCGTATAACTCGGGCGCGAACTTTGGGGCTACAAGCTTTTATTCGCTGGGCAGTTCTACGGGCGAGAAAGCGTTCAAACCTGTTTACTCGGATAAGGACGCAAAGGACGAAATGGAGGCTATCATCAACTCAAGGATTATCCTGACGGATGCAACGGTGGAACTTGAGTTCAATCAGGATCCGGAATCGTTCCTTGTTAACAACCTCTCACAGAGGTTCTGTCTTATCTATCGCGAGTCAACCCGAGATGATGGTATGATTAAATATCGGGTGTGCCCGAAGGTGCTGTTCAAACCCGGTGACGTATCCATCCCCGGAGGCGGCGATTATGCGACCTATCCGGTTACGGCAAGGGTTGAAGAGAACGGCGTCGCGGTTGCTTTTTCGTACAGGAGTCTGGCGGATGTTTACGCTCAGGATCTGCTTGTGGCGGCGAACGCTTCGAAGAAGCTGTACTGGGTTCCGGAGTTCGGAAGCTCCTTTAAGCTGGCCGATCTGGCTGCGGTTACCGGAGCGGCAACGTATGTGGCAGCGGCTGACAATGCGGCCGTAACGATTGCGGTTGCAAAGCGTACCGGCACGATTACCGGAAAGTTCGCTATCCAGGACGCTTGATATGGCGAAGGTATATAATAAAGGAGAAACGAAGCCGCTTTTTGTTGATGCGACGGTGAACGTTGCCGACACTGAGGCGACGACCGCAGAGGTCGATCTTTCGCAAAGCACCGGGGCGATGAGCGTGTACCTTGCTGCGGACGGGCCCTGTGCGGTTACAGTTAAGGTGGCGAACGGCAAGCAGCCGTTCGTGACGCCGGTTGACGACGAAGGGATCAGCCTTGGCGCGGTTGCGGCGCTCGATGCCGCCGGCACGATTGCTATGCCGATATCGCTGCCGGCATTCGAGGATTATGAGTTCACGCTTGCCACCTCGTCATCCGATGATGTTGAGGCAAGCTGCTGGCTGTGGATCGATAACAAGGAGTAAGCAATGAGAGAGTTTTGGAATACTCCGGAGAGAATTTACGCAAGGCGGTCGATGGCCCTGATCGAAGAGGCCGTCTCAGATCTCGATATGCGCGAGACGATCGGGCTTGCGATACACAAGACGACGGGTTCGGTTGTGCGAATCGGTAATAAAAACACAATTGCAGCAGGCAGCTATGTTGGCGATGATGCGTCGTCGCTGCTTGAGCGGTGCTCCCCGGTTGTACTTACTGACGCCGGCGCTGAGTACAAGGAGATCAGTAAGCTCGATATCACTAAACACGTCGATGGTACAGCGGTAGCGCTCACGGGCGCAAATGGGCAGCTCATGGTAAGGCATGTGCCTGGGTTTGTTCGGCACGCGGATATCGGCGATTATGTTCTTTTCTCTGTGTCGCCTCGATACAAGACAGGTTATAGCCTCGATCCTGCATTTCCTGACGACGTGACTCCATTTTACACGGCCTCGTACGAGGCTTCCGCTGTTCCGGGCGACACGAAACTGTCGTCGATTTGCCTTGATCCGCGAGACGGAACCTCACCAGTCTGGCCCCTTACGTCCCGGACTACGGACGAGTGGGGCCGTGCGTCGATGACGACGGAGGCAATGCGCCTGCTTGCCGCCGCCCGAGGTGAAGGGTGGACGACTGAGAGGTATCGGTGGTGGGCATGGAGGACGTTGCTTGCAATGATAGCCTACGGATCGATGAATAGTCAGTCGTTCTGCGGCACTGGCCGGACTGCCCTTTCAGGAGGAGTCTGGAAGCGGGACATTGATGACACAGATACCGGATATATCGGACGATGCGGGTTGATGAACGCGCAACGAGGCAGCGCTGTGCAAATCGCAACAGGGTTTTTAACCGCCGGATCGCGTGTTATGTGGGTGGAAAATAGCTACGGCAACGTCTGGCAAGTATTGCCGGATGTCTTGGTCGATGCGGGAAATGCCGGGTCGGTCAAGCTTTATGTAAAAAGCTCTCCGCCTTACAGTGTGTCGAGCTTGACAGGATATGAGGTGCTGAAAACTCTTTCCGGTGCTGACCTCGTCCTCCCTGGCACGAGTGGCTATAAAGGCGCTCCGGTTCCGGGACAGCCGCTGCATTCTGCGGTGGCAACCGGTGATAGTACAAAGTTTCTGGGTGACTATTTTTACGTGACCATAACGGGGACGTTGCGCGGCGCTCTGGTCGGGGGCTTTTCGAATGACGGGGCTGCGGCGGGCGCGGGCGCGTGGTATTCGGCTAACGCGGCTTCGTATTCGATTTCGAGTATCGGTTCGCGGGCGGGC